>RCUO01001166.1_pt1 | contig 10254 bp, 6 predicted proteins | sample 2166161 | NCBI WGS metagenome assembly RCUO01 (sample SAMN09932617, study PRJNA488358) | compost metagenome | feature: garden; material: soil; isolation source: compost soil in cyclohexanecarbonitrile-enriched culture | place: Germany: Experimental Botanical Garden Goettingen | collected 2016-01-27 | reverse complement strand
CCGCTCCGCACACTACCGTCCAGGAACCATTCACTATGGCGACACTCGGGATCTAGGCAAATATAATGCGCAGGCAACGGATTAACTTCTGAAATCCCAAGAAATGTAGCGACTACAGAAGAACCTACGGAACCCCGCGAGCCTACGAGATACCCATCCTGATTTGATTTTTTTACGAGACGTTCAGAAATCAAATAGTTGGCAGAGAACCCGTATTTAATAATCGGTGCAAGCTCTTTCTCCAAACGGGCAATAACTACCTCAGGCAGCTCTTCACCGTAAATGGATTTGGCAGTATTGTAGCAGGTCTCGCGAATTTCTTCGTCCGCCCCGTCAATAATTGGTGTAAATAGCTTATCTGGAAATAGCTCCAGTTCTTCAAAACGCTCCGCCAGCTCAACTGTATTTGTGACAACGACTTCCATCGCTTTTTCAGCACCAAGAAATTCGAATTCAGACAGCATTTCATCCGTTGTGCGGAAGTGTGCATCCGGTTTGCGTTGGTCTTTAAGCGGACTAAAGCCTGTGATCCCATTAATCGTAATATCACGATACAGCTTGTCCCGGGGTTCAAGATAATGCACATTCCCCGTTGCGATAACAGGTTTATTCAACTGTTCCCCTATTTCGCAAACCTTGCGGACTACATCGCGAAGCTCATCAGGGCCTGCTACAAAACCCTTGTCCACCAAGTGCATGTACATGGTCAATGGCTGAATCTCCAGCACATCATAAAAATGAGCAACCTCCATGGCTTCCTCAGTCGTTTTGTTGAGTACTGCTTCAAAAAACTCTCCACGTTCACAACCGGAAATCACTAGCAGTCCATCTCTATGCTCTTCCAGCTTGGATTTTGGAATACAAGGTACACGTTTGAAATATTCCGTATGTGACATGGAAATGAGCTTATAAAGATTTTTTTTGCCTATTTGATTAAGTGCATAAATATTACAGTGGAACGGTCTTGTGTTCGAAAGATCATTACCCACATAATCGTTTAGCCGATCAAGGCGGGTCATGCCCTTCATCTTTTCAGCATCTGCGAGCAATCCTGTTAATATACCGCCGAGTGCTATGGTATCATCAATCGCACGGTGATGGCTTTCCAGAAGAACTTTATATTTATCGGCTAATGTGTTCAGCCTGTGATTCTTCATGCTTGGATATAGTAACCGCGCGAGCTCAAGCGTATCAAGAGATGGATTCGGAAGCACAGGTTCACCTATTTTACGTAACGAGGCCTGAATAAAACCCATATCAAATCTGGCGTTATGAGCTACAAGGATACTATCACCCACAAATTCAACAAACTTACGCAGTACTGGCTCAAGATCAGGAGCATCCTTAACCATTTCATCCGTAATATTGGTCAATTGCTGAATATGATAAGGGATTTTCTCATGCGGATTAACAAAAGTAGAATAACGGTCTACTTCTTTGCCTTCGCACATTTTAATGGCCGCCAGCTCCGTAATATTATTGCGGGTAATCGATAAACCCGTGGTTTCTATATCAAACACTACATAGGTAGCTGTCTTCAAGTCCAAAGGCTGAGCATTCTCGACAATATTCACAGAGTCATTCACAACATTAGCTTCCACACCATAAATCATTTTTATCTTATGCTTATGAGCTGCATGGTTTGCATCAGGAAAAGCCTGAACGCCACCATGATCAGAAATAGCAATCGCAGGATGACCCCACTGGGCAGCTGTTTTGACATAGGTAGTGATCGGAGTGACCGCATCCATCGTACTCATCGTAGTGTGAAGGTGGAATTCCACCCGTTTCTTAGGAGCAGTATCTTTACGTGCAGGCGGTGCCTTAACTTCCGTTAAATCCGAAGGGATCATCACGAGCTCAGGAATCTGCATAAAACGGTCATATTCTACTTTTCCGCGTGCTCTTACCCATTTGCCATTAGCTAGCTGACTCATAACCTTCAGATCATCTTTAGTCTTCGCGAACATCTTCATTTGTAGAGAATCCGTAAAATCGGTCAGACTGAAAGTGAACAAGGTACTGCCATTGCGAAGCTCCTTACGATCCAGACCAAAAATGGTACCCTGAATTGTAATTTTCTTCTCTTCATCTTGAATTTCAAGAATCGGCACAGCCTGTTCCTTAATTTCATACCCCACTTGAAGCTTAATTACTTCATTAGGATCGCTATCATCAGCAGGAGCTTCTGTTTCCACAGCAGTCATCATCTGCTCAACGATCTCGCGTTGTTCTTGCTGAAGCTTTTGCTGAAATTCTTCGAATGCTTCAACATTATTATTTTCGTTCTCCGCCATTAGTAATTTAACTTTTAAGGAGAGACCGAAATACTTATCATAAAATTTAATAATTGCTCCATCGATGCCTTTTTTGCGAGCCAACTCCATCGAAGTGGAATCACTCATCGTTAACATTAAAGTATCCTCTTTAAGCTCCTGTGAGGAGCGGGTCAGCCAGCCGTTTACCGATGGAATCTCCCGATGCACCCACTCCAGAAACAGTCCCCAATATTCTTGGACAAGCTCCGCTCTACTAACCTTCTCATCATATAGGAACAAAAAGCTTACTTTAGCTATATGCTGTAGCTTCTCCCGCATTCTAAGGCTAAATGTCCGATATACCTGTGCTGGAACCAGACTTTCTTTCGTAATAACGATTTGCCAGTCCCGGTTGCCGCGACTGATCTCAACACGTTCTATATACCCGTCTAAAAAGTAGGGATCCATGATTGCAGGCGGAATTTCACCCTGCTTCATCAAGAGCTCGAACCTTTTTCTTCTCTCCTGGTTTTGTTCCATGCTTTCCTCCCACCTTTAATAACCCAGTTAAAACTATCCATGATATACAGTGAAAGTACAATATGATAAGAAGAAACGATGTTGTCGCCTTTTAAAGACGATAACTGTTTCTCGTAGAAATATAAGGATAATTTATAGCGAATTCCTATAAATTCTTATATTTTAAAAAGCTTCTGGTTTCAAAAAGCATTGGGTTCTTACGGCCCGCCGACTCCTCTCTCCAGAAGCTAAATTAAAATACTACAAGACTGTTGATCGGTGCCTAAAGATTAATATGCCTTTGCAAAAACCACAGTATGCTTGGCTGGTTGGCCACAGCAAATGCAGACTTGCTTAGTCTCCGCTGGATCAAAAGGAATATTGCGGCTACCCGCACCTGTCTCTTCCTTAACTTTGGACTCGCATTCTTCGGAACCACACCATCCAGCTAGAGCAAATCCACGTTTTTCATCCATCGAAGCCTTCATTTCCTCCAAGGAATCCACAGAATAGAAGTGGTCCTCGCGGAATTTCAGGGCACGTTCGAACATTTCGTTGTGAACCTGTTCAAGCATTGTTTGAACCTCTTCTACGAGGTTCTCCTGTTGAATAACCTTCTTCTCACCGGTGACACGTGAGACGAGAACGCAGACGCCATTCTCCATGTCGCGTGGTCCAAGCTCCAAACGTACTGGCACTCCACGCATTTCATATTCATTAAACTTCCAGCCTGGGGTAACATCTGAACGATCATCCACACGTACACGAACGCCAGCATTCTTCAATTCCTTGAACAGCTCGTCCGTCCGCCCAATCACAGCTTCGCGGGTCTTAGGAGGTCCGATAGGAATCATAATAACTTGCGTTGGAGCTACCTTAGGCGGCAGAACAAGACCGCGGTCATCTCCATGTACCATAATCAAGGAGCCAATCAAGCGAGTGGTTGAGCCCCATGAAGTAGTGTGTACATACTCCAAATTATTGTCACGGCTTAAATATTGAATCTCAAAAGCTGTGGCAAACTTGGTGCCGAGGTAATGTGAAGTAGCAGCCTGAACAGCGCGTCCATCCTTCATCATCGCTTCAATAGAATACGTATCTACCGCACCGGCAAAACGCTCGGAAGGTGTCTTTTGTCCAGTAATAACCGGAATGGCAAGATAGGTCTCGACAAAATCACGGTAGTTATCCAGCATCCGCATAGTTTCTTCACGAGCTTCCGCTTCATTCTCATGCGCGGTATGCCCTTCTTGCCAAAGAAACTCAGTCGTGCGGATAAATGGTAATGTACGTTTCTCCCAACGAACCACGTTCGCCCATTGATTGATAAGTACAGGAAGGTCACGATAAGATTGAATCCATTTAGAGTACATGTGGCCGAACATGGTCTCTGAAGTAGGACGAACTGCGAGACGTTCCTCAAGTACGTCACCACCCGCTTCTGTTACCCATGGCAGCTCTGGATTAAAGCCTTCAATATGATCCTTTTCCTTCTGAAAGAAACTCTCTGGAATGAACACTGGAAAATAAGCGTTTCGATGCCCAGTTTCCTTGAGGCGACGGTTCATTTCCTCCTGAATATGCTCCCATATTTCATAGCCTTCTGGCTTAAATACAATACAGCCACGAACAGGAGAGTAATCCATCAAGTCTCCTTTTTTAATAACATCAATATACCAGCGTGAGAAATCCTCGCTTTGCGGCGTGATTTCCGTAACGAATTGTTTATCTTTAGCCATGTAATGGAATGCCTCCCGAAGAAAATTAGCCGCTGATCAAACGTAAAATATCATTATACGTAACAGCAATCATTAATAAAAATAGCAGTGCAAAACCTACAAAGTGAACCATGCCTTCATGACCCGGATCCACAGGTTTGCCACGCAGTGCCTCAACACCTAGGAATGCCAGACGGCTTCCATCGAGTGCCGGAATCGGCAAGAGGTTAAATATCCCCAGATATAGACTCAAAATAGCGGCCCAGTATGTAAGATACTGAATACCTTGTTGAGCAATTTGACCGGTTACCTCAAACGTACGAACCGGACCTCCAATATCATCCATATTGAATTTATTGATCAATTGTTTAAAGCCCAAAAAGATAGCTTCTGTCGTATCGACCATAGCTTTTCCTGAACCTGTTATCGTCTCGCCAAAACCAGCTTTACGAGTAGGCAGCTCAGGAGTGATGCCTATTTTACCGCCTTCTTGCCCTTCCATACTACGAGGAACTAGCGTAACGTTAAGGGTTTCCTCTCCCCGCTGCAGCGTCCAGTTCATTTCTTTACCTTTGGACTCCGAGGTCAAGCTAATCATTTTTTGGTAATCAGCACCGATTTTCTCACCATTGATGGAGACAATGATATCGCCCTTTTGGAGTCCTGCTTCTTGCGCTGGCATTCCTTCGGAGACGTCGCCAATCTTAACAAAAGTAGGATTTTCAACTTGAATCCCGACCATTTGCAAATGAATGGCGAAGAGTACAAAGGCTAACAGAAAGTTCATCACAGGACCCGCAACGATAGCCAACGCACGCTGACCCACGGTCTTGCTGCCGAATTGACGATCTTTAGGTGCAATTTGTGTCTGTTGCGTTCCTTTAATCATCATCGCTTGCGGATGAACATCATAAGTAGTAACTTCTCCGTCCACATCTAAGGTAATCTGCAATTTATCCTCGAGATCGGTATTCAGCGCCTCACCACGGATAACATTTCTACGGGTGTCTAGTGCATCCAGATAAATGTTTTTAACTTTATTGTCTTGTCCGAGCCTTACCGCAATGGTCTGTCCAGAACCAATCTCGACAATCTCAGGATCTTCACCAGCCATACGGGCATAACCGCCAAAAGGCAGTAAGCGAAGAGTGAACTGAGTCTCATTCCGTTTATAAGAAAACAGTTTCGGACCGAAACCGATAGCAAATTCCCTCACGAGAATACCGGCGCGTTTGGCAAAATAATAGTGACCCCATTCGTGTACAGTCACAAGTACAAAAAACATGAGCACCGTTAAAAAAACGACCTGAACCATTTCCAAACGTATCATCCCCCTTTAGGTGTAAGACCGAAGTATGTCCTCTTAATTTATCATTATTCTCCGATCAGGCACAAGAGAATCAACTGTCCCAACCTATTTTTAGGGCAAAGTAAGTATTTCCAGTCAAGCAATAACGCCATCAGTGTTCCTTAAGGAGACGGTACGCGTTTACGCGAGAAATATAAGGATAATGTATAAAGTGAAACTTATACTTTCTTATATTTTTAAAAGGAGATCTTTCTACGTTCTACAGCGTAGCTGCCAGTTCTCGAACACGTCTATCACAGGATTCAATTTGTTCCAGATTCGGATTATGCTCGTTATTATGACGATCTAGCACTTCTCCGATAATCTCCTCAATACGCAGGAACGAGATCTCATGACTCAAGAATCGAGCAACTGCTATTTCGTTCGCAGCGTTGAAAGCAGTAGTCGCCGTTCCACCAGCTTTTCCGCAATCTATCGCTAGCTTCAGTGCAGGGTAACGTTCAAAGTCCATTTCACGGAAGGTCAAACGTCCTATCTCAGCTAACGACAAACGCTGTGCCGGAGATTCCCAACGATCTGGATAAGTAAGTGCATATTGAATCGGGACACGCATATCGGGATTGCCAAGCTGGGCAATAATACTGCTGTCACGGAATTCAACATAAGAGTGAATGATGCTCTCCGGGTGCAGCAGCACATTCACTTGTTCATACGGAAGACCGAATAACCAATGTGCTTCAATAACCTCTAGGCCCTTGTTCACCATTGTAGCAGAATCTATCGTTATTTTCGCGCCCATGCTCCAATTCGGATGACGAAGCGCATCTTCTACCGTCACATCCTTAAGCTGATCACGCGTAAAGTCACGGAATGAGCCGCCGGATGCTGTTAAAGTGATGTAGGCAATATCTGAGATATTCTCGCCATTGAGACATTGATAAATAGCTGAATGCTCACTATCAATCGGCAACAGCTTAACTCCCTTACGATTAGCAAGATCAGTGACCAAATGTCCGGCCGTTACTAATGTCTCCTTATTGGCGAGTCCAATATGTTTGCCGGCTTCAATTGCCGCTAGTGTTGATTGAAGCCCTACGCTTCCCATAACAGCCGTTACGACCATTTCGGCATCGCCGCCAGCCGCCACTTCAACAAGCCCTTCATTCCCGCTGTAAAGCTCTATACCAGAAGGTAGGCTGGATCTAATCTCATCTGCCAGCTCTTTCGTTGCCACAGAGACTCTACGCGGGTTAAAACGACGAACTTGCTCCAGTAATAATGCTGTATTTGTTCCGGCCGCCAAGCCATCTACTTCAAAAGAGTCTGGGTGCATTGCGATGACATCTAGAGTCTGAGTGCCGATCGAACCCGTCGAACCTAGAACACTTATTTTTTTCATAGTTATACTCTCTCTCCCTTCGTTTAATAGTAAGGCATAAGCATTACAATATGTACGAATGGAAATACGATAATCCAGCTGTCACATCGATCAAGAATACCGCCATGCCCTGGCAAAAGTGTACCTGAGTCTTTAATGCCATACGCACGTTTATAAGCTGACTGCACAAGATCTCCAAGCTGTCCTAATATCGCACAAGAAAGCCCAATAAGCAATGCTCGTCCTATCGTCAAGTGTTCAGGAGCAAGCAGCGCAAACACGATAGAAATAAGCATCGAGATCAGTACCCCGCCAACAGCACCTTCCACCGTTTTGTTAGGACTGATGGCCGGCCAGAGCTTGTTCTTGCCAAAGCTTCTGCCTACAAAATATGCCCCCGCATCACTGCCCCAAATGCAGAACAGGAGCAAAAAAGTCCAGAACAAACCATGTCCGTCATCCGATGCACGAGCCACGGCCATATAAGAGAAGCCCATTCCAATGTATACAATACCAGTAAACAGCAAGGCTGTTACTCGAATATCTAATTTATTTTTAGTAAAAACGGTGACCAGAAGGAACAATAACAGCAGAATCCAAATCCCTTGCTCCCAGGACAGCGGCTCAGAAACACCAAGCAAATTCCATGGGATCATGAAGCTTAGAATAGCTGCGTAACCCAGAACAGTAGTACCGGAAAGCGTAGGAATACCTATCATTTTGACAAATTCATAAAAACCTATAAGAGCCATAGCAATAAGCAGAACCTGATACGGCCAGTTTCCCAGTACACATAACCCTAAAAATAATACTCCGGCAACAATTCCGGTAATCAATCGCTGCTTCAAAGGTTCCATCTCCTAACAAGCTACTTCAGTCCACCATAACGGCGTGTTCGTCGTTGATATTCAGCAACGGCCTGATGCAAATGCTCTTTGTCGAACTCAGGCCAGTACACATCAGTAAACCACAGTTCACTATAGGCAACCTGCCATAACATAAAATTGCTAAGCCGAATTTCTCCGCTTGTACGTATCAGCAAATCAGGATCGGGTAAACCAGCAGTTAATAGTCTGTTGTTAATCAACTCTGATGTAATTTCTTCTGGCGACAATATACCAGCTTGGATATCTTTCCCTAAACTGCGCATACAGCCTTCTATTTCATTGCGTCCACCATAGTTAAGAGCAAAATTTAAGATCAATCCAGTATTCTCTTTTGTTCGAGCTACCGCCTCTTCCATAGCCTTACGGGTATATGAAGGTAAAGCGTCAGCGTCACCCATCATGCGTACTTGAACATTCTTCTCGATTAGCTCATCAAGCTCAATCGCCAGAAACTCCCCAGGCAAACGCATCAAGTAATCGACTTCTTCTTTCGGGCGTATCCAGTTTTCTGTCGAGAACGCATACATCGTTAAGTATTTAATACCTAATTCGTCTGCAGCGATCGTAGCACGTTTGACAGCCTTCATGCCGTTCTGATGACCCATAACGCGCGGTAAGCCGCGCCGTTTAGCCCAGCGTCCATTACCATCCATAATCACAGCCACATGCCGGGGAATGTTATCCGGTGAAATCTCGACTGACTGTTGCCTGTCTTTACGGCTCAGCCACGCTTGAATCCGTTTGATCATTTCCGTTTCCTCCAAGCTCTTATCAGAAAGAGACAAACCCCACCATTAACGGAGGGGCCTTAAGTCTCTTGAATATCATTAAACTTCCATAATCTCTTTTTCTTTGGAAACAAGCACTTTGTCAACTTCGGCTATGAACTTATCCGTTGTTTTTTGAATGTCTTCCTGATGGCCACGGGACTCATCTTCAGAGATACCGTTTTTCTCCATCTTTTTAATATCATCGTTGGCATCACGGCGAATGTTGCGGATCGCTACTTTCGCTTCTTCACCAAACTTCTTAGTCAGCTTAACCAAGTCCGTCCGACGCTCTTCAGTCAGCGGAGGGATAGAAAGACGAATAATGGTGCCGTCATTGGCTGGCGTCAATCCGATATCGGATTTCATGATCGCCCGTTCAATATCAGACATCGATGTTTTGTCCCACGGCTGAATCAACAGTGTCCGGGAATCCGGAGTACTTATGTTGGCCAGCTGATTAATTGGAGTAGGTGCTCCGTAATATTCAACTTGAATACGATCGAGAAGCGATGTTGTTGCACGTCCTGCACGTAATGTTGCCAAGTCACGTTTCAGCGATGAAATCGCTTTGTCCATACGCTCTTCGGCATTTTTTTTGACCGATTGTGGCATTAATCTACACTCCCTTTAACAATCGTTCCGATCTTCTCACCGAGAACGACACGTTTGATATTGCCTTGTTCTGTAATGGCGAATACAATGAGCGGTATATTGTTATCCATGCATAAAGATGAAGCTGTTGAATCCATAACACCGAGGTTTTTATTCAGAACATCCATATAAGTAAGCTGTTCGAATTTCTCAGCTGTACTATCTTTGAACGGATCAGCAGAATATACTCCGTCAACCTTATTTTTCGCCATCAGAATAACTTCTGCTTCGATCTCTGCCGCTCTAAGTGCTGCAGTAGTATCTGTTGAGAAGAATGGGTTACCTGTGCCTGCTGCAAAAATAACAACCCGGCCCTTCTCCAAGTGGCGAATCGCACGACGACGAATATATGGTTCAGCAATTTGCTGCATCGAGATCGAAGTCTGCACTCTTGTTGGCACATCAATTTGCTCCAATGCGTCCTGAAGAGCAAGTGAGTTCATTACTGTTGCCAGCATGCCCATATAATCTGCAGTAGCGCGATCTATGCCGCTTGCGCTGCCCGCGATCCCGCGCCAAATGTTACCCCCGCCACAAACAATTGCAACCTGAACGCCAAGTTCTACAACTTCCTTGATCTGTTCAGCGATGGAAATAATCATGTCGGCATCAATACCATATCCGTTTTGTCCTGCCAAAGACTCTCCACTTACCTTAAGGACTACTCTCTTAAATACCGGCTGTTCCAAATGTATACCCTCACTTTCTGCAAAAGACGGAACACTACGTGTACGTGTTCCGCTCTTTTGATGCTTGCCTTTATT
>RCUO01001165.1_pt1 | contig 10256 bp, 10 predicted proteins | sample 2166161 | NCBI WGS metagenome assembly RCUO01 (sample SAMN09932617, study PRJNA488358) | compost metagenome | feature: garden; material: soil; isolation source: compost soil in cyclohexanecarbonitrile-enriched culture | place: Germany: Experimental Botanical Garden Goettingen | collected 2016-01-27 | reverse complement strand
CAATAACAGAACGTCCTTCCGGAGTCTCATCCTTTAGCGAACTAATAGCTGCCCAAGCCGTAAGCTCAGCTTCCGTTTCATCTCCAACTGGCACAAAATCACTCGCCATCCGGTTTCCGAAAGTAATCGTACCGGTCTTATCTAGAATCATTGTATTAATGTCGCCGGCAGCTTCAACGGCCTTCCCTGACATAGCAAGGACATTAAACTGTGTGACGCGGTCCATCCCTGCTATCCCGATAGCGGAGAGCAGTCCCCCGATTGTGGTCGGGATCAGACAGACCAGCAAGGCGATCATAACAGGAATATCTAGATCAACGCCCAGATAAGTCGCAATTGGCCGCAAGGTCACTACTACAATCAGGAAAATCAACGTCAGACTGATCAAGAGTGTATTTAGTGCAATTTCATTGGGTGTCTTTTGACGTTTCGCCCCTTCAACGAGGGAGATCATCCGATCCAAGAATGACTCACCGGGTTCACTGGTAATTTTGACTTTAATCTCATCACTAACTACCCGGGTGCCGCCTGTGACTGAGCCGAAATCTCCGCCGGCTTCCTTAATAACAGGTGCAGATTCACCTGTAATTGCCGATTCATCTACGGAGGCCAGCCCTTCAATCACTTCACCATCGCCAGGGATAAGTTCTCCCTGACTGACGATCACGATATCTCCTTTCCGCAGCTCGGAGGAAGAAACGGTCTTCACAGACCCTCCAACGAGCTTATTAGCTGTGATATCCTGTTTCGTTTTCTTAAGCGAATCCGCCTGGGCCTTCCCGCGGCCTTCAGCCAGCGCTTCAGCGAAGTTGGCAAACAGCACTGTGAATAACAGAATGAACAACACCGTGATATTGAAGCCTACCGATTTCTCTGCATTAAAATATCCGGGGGCCAGTACCATAAGCAATACAATAATCGTGCCGATTTCGACTACGAACATGACCGGATTTTTGATTAACGTCACCGGGTTAAGCTTAATAAAGCTATCCTTTACAGCGCTTAGGAGTATGGGTCCCGTCAGCAGCTTTTTTCTTTTTACAGTACTCATCTTGTTCTCCCTCTTCCTACCGTAAGGTCAAATATTCTGCAATCGGGCCGAGCACAATGACCGGCAGAAACGTCAGCGCACCGATAATCACTACCGTACCAATCAGAATTCCGGTGAACAGACCATTGTCTGTGCGGAATGTGCCAATCGTCTCAGGAACCGGCTTCTTCTGGATCAGTGAACCTGCAACTGCCAGCATTGCGATTATAGAGACATAACGGCCAAGCAGCATTACGATCCCGGTTGTAACATTCCAAAAGGTGGTATTGTCCGCAAGCCCTTCAAATCCTGAACCATTGTTCGCGGCAGAAGAGACATATTCATATAACACTTGGCTAAGTCCATGGAATCCGGGATTCGTGATGGAACCGTTGCCCAAGTCCGTTAAGAACGCACCTGCTGTTGGTACAAGGATAATGAACGGATGCACAAGGATAGCAATCGCAATCAGCTTCATCTCCTTGGCTTCTATCTTTCGCCCGAGAAACTCTGGTGTTCTGCCAACCATTAGTCCACATAAGAAGACGCCCATGATGGCATACATCAGCATATTGATTAGTCCTACACCTTTTCCCCCGAAGACGTTATTGAGCATCATTAGGGCCAGAGGGGTAATGCCACCCAGCGGTGTCAGCGTATCATGCATATTGTTAACACTACCTGTCGTAGCTGCCGTTGTTACCGAAGTGAACAGCGAAGATTGCGGGATCCCAAAACGTACCTCTTTACCTTCCATGCTGCCTTGCGAAGACTCGATCCCCAGCGCATTAATAGCGGGATTCCCTTTAGTTTCCGCATAATAATTCAGCCCCAGCAGCAGAACGAACAAGGTCATCATTGCTGTGAAAATCACCCAGCCCTGACGTTTGTTCTTAGCGAACAATCCGTACATATATGGCAAAGAGGCTGGCAACATCCACATAGAGAGAATCTCCAGAACGTTCGTAAGTGGATTAGGGTTCTCAAAAGGATGCGCTGAATTGGCTCCGAAGAAGCCGCCACCATTCGTACCTAAGTGTTTAATTGATTCCAAAGAAGCGACTGGACCGATAGCGATTTGTTGCGTCTGCCCTTCGAGTGTAGTGACCTCAAGCGATGGCTTGAGCGTTTGTGGCACATGCAACCCTACCAGCACCAATGAAACTAGCAGAGCTAATGGAATGAATACACGAATATGTGCTTTTACGAAGTCCTCAAAAAAATTCCCGACTGATTTCTGTCCTGTAATCCCTCTGACAAAAGCAACCGCAACAGAAAATCCGCTCGCTGCAGACGTGAACATCATCATCGTGATGACTGCCATTTGTGAAAAATACGATAGTCCCGTCTCCCCGCTATAATGCTGCAGGTTCGTATTGGTCATAAAGCTGATCACCGTATTAAATGAAAGCGTCTGTTCCATATCGGCAATTCCATTCGGGTTCAGCGGCAATCCCCGCTGTAATCTTAGAAAAATATAACTGAAAGCAACCAGTACGATATTAGTTAAAACAAAGCTGAGTGCATACTTCTTCCAGGACATTCCGTCCCGTTTTTTCAGGCCGATCAGCTTATAAATACCTTTCTCTGTGCCTGCAAACCAGCGATCCGTACGATTTGGTTCGTTAGAAAATACATGATATAAATACGTCCCCATCGGCTTGACCAACAAGATGAGAATTACAATTACGACGACTATTTGCAAAATGCCCATGAATGCCCCTCCTTAAAATTTCTCAGGATGAATCAACGCGTAAACCAGATATATAAACAACAGTAGGGTAACAGCGATTACTAGAATCACAGCTTATCCCTCCCCGTATCCTCAACTACACCTGCGCACCAGCGCATAAAGCCATAAAATAACCCGTAAATTACAGCTAACGAAGCCACCATATACAGATCCATCATATCTTCCGCACTCCTTCCATTATCCTTGATGAGGTGATCTATCGATTAGAAAATCAGCATCACCACTATGGGAATAGATTACATAGCTCGCACCAAGTCTTTTATAGACCAATCTAGGATTTATTGAACTTGTAATCACAAAAATCGGCTGTGTCGTCCAGGTACGGCACATCTGAATATAGCGGCAGCAAAGCGGAAAGCTGCTCTCAAACAGATATACCCTGCCTACCGGGAACGATGGGCGAAACCAAGTGCTCTGATGGCGGGTATCCACTAGAATAACCTGCTCGATTCCGAGCTCCTCTAGTAAAGCTTTCTCAGCCAGATTGTTGGTTAATCCCGCCATCTTAATACCCCTGAACTTCAGAAGTTTAATGAAATGTTCTCCCGCCTTTGTAGGCGCACATACAAGCACATATTCATTCTGATCCGTCATCTTTTTTTCTCCTCCTGCTCATTTACAACAAGGAGGCAACGAAAATCTCCGAAAGGATGTTGACCTATCGTCATTTTCGGGCACAACCTAAAGCTCGGTTGTGTCACGTCATTAGACGCTGCCTTACAAATACCGCTAATGATGAATTTAGCGACCTCTTGGGGGAGGCCTCCATAAATGCTTTGCTTCTAAGAGCACAGCAAAAAGCCACAAAGGATCTCCTCTGTGGCTCGCTAGCGGTCACATTGCACTCATCCTCTCTCCATACGCTTACGAGGTTAGCTGTCGGATTCGGGCGGTGAGAGTCGCCCTACCTGTATAGATGCGAGCTCACTCGCACCCTCTACAGGATTCACCCCATAATCGGCTTCCGACTCTCACATCGGCTGCCGATTGTTGGTTCCCCCGCTTTCCTTATCGGAAATTAAGCGGATCAAATATTCGATTGTCGTTGAAACAGGAGTAATCATACTCTTATGCACGAAGACTTGTAAAACCTGAATGATGCCAAAATAATGCAAATTAAAAACTATTTTCCCATTAGATAGCGCTTACTTGATATCTAATCTCTCTATATCTCTTGTTTACTCGAGTTTCGAGCGTTTAATCGCTATCTATAACCCATGTGATTTTATTCACCTTTTTAGGGTGAAAATACTGCAAATTCCCTTTATAGGTTGAAACGCAAGAAGCAGAGGTTGAGCGAGAAAGAGGCGCGATAACACGCCATAAATACCTATTTACCTCGTTTTTCAGTCGTAGTCGGCAGGATATGGTTAAAATCGCTCTAAAAGAACATTTTCCGTTTTTTACAGAAAATCTTGAAAAGAGTATGATTCGGGTTGAATCTAATTCATGAAAAACAATCAACGCTGAGTTCCTGCATTCGCAGGGAACGGGGGAACCATCAGGCCACCTGGCCTACTTGGGGTGAATCCAAAGGAGACTGCGTAAGTCTCAATAGGTAGGGCGACTCTCACCGTCCGAATCCGACAGCTAACCTCGTAAGCGTAAAGAGAGAGACCCTTGATCCGCCACGCTTTGGCCCAGGTATATCTGCCTGTAATCCAAAACCGCAGCAGAGGTCCTCCTCTTGCTGCGGTTTTTGCGTTACCTGAGCCTATTAGGTGATAGCACGCTGGATGGGGTGAATGTTTTGAAGCACTATTATTTAGGGATACATCAAGGGCTGCTTGAGCCGATAAGTCTAAATTACGTTTGTTTCGGGGCCTTGTGGTTCGAAGAAAATAATCACAGGTACATTGTAGGTTATGCATTTGGCCAGAACCAGATCCAAGCCCTTCGCCAATTCAGTACACCTTCTTCTTGTAAAGACTGTTTAGACTCTAAGATTGTATATGAAATATATAAAAAAATTCGAGAACAACAACAGCAGCAGGATTGGTCATCGCATCAAAAACTCCCGTGGTTTACAGCCTTCAAGGAGCCTTGGAAAGATGTAAGCGCCGGTTGGTATGTCTTGAGATCCCGCAGCACCTTTCCCTTACATCTATCTGTTATACGGAAAGAGAAGTTCCGACTATGGCTAGAGCATACCGCAGTCTGTGAGAATAAAATGGAAATGCTCGCTTGTGTAGAAAGGGCTAGTGTCACTCATCATGTAGACTTAAAGCTTTTGGAAATCTAAGGAGGAACCCTACTATGGACCAGCGCAGACTATCCCGCATTGAAGTATTTGTATTGGATGAACCCGAGCCTATTCACTATGGAATGGAAGGGGCTGAAGGCTGCCGTTATGGTATTCTGAAGCTCACCTGTAAGGGAGGCTGCAGTTGGGGGGCTTGTCTGATCTCTGCCAACACCAAAAATTTCGATCTCATTAAATGGAGTTCTTTTTTACGGGCTATCTGTCATTGCCGTCTTGAGGAAGCGCTGGATAAGGTCCGCCGCGAAGGTTCAGATTGGGAGCAGGTTAAGCTTGAGCTAGTTCAGGGTGCTTTGCAGGATTTAAAGGCCAAGCTCCAGGGTAAATCCTTGGCAGGGCATATTCAGCAAGGGCGTCTGTACAGTGTTGCAGCAGGGGGGAGCAATTCCAGAAGTGAACGGCTCTACTACAAGCCTTCAAAAGCTTTATCCACTGCCTCCCAGCAGAAACACAGTTGCCCGGAACCAGACACCGCCGATCTCATCAATAAATCCATCTCTTACTTTTCTATATTATAGATTCAAGCAAATCTCTCATTCTGAAAGGATCGTGTTCACCATGCCTGACCCCTTACCTCCCGTGTCCACCTACAGTGCTAAATTTGCAGAGTGTGTTCAAAAGTATACTAATGAAGTCTACGTACTCAGTTCCATGTTATTAGAACAATCTAATGAGGCAGACAAGGTTACTATCCGCACCTTCACAGAGCTTCATAAAATATATCGTCAGGATAACTTCGACCCTCAGTTATTCTCTATCCACGCTTACCGCACTTGTATTCGCCAGTGTGCTGATTCTTTTGCCCGGCGCTCTCTTCTATCGGCTAAGGGATTACCTTGGGAGGAACAGCTTGTGAAGGTATTGTGGTACGGCTTAAAGCTGCCTCTTTCTCAAATAAGCATTATTCTGCAAAAAAGTGTTCCTGCACTGAAAGCACAGCTTAGAGCTGTACGGGAGCAGATGACCGCCCAAGCGGATATACGAACGAGCGCAAATCTTTCTATAATTTAGTCTCTGACTAGAATTCAAACGATCTTTGAGCGCATGAAGCGACTAATGGACTCAGGAGCCTTTAATTGAAGCTTTTCCACAAATATGGCCGGCGTTCGGACTCCAGTAGAAATCCCGAGCGATGAGCGTCTCGGATCGTCTTCAAGCAGGCCCTAATCATCTTCCACCAAGGCAAGGCTTACGGACCCAGATGACATTATTTGCACGTTTATCGCCTTTTGAGCATAGTATCGGACTCCAGTGCAACTATTTGGTTAAAAGAGCTACTAATTCACCGTTTTTCATGCCAATAGCGACTATTGTGTCCGATATCTTGCCAAATCTCGATGATTGTTGCATTTAAGTGTTGCTGGGTCCGTTAGCTATATCAGCTCGTATACAAAGAGATTGCCAACTCAAAAACGGGGATATCCCAGCAACCATAAATGGCTGTTAGGATACCCCCGAAAATTCAGTTCCTACTATTACACTTTACTCTTACGCGCCTTACCGTACATCCACAATCCTGCCAACATCCCCACTATAGCAACACCAGTCAATACGCCTTGAACGAAATCCATAAAAGTGGAGCCATCCGGAAGCATTCTACTAACCGAAGCCAGTGATACCGAACTCATTAAAAGCATAATGGTATATTGTTCGCTTGTAGACATCATTAGCACTCCTTAAAAGTTATATGAGGCCTTCTTAGATCTTGTATGCTTTCATTGCTTTTCTGATTTCTTTAATACTTGGGCGTTTGCCGTACATCAGTACGCCGGTACGATAGATCTTGGCTGCCAGCCATCCGAAGATGAAGGTAGTCACAAGCAGGATCAGCAGCGATACAATGACTTGCCAGATCGCCACCTCGCCGACACCAATTCGGAGCAGCATCGTCAATGGTGAGGTGAAAGGCACATAACTCGCTATCTTAACCACTAGAGTATCTGCATTGGAGATACTGAACAGTGGAACATAGAACGCTACGAAGCCTAACATCATGATTGGCATTACCGCCTGACCGAGATCCTCCGTACGGCTGACAATCGAACCTACAGCCGCATACATCAAGGCATAGAGGAAGTAACCTAATACGTACAAGACAAATCCATAGAGCAGCAAGTTAATATTGAGCTGGCCTAAATCGAGATCAAAATCAGCCAATACAGTCGCATTATGCGGGAGCGTCAAATTGACGACGATCGCTGCGACAAAGATCCCAATTTGCAATATTCCTACTAGGAAAACACCGATAACTTTACCGAACATTTGCGCTAAAGGTGAGGCACTTGTAATCAGAATCTCCATAATGCGGGAGCTTTTCTCAGAAGTTATCTCTGCGGCAATCATGTTGCCTGTCATCATAATGGACATAAAGAACAACATAAGCATGGCATATACGATAATGTAGTTAATGGCCGGAGTGTCCTCCTGAGAGCTTTCACTGCCACCGCCTGCGTTAAGCTGTTGTGTAGTAATCTGCACTGGTGTTGACATTGCAGCAATCTGTTCAGAGGTCAGCTTGTCGCCAACGATGAATTGTGTGTTTGCTTGCTGAAGTGCATTTTGAAGATAAACTTGAACATCTCCGTTTAGTTCTCCATCATTACTGTGATAAGTAACGGGTGGAAGCCCTTCACCAGTAGGTTCCGCAAAAGTAACATAACCTTCTACTGTCTCTTCATCTAATGCTTTCTTTAACTCGGCATCATCCGCAGAAGCATATTGTACTATCTTAGCCTGTGGCATGCCCTCTGGCGCAGTATAAGCCTTCAACAATTCTGCAACCTGATTTCCCTCTTCAGCAATCACAGCAATTTGAGTAACTTCACTTTTGGCCGAATCACCCTTAAACTGATCGATGATATAGGGAAGATTCATCCCTATGCTGAGCAATAATACTAGAATCAAAGTAGTAATCATAAATGATTTCGTTCTAACTTTATTTTTAAAGGTAAAGCCGATAATTGTCCCCATCTTATTCATTAGATTCACCCACCGCTCTGATAAAGATTTGGTTTAACGTAGGTTCCTTGATTTCAAAATGCTCCACTTCACCCTGTGCTATCGCCTGCTGTAAAATACGCTGTGCTGCACCGATCTCACTGATCGATAACAGATACCCACGCTCCAGCCGTTTCACTGCTGTAACGCCTGCGATGGACTCCAGACCTTTTACCTCATTAGCTGTACGCAGCAATACTTCTTCCCGCGGGTAGCCATTCTTAATCGTGCGGATATCCCCTTGAACGACCGTATTGGAACGATCGAGAATCGTAATGTTACGGCACAGCTCTTCTACATGCTCCATCCGGTGCGTAGAGAAAAGGATACTTGTTCCCGAATCACGCAATTCTTTGACCGTATCTTTCAGCAGCTCCACGTTTACTGGGTCCAGCCCGCTGAAAGCTTCATCTAGAATCAGAATCTGCGGCTTATGAACGACAGCGGCGATAAAGCCCATTTTTTGCTGATTTCCTTTGGAAAGCTCTTCTATCTTTTTATTGTAATAATCCGGAACCTCAAATCGATCCAGCCAATAGCGCAAGCTCTTATCTGCATCACTAGCTGACATCCCACGCAGGCGGGCTAAGTAAACGATTTGATCGCTGATCTTCACCTTAGGATATAGTCCGCGTTCTTCGGGCAGATAACCCATAAGTTGCTGCAGTTCACTGTTGAAAGGTTTCCCGTTATACAAAATCTTGCCCTCATCAGGGTAGATTAGGCCGAGTACCATACGCATCGTGGTTGTTTTCCCCGCGCCGTTCGCCCCCAGTAATCCGTAAATTTCCCCTTTACCTACGGTTAGGTTAATTCCGTTTACTGCGGTTTTTTCTCCATATTGCTTAACTACACTTTCCAGCTTTAAGGCTTCCATTTCTCTAGTCCCCTCTCTTGTGGTCAATTAGAATAGGACGATGACCCTGTGTCCATAAACTTAATATTTCGTCCAGCTCCAAACTGCGGCTCTTGATAACCTTTACGCCCAAGTCATGAATGCGTTTCTCGTTTTCAGAAAATTGTTCTATGATAAAAGAAGCTACACCCGGTGTATCCATGGTAAAGTGCAAGCCTCCTGGCAACTCAGCCGATAACTCCGCAAGCTCCTCTTCATCCGCAGCATTCACCCAAACCTCGGTCCAAGCACCGAACAGACTGTCTTTTTCAGCCATGCCCAGCAGTTCTCCCCGATGCATAAGGACGATATAATCCGCCAGCCGCCGCACCTCATCCACAATGTGTGTGGAGATGATGATCGTTGCGTTGTTCTCATCCATATATTTACGAAGTGTCTCGATCATAATCTTCCAGGCAAAAGGATCAAGACCTGATGAAGGTTCATCCAATAGCAGCAGACTTGGCCGCGCCGCAAGTGCTGCAGCAATTTCGAATTTCCGGCGCTCCCCTTTAGACATCTTCGAAAGTCTCATATGATACGGAACCTCCAAGCGATCCATCAGCTCCTGAAAATATTGATCGTCCCAATTTGGATACCAATACTTCCGAAATCGAGCTGCCTCCTCTGCATTCCAGTGGTTCTCCTCAGTAATTGACGTTTCAGGAACATAGGCAATGGTCTGGCGAAGCTCCAGAGACAACCCGCTATCATACCTGTTCTCAAACCAATATATCTCGCCTTCCTCTGGATTAGTCAGCTGTATCAGCAGATTCAGCAGTGTGCTTTTGCCGGAACCATTCTGACCTACCAAAGCTGTAATATATCCTTTAGGCATATTCAGGGTCAGCGGCCCTATCGTCTTGTTTCGCCGCCGTTTAAGTACATTCCGCAATTCTATAGCCATCTGTACCATATGAGTAAGCGCCCCCCTCTCAATCCTTTTCTCTATACTTGCGTTCTACAATCTCCATAAAAATCTGTTCAAGTTCATCCTTGCTGCAATGTACCGATCGGCCGATATCCACTGCACTTTCAAGTGCTTTGCCAACCGTTTCCCGTTTATATTCTTCCATTGCTCCGTCACCTACATGGGATACAAAGGTACCTGTTCCTTGTCGCGTTCGCAGCAAACCTTCGTTCTCCAGATCCTGATATACCCGCCGCACGGTAATTACACTGCATTTCAGATCTCCTGCGAACTCACGAATTGAGGGCAGCAGCGTACCTTCTGTAATGACTCCGCTAATGATTAATGATCTAAGCTGAGTCTCTATTTGATGATAGAGGGGCTCTGCACTATTTTCGTTGATTTGTACCG
>RCUO01001162.1_pt1 | contig 10263 bp, 9 predicted proteins | sample 2166161 | NCBI WGS metagenome assembly RCUO01 (sample SAMN09932617, study PRJNA488358) | compost metagenome | feature: garden; material: soil; isolation source: compost soil in cyclohexanecarbonitrile-enriched culture | place: Germany: Experimental Botanical Garden Goettingen | collected 2016-01-27 | reverse complement strand
CAATTGATCTTGAAGGTCCATTAATTCTGTAGTGCGAATGTATAGCTCACATAAAATCCCCGGGAGATTCGCACCTGATTTGTTACATTTATTGGTATTTAATTAGATTGAGAGCGAGATTATAAAGAATATGGAGAAAAATGTGAGTGCGTTATAGCCCATACCAAGGGGTTAATACCTTATTATGGTTATAATTCGCTGTCGCACCCCGTGCGGGTGCGTGGATTGAAATATGCCATGTATCGAAAAGAAACCTTGCGCCTCGTAGTCGCACCCCGTGCGGGTGCGTGGATTGAAATCCAAACGCTTGGGATTATCATTTACATGATACGTCGCACCCCGTGCGGGTGCGTGGATTGAAATACGATGAACTCCAGGACAGTCTTCTTGGCATCCGTCGCACCCCGTGCGGGTGCGTGGATTGAAATGCTAATCCAGATCCACTCCGGCTCCCCGTCAGCCGTCGCACCCCGTACGGGTGCGTGGATTGAAATATGCAAAGCAGTTATTTATGTGGTAAAAGACCCGGTCGCACCCCGTACGGGTGCGTGGATTGAAATAGCAGCGTGGTGATCTTGAACGGCGTCGTGGCGCGTCGAACCCCGTACGGGTGCGTGGATTGAAATATTGATCCGGCTGCCGATACCCTCGTCTACCTCGTCGCACCCCGTACGGGTGCGTGGATTGAAATTTGACATGGACGGCGGATGATACGGATGTCATGGAGTCGCACCCCGTACGGGTGCGTGGATTGAAATCGGGAGTGCCGCCGGGCGGTGTCCGGTGCCGCCACCGTCGCACCCCGTACGGGTGCGTGGATTGAAATTGAACCATCCATCTCTGCGCCCATTCTCGGGTTAGCGTCGCACCCCGTGTGTGTGCGTGGATTGAAATTTATAATACATGTTATCGGAAGAAGGGAAATTAGGGTCGCACCCCGTGTGGGTGCGTGGATTGAAATAGGAAGAGCAGAGGTAGCCTATGATCACCCGCTGCGTCGCACCCCGTGTGGGTGCGTGGATTGAAATTTACGTGTTGCCGATTATCGTACATATTACCGTTGTCGCACCCCGTGCGGGTAAGTGTATTAAAATGCTCGATTATGGTGTCCATCTAATGTAACGCGCGTATCGTATGGGGGGGCTTTCGCTACTGAGGTAGAGTAATTGTTAGTACGCTGGAAGCAAGAAAAAGTAGAAGAAAAATGTTCGGAATTGAAGTTTTAGGAGGGTAAATTGACCGGGAAGGACAGATAAGATAATAGCTAGCAATAACTGACTTCAGAGGCTGGTGCAGCCCGCTTTCGTGCTATTTGCGAACAGCGGGCTTTTTGAAATTGTTAAAGATTGTTGAAAAAACTCAAATAAAAAGGAAATATGGACTAAGTTGGAGAAAACACATTAAAGGAAAAAAGACTCAAGTCTGGGTACCTATTCCTGTATGGAGGACCGATGATTTCAAAGGTGTAATTATTGGAGTAGAGGAGGTAACAGATGAAAACAAGGCCGCCTGAGTTGAAAGATTTAGAGAAATGGATAAATGCAACCTTTAGGAAAGTAAGACTTCAACAAACTTACACGATCTGGATCGTAACCGATGCAATTCTGGGTGGTGCTGACCCGGCTCCAACTGTGCTCGGAGATGTTAGAACTTCGACAGTCCGGGGTCAACTTCGTTTTTGGTGGAGGGCTACTCGGGGGGCAGCCTATGCGGATGCGGGCAAGTTGAAAGCCAGAGAACGCTTGATCTTCGGGGATACTTCGTTAGCCAGTCCTTGCCGCATTCAAGTCAAGATGCATGATTCAAGGGGAATGTCAAGTTTTAGCGAAATCCCCCCCTATGTAGCATTTCCATTCAAAGATTCAGATAAGTATAAAAAAGGAGAGACCCCCCTCTCTCTAAAGACGGCAGCGCGACAGAGAGGAAGAGGCTTTGATATGGCTCTTGAATATCATGACGCAATTGAAATTCAAGATAACAAGCCCATAACTCTTTTGGACGCTGAAGAGATTCGCTATGAAGTGGAAGCGGCATTGTGGGCGTGGATTAATTTTGGCGGTGTAGGAGCGCGAACGCGCAGAGGATGCGGGAGCTTGTACTGCAAGAGATTTTCACCCGATCCGGTAGCTACGAAAAGCGCGGAATTATTGCTCAAGTGGATAAAGGAACAAATGGAAGCCTATAAACTCCCTGTTCTTTCTAAAGGGGAATATCGGGAATGGCCGATCTTGGCTTTACTGGGAGATAAGGAAAATGGAATTGCGATCCGTTCAAGAAGTGAACATGGGTTTGAGAAGGTGTTAGACGTATGGAAAGAAACAATAAAGGCATATTTTGAATTTCGACAGCGTCGTAACATCCGGGAAATTATAGAGACTAATAAAACTAAACCTACAACTAAACCTACCCGAAGTCACTGGCCTGAGCCTGACTCAATAAGGAAAATATCCGGCTGGTCTGATCCAAGGCATCGGACTATAGGATCAGTCCTAGCTTTTCCACGCGCACAGTTCGGACTTCCTATTATTTTTCAATTTAACACAAGGGATACTCCTAACCAGAAAGGCAATTACCAGGGCAACAAGCAGGGGAGCGTGAATGAAGAGCCGTTAAAAACGGAGCTTAATCATCTGGATTCAGATCGTATGCGTCTTGCCTCTCCCCTAATATTGAAGCCTTTGGCAATAGATAAGAATCATGCCTATGGAGTTATCATTCGACTTGTACAACCTCCGTTAGGTCCATTGCGCTTGAGGCAAATTGATAAGGATAGAACTCCAAAGATCAAAGATCAACGAGCGATTACAGATTTTCAAAACCGTCTCGACACCCTTAACATCTCAACTGATCATATATATCCTGGAGAGTTCATCAGTTCCAAATATCCTTTATTAAACCGTGGATCGGATGCCATTACCGGCTTCCTGCAAAGCATGGAGGTGAAAAAGTGGAAAAATCGTATTCAACAAGCCTCTTCGAAAGAGAAGAGCTCCCGAAATTGGCCCCTAGAACCTTAATGGTTATTTCGCTTGGACCGGTTCAGGAATTTATAGCACAAGCCCGCAAGACGCGTGACCTGTGGTTTGGATCGTATTTGCTTTCGGAGCTCAGCAGAACAGCAGCACTAAGTTTTCGACGGCATGGCGAACTGGTGATGCCTTATTTTTCAGATGAAGCTGCTGAAGAAGATTTACATAGCCTCGATGAGCGTCTACCGGTTGCCAATAAGATTATCGGTTTGACTAACCACACCGATCCGGAAGCGTTGGCGAAGCAGATATATGACGCAGTGCTGGATCAATGGAAAAGGTATGCTCAGGACGCCCAGCAAAAATTAGATCAATATGATTTAATTTTGACCGAAATGTGGAAGCGGCAGGTTAAAGATTTTATCGAATTTAACGCTGCGTGGGCCCCTTTGGATAATGAGGAGGCTTATGCACCCACGCTGGATCGGGTTAATCAATTGCTGGCAGCACGAAAGACACTTCGTGATTTTCGACAGAATGAGCCGGCTCGTATGTACGGGGACAAGAAATCATCACTTAATCCCGGAAGGGAATCCGTACTCAAAGAAAGCCGATATCTCGATTACGCCCGCTATGGGATTAAGAAGAATGAGACGCTCGATGCCGTATCGCTGGTGAAACGTCTCAGTAATCGGATGTCTGAAGAGAATTTGGGAGGTTCCAAGAAACCTGCGTTTGACTCGGTATGTGATTTGGCGTTCGCGCCTTTTCGGAAGCTTCTGATGAATGAGCCTGAATTGGAAGAGAGGGCATTAGAATTATATCGGAATTTACTGCAAATATGTGAGCATTCTCTCACGCTTCCTCCCGGAATACGAAATGCTACAACCGCTGGCGAGTTTGATTCAAGGATGTTTTATCCTCAACAGATGGAGGATTTGGTTGAGGAATATGCCTACCGGAGAATAGATGGGCGCCCGGTAGCTACTATGAAGACTAGAGAAGAAAGAATTGCTTTGGCCAAGCGGCTTCGACAGTGTATTACAGACTGGTCTGTTCGCCATAAGCTTGCTCCGTCACCTTATTATGCTTTTTTGCTCTGTGATGGGGATCATATCGGAGACCGATTAAGGGAAGTACAAACTCCTGAAGGACATCGCCAATGGACGAAACGTCTGTCCCAGTTCTCCGCCAAATCAAGAGAAATCATACAAAGCTTCGGTGGTCTATTCATATACGGAGGAGGAGATGACTGCATGGCTCTTCTTCCGCTGGATACTTGTTTGGAGGCTACGGACACACTGCGATGTCATTTCTCTGAAATCATGTCGGATGAGATGGGCAAGAACATGCCATTTCCTCAGCCATCGTTATCCGCAGGTCTGGTAATCGCGCATATGCTTGAACCGCTTGGTGAGGTGCGGGAGTTGGCGGAGGAGGCTGAGCGCGGAGCTAAAAAGTTCCGAAACCGTTTGTTCGTACATGTGCAAAAGCGTAGCGGAAGCAACAAGTTGCAAGTTAGTCTGCCTTGGGAGGAGAATCCATCCATCCGGTTGACTCAGTTCAAAGAACTGTACCTAAGACAGGAAATTTCAGTCCAGCTTGCCCATGATTTGCGATTGCTGCATGCTGCTTATGCGCAACGCATTCAGCAGCTTAGTCTTTCCAAAGACAAGGCGGAGAACGAGACTCTGGAAAAGGAACTGCTGGCCAAGGAAGTAGAACGATTGCTGCGCAAAAAGAAGCTGGACAAAGTAGTGGTCTATGACGAATCAAAGAATAACGCAAAGGTCGTATTGAGCGAATGGCTAGGCTCTTATATTTGTCGAGACGATCATTCGCCTCTTGAGAGGCTTAACAGACTTACAGAGCAGATCATGCTGGCTATTGCGCTTATCAAGACGGAGGTGGATAAGGATGCTGGTGCGTATTGAACCGCTTGATCCGGTGATGGCTCGGGATGGTCGTCCCTTTGAAGCGATTCCCGGAGCATACGCTCGAACGATGAGTGAGATTTCACCTGGGATGTTAGCGGGAAGTTTGCGGACTTTGTTCTATAAAAATCTGAAATACGGCTTGTCCCGTGAGCAAAAGACGGATCTTATCAAACAACTCCGCATCGCGGGTCCACTGATTGAGTACAAAGGACATATTTACTATCCGATGCCCTCGGATCGCATTTTTTATGAACAAAATGGGGTGTTGAGATCGGAAAGATTGCAACCATGCAAGCTTGATCCGGGAGAGGGCTACTTTGGGGTAGGGGTGGAGGGCAGTCGAAGCATGGGCTTGGAACCACCACTCGTAAGCTTTCACGGCAAACGCTATAACAATGCTCCTGCATTTCTTCGGGACGATTGGATGTTCAGGGAACTTCTTAACGCAATTCCGGACCATGAATGGGAGCAAGAACTGGAACGATGGAAGGAGTGGCTCGGACAACGTGGTCAAGCAGCACCTGTGAATTCTCCATTCCTTCAGCCATATGTCAAAGAACAGCGGGTACATAACGCTATTGACTTGGAGACATCCAGGACCATTGAAGGTGCATTATTTTCTACTGAAGCCCTTAGACTTCACACTGGAGTATCGTTAATTGCCTCGATGCAGACGGAGAACGACTTGCTCTTAAAAGAGATTGATGCAATACATAGTATGGGGGGAAAGCGCAGACTGTCCATTTTCCAGAATCTAGATCGCTCTAAATTTAGATTACCACCGTGGGAGTGTCCGGCTACTCTGAGAGAAGCGCTGCTTAAAGCGGGGCCGGGGAGTTTGCTAAGAATGACGCTGGCGACTCCGGCTTATTTTCTGAAAGGTTGGCGTCCGCGTTGGGTGGATGCTGATTTTTACACGAATGACCATTTCATGGACTTCTGGTATCCCGAGGGGGCAGTAAGACCAAAGCTTCGGCTCAAATTGAAATGGGCATGTGTAGACAGACCTCAGCCGGTATCGGGATGGAGCTACAGCCGAGAGGCCAGAGAAGGAAGAGAGAAGCCGGTGCGTCGCATGGTGCCGTCAGGCAGCGTATATTTTTTTGAAATTCTTGAAGGAAGCGGCGAGGTGTTGGCGGAGAATTGGCTTGTTTCTGTGTCTGATGCTAGGAGGCGCAAAGGTCCATTAGATCGTGAAGATGGGTTTGGATTGGCAATGTGGGGAATTGTGAACAAAGGAGAGAAGCAAGAATGAAGCGAAACTCGGCTATGTATTTTATACACTGTCTGTCACCGGTGCATGTCGGTACAGGCCAGGGACTGGGCGATATTGATATGCCTATTATTCGAGAACGTACCACCGAATGGCCATATTTACCGGGAAGCGGCATCAAAGGTGTAAAGCGCCGACATTATCAACATCTTGCTGTTAATGGGGAGGGCAAACTATATTCCACCGAGTGGGTTAATGCCGTATTTGGTAAATCGGCAGATGAGGCAAGAGCTAGTGAGGATGAAATGGCAGAATCCATTGCTGGCGCATTGGTCCTGAGCGATGGCCGGATGTTGGCTTTTCCGGTAGCCAGTCTAAACGGTGTTTTTGCATATGTTACTTGTCCGCTGGCACTGAGCCGAATGATTCGTGACGGCAAGGCGGTCGGTTTGGTAATGAAGGACCCGGGATTGGATCATATGGAGACTCATTTCACGAGCAATCCGCAAAGTGTATACGTTTGTGAGAGCAGCAAGCTATGGGCAGAACCCAAGCGTGAAGTGTGGCTTGACGAGTTCAAATTCGAAGCAATAGACGATCTGAAGTCATTGAATGAATGGGCGACGTGGTGCGCCGAGCAATTATTCCCTGAAAATGACGAACAGCTTGAGCGTAAGAACTGGAGCACCCGGCTAGCCGTCGTCTCAGATGAAGCCTTCCATTATTTTGTTACGATGTGCAGCGAAGTGACCCCGCGAATTCGTATTCATGCCGAGACGAAGACGGTGATAGACGGTGCACTCTGGGTCGAGGAATATATTCCTACCGAGGCATTGCTTTACGGCGTGGCTTGGTGCGATCAGGTATACACAGCGAATTCAAGGCTCAAGGCTGAAGACATCATAAGAAATTTGGAGCATGATACCACTCTTCAGATTGGGGGGAACACCGGCGTAGGCAAGGGGAGAGTGCGATATGTGATGAGCAAGGAGGCGAATAATAGATGAAGTCGAGTGAACAGCATTATGCCCAGACGGCTTACCAAGCAATGAACGAAAAACTGCAGCCGGAAACGCGTGAGATTTTTGGGGTTATATGTCATCATTTTCCGAGCATGGTCAGACTGAACGGGCTGCACTTGACAGTGATTTATTATGAATCGCAAGCCGCTTCTTCAAAGAAAGAGGGATCACCCAAAAGTGAGGCTTACCGTCATTATCTGCAATATTTGAATCAGGCCCTTGATTTGGGCAACGGTGATTTAGTGCAAGAGGTAAACCGCAAGGCGGTAGATGCTAAATATTATCGGATGATAACCCGCCAGGCTCTCGCTGCTTCAGTATGGTTCAAGCGATACGCAGAGGTCATTCTTAGGGTAGAGGCATCCGAAGAGTGGAGGCTGGAACCGGAATGAATGTATACCTCTTCATGACAAAGTCGGTCGATGGAACATCAGCCAACAGAATTGCTAAAATGTTAAGCAATGAAGTAGAAACGCGTTCGGATTTTTACAAGGCAGCGGTAGATCGGCATGAGGAACTATGGAAAGATGAGAACTGTCAGGAATGGTACAAAGCTCAATATCGAAAGCGGTTTGAGAAAAGCCAGGATAAGCAGGCTTTTTCAAGAAAAGAGGCTATATTCACTCAGACCTGCCAATCGCGCATTGTTATTGGACAAGGACAGCCTTCCGTCTTGGAAACTCATACAACTCTTCACCCGATATATGGTTTCCCTTATTTGCCGGGGACCGCTATTAAGGGCATGGCTGCGCATTATTGCCATCAGGAACTAGGGGAGCAGAATTCCGATTTTCGGATGGATGGTTCCTATTATCCAATTCTGTTCGGCGATACCAATCAAGCAGCAGCTATCCAGTATGAAGATGCCTGGCTGGAACCGAAAGCAGTAAAAAATGCTTTATGCTGTGATGTGTTGACGCCGCATCATCGCAATTATCAACAACTGCAAATAGATAGTGATGGAAATTCGGGGAAGGCAGGCCTGAAGAACGCTCCGCGCGATGATGATTCACCTAACCCCGTACCTTTTCTTGCTGTAGCGGGCTCTTTTACTTTCAAGTTGACCCTTAACCCTGAGGCATATGGTATGGAAGAATGGTTGCCGATAGCGGAACGGATTGTCAAAGCTGCGCTTGTTCGCAGAGGACTGGGAGGCAAAACCTCTGCCAGTTACGGGATATTTAAGGAGTAGGAATATGAACAGACGATTGAGAATGAGAACGAAAACAGGACATTCGCCAGGAACCAAGCATGATTATGCCATCGCAAAAGTGAAGCAGAATTATATCCATCTGGAACGCTCTATTGTGGACCAGTTAAGGATGAGCTCTCAGCATCATTTAACGACAGGAGGCTTTCGGGAGGAAGTCTGGAAGTCAATGTTCGAACAGATTGTCCCAAGGAAATTTTCCATTGCGCGGTCTGTGTTCATAATTGATTCGGCGGGACGGATATCCAATGAGGTGGACTTGGCGATATTTGATGAGCAGTACACTCCCTATATATTCCGCAATGGCGAGATGAAATATATTCCCATCGAGGCTGTGTCGGTAGTTGTACAATGCAAGAGTAGTAATTTAACTGGTGTGGCCGATTGGGCCAGGAGTATTGATCAACTCAGAACCTCATTGACCGGGATCAGCCGCATAGCGACAATGGTCTCTTGTGGGGACATGACATATAAAGATGAGCAAGGAAATTGGATGGAGGAATTATTCAATGAACCACATTCTCCAAAAATCAAAAAGTTGACTCAGACGGCTACGCGTCCACTAAGAATTCTTTGTCATATGTCACCAAAGAAGCTTCTGGTTGAAGAACACAAATGGTTTGATTTGTTGATTAGACCAGAAGAAGAACGACTTGTAGTAGAGGTCTGTGCGGGAACAGAGCCCAAGGAACGCTCATCGGGAACTATTGCCTACTGGCTGAATGAACTGAATCACAACGATACTGCTATACCAATCCCCCGAGCCAAGATTGATGCAAAACTGCAAGGACGAGAAATAAATGAGCTTAGAGTGTGGGAAGGGGAAGAGGAAGGACGTGAAATCTCTTTGTTAAGCCTGACCTTTCAGTTAAATCAACTGTTAATGCTGATTAACAATCCGCTATTATTCCCGCATGATGCGTATGTCCGAATGTTTAATGATGTACCTCTACCTAGCAATTCCGAGACGTAGGAGTCTTGCGAAAGACACAAAAGCAGCTTGGGGAGCAGCCATTAATCAAGGAGGATCTTGCTGCTGTATGCTTATGTAAGCAGGTGCGAACCCCAAGCTCACATGAAAAACCCGGGGGATTCGCACTTCTTGCGTGACAAGGGGTTTTGGGTTGTTTTGATTAAAAAGAGGCTTCGAAACCAAACGCTTTGATGAGGTTCGCACTATAGCGCTTTCAATCACTTGTCAGACAAGGTGAGAAATTGGGCGCTGTCGCACCCTGTGCGGGTGCGTGGATTGAAATTTCCCAGTCTTGTTCGTCGTACCAAAAATAGTCTCGTCGCACCCTGTGCGGGTGCGTGGATTGAAATTTAATGAAATTAATCCTATTCCATTCGGTATCAATGGGTCGCACCCTGTGCGGGTGCGTGGATTGAAATCCAGCGCATTCAGCGAAGCAGCTATTCTCTCCGCTTGTCGCACCCTGTGCGGGTGCGTGGATTGAAATTTTGAACTTTGCCGGAGGAACTACCGGAAAGAACGGTCGCACCCTGTGCGGGTGCGTGGATTGAAATTTAGGGTCGACTCCGATCATTTCCGCGACTTCTTTGTCGCACCCTGTGCGGGTGCGTGGATTGAAATTTTTCCCATGACCATCTCGTCAACAAGAACACTATCGTCGCACCCTGTGCGGGTGCGTGGATTGAAATGTGAATTACGAGCGGTCGCATGAATACACACCTGTCGCACCCTGTGCGGGTGCGTGGATTGAAATAAAATTACGCCAGCCGGACTGATCACTATGACTGGGTCGCACCCTGTGCGAGTGCGTGGATTGAAATACCATCGGAGAAACAGGCGCGCTAAAACATGGCTCATCGCACCCTGTGCGGGTGCGTGGATTGAAATCCTGAATGTCTACGACTTGGGAACTGTTAAATACGTCGCACCCTGTGCGGG
>RCUO01001160.1_pt1 | contig 10273 bp, 17 predicted proteins | sample 2166161 | NCBI WGS metagenome assembly RCUO01 (sample SAMN09932617, study PRJNA488358) | compost metagenome | feature: garden; material: soil; isolation source: compost soil in cyclohexanecarbonitrile-enriched culture | place: Germany: Experimental Botanical Garden Goettingen | collected 2016-01-27 | reverse complement strand
GTGTGTGGCAAAGCCCGCAATTTCCGGGAGGAAACCACGTTTTGACCCTAATCGCCTCCATTTTCACATAAAAGACAATTAGGGTCAACGGTTGCGCGACAATTTTAGCGCAAAATCACCAACCCACTATTTCTGCGGTGTTGATTCAGTTTTTATCCGGTCAAAACGGCGATTACCATGGCGGAAGTGGGTCGTCATTCGGAGTCTTATACTCACAGGAGAAGAAATCACCTGCAATCTCTACCGCCCCCAGGTTTTTGCAGTCTTTCCGCACTTCCCAGAGTGTGATATAGGTGCCTAAAAGGCAGCCTATGCCGAACATGGCCAGTAATCCCGCAATTCGCATTGTATTTGCCTATAGGGAGAAAGCTCTATAGTACTCTCTTCCCTATAGGGAGTCAACTAACCTTCTTGGATTTCAGTCCTAGAAGGCGCAGAATCTTGCTGGTGAGGAAGTACGGCCAGAATAGGCACATAATGGCGATCATTACGTAGAAGACGCTTAGCGGAATGTCCTCTTGTTCCGCAAACGCCCGCATTTTCTGCAGTCTTGTGTCTGTATCGCCGGTTTTTCGGAGGAAGAACAATATTACTACATAGATGACTTGAACTCCAAGTCCCATATAGTACCAGTACGCAATATCGTTGAGTGTCATATGTCACCTATAGGGAGAAGACTCATTATCCTATAGGGGGAGAAGGCAATACAAGGTGATTTATTCGCCGATGTTGGCTGGATCATTGTTGTCAGTGAAGAATCCACCGATTAGCCACAGTATTATTGCGCCTCCAAAGAGGATTGGGAAGGCCATTAGCGGATGCATTTGTATATTGCCCTATAGGGAGATCAATGTATTAGTATACGCCCTATAGGGAGAAAGACAACTGTTGCGGAGTCAAATGCCGCACTTGGGGATTGGTTATCCTCAAATCTGAGGCACTCGCCCCGTTTGTCTCCCCGGAGCTCTATTACCGTGCTGAGACTAGTATCTCCCCTATAGGGAGCAGAGTCAACATCTGGATAAAAGAAAAGCCCCACATGGGGCTTTTTCTCATGCTCTGCGGATTCTTCCACCGATCTGCTTAAAGAGATTTGAAATGGTGGTCTCGAGTTGTTGCGCTCTATCTTCTTCCCCTGGTTGCGTATAGAAGGTGACGTATCGGATCTTATGTTGATCGTACTCTACTTCTATAGAAATGCCGCCGACTGTATAGCTTTGTGTCTTAATGCCTGGTACGTTTCTGTTGATGCCGGTTGGCCTTGTGGAGGGGCCGGGTTGGGCACCGGCAGCAGTTAGTTTCCCTATAGGGACATTACCACGTACCGTATACATGTGCATACGTGGTCCTTCTGCTTCTTGTAGGTCTTGGAGTTTCATATGAGATTCTCTCTTGGGAGCTTAGAGTGTACTATTTACTTCACCCAAAGACAACAGACAAAAAGAAACCCCAGGCACCAAGGGGATGCTGGGGTTCAATTTAACTAACCAAGAGGAGAACTACTATGCAAAGTAGAGATCAAACACGACAGGAGGGCACATGCTTGGCACAACCGAGAGGATTCGAACCTCCACCTACTCCGTTCGTAGCGGAGCGCTCTATCCAGTTAAGCTACGGTTGTATATCAGGATCTTACTTCAAGGACGGCTGCGTCTACCAATTCCGCCATATCACAACCGCCGGTTGCAATACCAGGACTCGAACCTGGACACCCATAAGATGGCTGTTTGTATGAAAGATGTTTGCTGTAAAGATCCTATTCTATTTAGGGCTGAAAATTTCAGCTGTCCAAATAGTTCTTGCAGAGTTGGATAATATGCTGATAGTTCCCGCCTTTATCCAACCTCGATTCTAACCACTCGATCCAGACCGTCACATCTTCCTTGCTTGGCTTACCCATCTGCTGGGCTACGCATTCCGGCATTTCGAAGAGATTGTATGTTACTACCGTCTCCACGTTAGCAAGAGAGCCATGCGTGAAAGTGATTTTGATCTGATCGTGAGTAAAGCTTCGTATCACCATTTCAAAACTGCTTGGCCTTGGCCACTGAGCAGGACATTCCAGCAGAACAGCTGAATTGACTTTGCATCAGTCTTGTTTTGGATTTCACGCTGGAGAACCTCTACCTTTTCTGGTGCGAAACGGCAGCTCTTGAGGAAATCGCCAGCCATCTGCAGAAGGGTGGGAACTTCGCGAACCCGGTCCATCTGCTTCAACATCGGTACCAACGTAGCTTCGTCCACTTCCAGCGTCGTAGTCTTACCTCTTGCCAATTGAATCACCTCTGATCTAGTTGTAAGATCATTATCGGCGATTTGACAGAAGAAATCTACTGTTGACTCTTTAATAATGCCAGGCGATCTTCGATATCACAATGATATTCATAGTCCGCTTGTTGCTCAGCTCGCCATCTACGATGGCTGCTAGCAGATGCCTCTTCATCGGGGGTAAAGATGAAGACTCGGATGTTCACATCGCCTAGGCGATCGAAATCATCCTCAAGGCACCAAGTCAGAATGCCTGGTGTGAAGTCACGGACCAGGGGAAGCTTGTCGCTCAGGATGTAGTCTTTAAGCTCCTCTGCATCAAATGCATCGAAGAACTCATCCCACTCATCGGTGCAGATCTCAAGCCCTTCCGGTGCTAAGTCTCTTTCCCGTATCCCCAGTATCCCACTAATCTCTTCGAAAGACAACCGTGCTTCGCAGATTTCAGTGAAGCCACCTTCCGGTCGGAAGAAGATCCACTCAAGAAGCTCTTTTAGCTCGTCTTTTGTTGCGACTCTTACGATGTGCATCTACGAACATTACCCGGCTGTGTATTGCATCGCCCTTTGTCTTCGTGGTAAATGGATAGTACCAATCCATATCCTTGCGTTCAACATAGTGGAGATTGCAACCCCACTCGTGACATACACCGACTAGTAGCATTTGCTTTGTCCTTCTATTTGGTAGGAGATAGCAGATTCGAACTGCTGACATTCTGCTTGTAAGGCAGATGCTCTAACCAACTGAGCTAATCTCCTATTAACTGGATCGCATGCTTTTTACGTGTTCTGCCACTAAACTACTTCGGCATAGTTGGAGCCGAAGGAGGGAATCGAACCCCCGTCTCGTCCTGGGAATGGATAAGAGATTGCTGTAGCGATCCAAAACTTGTTACGTTGGCACGACCTGGATGGTATCGAACCAAGCTGTTCTTGCAGTATCGTGATCGATGTTCGAACGCATTCGAGCTTCCCACTCTGCTTTGTCTTTAGGAGTCACGTGACCGTAGTAAGGATAGCCTTTGGCTAGGTCTCGTTTCTTCTTTTCGATGTCTTGCAGATGTTCTTCTCGGGCTTCGGCGATCTTCGCATAACACTCGGTGTCAGAGGTGAATACCGTAGCCGCTTCGATGGCATCAGACCAATCGATACGTGAATTTGCTTTCTTCGGCCCAGAGAACCAGATTTGTTTCTCTCGCGGTTTGCCGAATGCCATCTCTTCTTTGATGGCTGTGAGGTGGAAGCCCGCTTTCTTCTTCGGACGTTCTACTTCGGTAACTTTGACTACAGTGTAATCGATTCCAACGACATCCAGCTTGCATTTCAATTTCGACTCGTAGCCGAATTTGCGTGCAGCCTTCACAGCTCTGATTGCAGATTCCTCTTGTTCGAAGAGGGCTGTGTTGTTGATGTCATCAGTGACGGAGATGTAGCCGCCTTTGGCAGCATATGCATATTGCACCGTGCCATCTTCATTTGTGACGCGGACGCCGTATTTCATATGTGGAAATCCAAATAGGCTGAAATTAGGCTGAATCGCATGGTTTATATGTCTGGCGCTCTACCGCTGAGCTACTTCCCCAGTATCATGTTGCTTGGTGGGGAAGGCAGGATTTGAACCTACGACCTCTAGAGTTTTTAGTGTGGTTTGCTGAAGCGATTCAAAAACTTGGTGCCCCCCGCGAGACTCGAACTCGCACGACTTTCGCCGCTGGAACCTAAATCCAGTGTGTCTACCAATTCCACCAGAGGGGCAAATCAGGATCTGCTTTAATTTAGACCAATGCCTTTAACCACTCGGCCACTTGAGAATTTACCCTCAAGGCAGGATTCGAACCTGCGATGTCATACGACGTCGGTTTTATTTTGAATGCTGTATAGATCCTATGTTAGGCACTTAGTGGTGCTTAACGAAGTTAACAGATGGATCTCGACGAAGCTCAGCTTCAAGATCCGCGACACCTAGCTTCTCATCACGAGAGTAAGCATCATCGAAGGTCTGATCGTCCTTCTTATCAGCACGATCCGTATATCGCTGACGTAGAACGTCTTGTGGGACGTCTAGCCAAACGAGTTTGGTGTTGACATCTGGGAAAGCACTTTTGACTGCAGCAACAATTGATTTCTGACGAATGCCGTCAACTACCACCTTGCCACCGGAGTCTAACACAGATTTGATGGCACTAACCATCTGCGCTGCGATTTCACGATCGAGGTGAGCAGTATCCTGCAAACCGCTACGAGTATTCGCTTTGCTTACCGCACGAACGATGTCGGAGGTAACAATCTGAGTGTATCCTGGATAGTTCTTGCAATAAGTTCCTTTACCAGAACAGATGCGACCGAATACCAGAACTAGTTGGGGTTCTGCATTTGCGATTTCTGAGAGGAGCACTGCGGTTACTTCTTTGTTGATTGGTGCGGTGGGGAGGATTCGAACCTCCGCCTAGGACAATTCTGTCCTAACTCTACCAGACTGAGTTACCTACCGCAATTAAGAGCCTGAGAACTAGGGCTGCTTCGTTAGCTCGTTCGAGTCATTACCAGATCGCTGCGACACGCTCCGTTCTACTCTGTTCCACTCGTACCGGGTCACCCCGCATACTCGTCAACTAACATGGCTGCGATTTAGACTCTCGCTTGGAGTTGAAGATAGTGAGCTTCTCGACCTCTCTGTTACCGTCTGCCTTGCGAGCAGTAAAGACTTGCGGTCAACGTGCACTTCCTGATCAACTGAGCTTAGCCTTGCGAGCCTTACCCATTCCTCCTTCACTTGCGTGGGAGGACACTTAAGCCATTTGTTTCTCACTATCGTGGGACGTCTTTGCTTTCAGAATTGATTTCACCAAATTGAAATTGCGAGCTTCTACACACGCGACGTTATTTTCAACTGACTGGTGCGTCCCACGAACGCTCCATAAGCTTTTGGCCTACAGAATACACTACCAGTCCTGCCATAGGACGCTAATCCTACTTTCGGCGGTGTTTCAAGAATGTGACCTTACGACCCCACCCTCTTACACTAGATGCCGCAATAAGCCGCTAAGCCTCTCACTACATCTCACCCTTTGACTATCCCATGGTGTTGTTTGCGTGTGGCTAATTGGATGCTACTCCAAATGCGATTACCAGTCGGCCTCTCGCTTCACCACCAACACTTCCGGTAAGGAGGAACAGTAAGTGCTGTCCACAACTTCCTCAAAGTCTCGGCTTGCATACATTGACCGTTACCGGCGATGAGTTGTTGAATCTCACCTTTTACAGACCTTACGATCTGCTATCAGGGGTATGCCCCTTTTAAAACACTCTTAGCAGAGGTGGAAGGATTCGAACCTTCGAAATGCCGGCGTCAAAAGCCGGTGCCTTAAACCACTTGGCGACACCCCTGTAAACAGGATCAAACTTTTTGTGCTATCCGCTACACCATACGCCTCTAAGCAAGTCCGTCGACGCACCTGGATTCGAACCAGGGCCTTTCTTGAGCAATAAGAGATTAGTTATGATTGCTGAACTGATCCTTTTGGACTTGGATGGGAAGAGAGGGAATCGAACCCCCGACACGCCGTGCGCGCTATGTGGCTGCTCTACCAACTGAGCTACCTTCCCACGTGTTACGACAATCTTAATGCAATCCACCAGAGATCAACTCTAATGAACCAAGATCCTTTGTGCTTACCGAACCCCAGTCGTAACATCCGGTTGTCGGCATCTAAATCAATTTTCGTTAACGTCGGTAGGGGAATCACTCTCAACTACCTCATCAACTACTTCTTCTACCGGTTTGTTCTTCTTGCCGAAGATAGCATCCCAGTTTGCAGAATAAGCGTCATTCAGTGGACGACTCTTAATCTCTTGTCCTGTAACATCATTTCGTGTAGCCAAAATCAAACTTCCTATTTCTTGGTGAGTCCTCAAAGGAATCGAACCTTCACATCCTAGACCGTGCACAGTCATCGGCACGCACTCACCGTACGCCGAGATTCCAATCTCGAAGGGAACTCATTTGTGGGCCCAGCGGGTAACGATCCCGCCTCTATGGGTTTTCAATCCATCGCATTCACCATGTATGCTACAGACCCAGCTGGTAAGTGTCCTGTCAAAGACTTATGTCCTCGTACTTGGTTTCGAACCCGTTCGGATGTAGTTGGCACCTTACCGTACCGTTGATCTTATCAGCAGAGATTGATATAGGTCCGTATTCTCAAAGGACAGTACACCGCACATTCAGTACCCATAACGGAGAGTATCACGTTAACTCACAACGACAGGATCATTAAGCGCACACCTGTCACCGCTCAAAAAGCTGACAAACTCTTTGGTACTCTCGACGGGATTCGAACCCGCGTTACTGACGTGAAAGGCCAGTGTCCTAAAACCCCTAGACGACGAGAGCATCTATTAATCGATTTGTTGACTTCCGATCTCGTTAACGAGAACTTCAGCTTCCAAATCATCCATCCAGCCGTGGCCAGGAGGAACTTTCGAGGACATAATCATTCGTTGAGCCAACTCCTTAAACTTGGCAGTGAAAGCAGCCTCGAGTTGAGTCGTGAAATGACCGTGTTGAAGAAGTTCGGCGAAGACCGATTCCAACCCCTGTTCATGAGCAAAGCTCACTTCGAAGGAGAGGTTAACCAGAGTTCGGCTATGAGCCTCGAGGGCTTCATCATCCGTAGTTCCCGTCCGGTGAATCTCGGTTATCTTCATTCTTTATCACCCCGTTATGTCATTCATTTTACCGGGGTTAAGAGAAGAATTCAACTGTCAATTAACTTCTTTTTATCTTCGGCCCCCGTATGTGGATTCGAACCACTACAGACCTGTTGGATTCGAACCAACCACTCCTGCGCGCTAGAGAGTGCCGCCAAGGCTACGAGGGATATAACAGGATCAACTTGTTTTACGTGCTCTACCGACTGAGCTATCCTTCTATGTTGATGTTACTTGGTAGAAGGAGAGGGACTCGAACCCCCGACCACGTCCTTATCATGGAATAGTTAGTTGCTGAACTGATCCTTAGAGCGGGTAGTCGGAATCGAACCGAACTTCTTCAGCTTGGAAGGCTGAGGCAACAACCAATATACCATACCCGCTTTGCATCCTAAGCCGCTTCCCAACACTGATGGCAGTTAACGATCGTCTGATCTTCTACAATCACGTAAGCTGGTCTACGCTTAGGATCCATCAACGAAGTGCAAAGTGCTTCCACTGTGACTACGTCTTCACCGCATTTAAACGGCTTACCGCTCTTTTTCACTACCCGACTCCCCGGATCGAGGATTACCGAAGGAGCATCAGCTTTCGCCTTCGCTTTCAACTTTTTGCTGCCAGGCGGTGGCAAGTTATTACGCTTGCAGTACTCGACATACTCACCTTTCGATTTAGCGAAGTTGCACTTGGCACACATGGTGGTAGTGTTTTCTTCGTCATCGGATCCACCCAGAGAGCGAGCAATGGTGTGATCGTGAGTAAACAACATCTCTTTCTTCTCAGGTCCGCGATCGGCGTAGAGATTCAGATGCCAGTCACTGTTGGTTTCAACAGCAAAGTGGGTAGCCTGAAGCCCGCAAGCACAACAAACCGTTGATTTAGCGAAGTTACGCAGTCGCAAACTCGTCACATTCACTTTCTGTCCATGGAGTACTACGCTTTTAACGTTGGGATCCATGATCAGAGGCAAAACATCTTCGATGGGAACGATTCCCGCTCGAGTGTAGACTCGTTGTAGCTTCTTTTGCTGCGTCTTCGACAGAGTTGTCATTTCTTACCCTAACCTAACAAGAAATTAATCAGTTTGCATTAGGGTAATTATACTGTCATTTCATTAGAGAATCAACAGTGTCGAGAATTTTATCGACAATTGCCGGCAAGAAGGTATACAGCGCAGCCATGAAAAGAATCAGCTTAGCTACAAACCACTGAACCGTATTGGTGTCGATTCCTACTGCTCTTGCAACTGCATCAATGACGCCGCCAATGATCAGTAGGAGGATGACTTCGACTAAAAGTCGCTGCCAGGTGAAAGGGCGATTACTCATTTACGACGAGCCTTCTCTTGACGGATGCGCTTGGCTTCAGTCTTGTTCGGCACGTGTTCGCGGGTAGCCAGGACTTTCTTGATTGCGTCGATCTCTTTTGGGAAATCGATTTGTTCTTCAACATCTGCGTAGCCGGCACGGTAATTGTGCAATTTGGCAAGCAGTTGCTTGGTGTGGAGCTTCGAATAATCGACAGACATAATCTACTCCTTTATCTGGTGCCGGCAGCAGGGATCGAACCCGCGACCTACTGATTACAAGTCAGTTGCTCTACCATCTGAGCTATACCGGCATTAACTGGATGTACAAGTACGAGTTAGATTAAAAGTCTAGTGTATTTGTGTTTGCTGAAGACATCCAAAACTTGTTGCTTGGGGTTGCCCCAAGACTTTATTATTGGCGGGCCAGATAGGACTCGAACCTATAACCAACGGATTTGGAATCCGTCATTCTGCCAATTGAACTACTGACCCATTCCAGCTTACCCTACGACTACTGGACATGCGATTTGGTTGCATGCGGTTAATGTCCTACCTCGGAGCCTGTTTAACGTCTCACCGGATATGACGTGAAGGGCTCGAAGGCCAATCGGAGCGGATGAGGAGACTCGAACTCCCGACATCTTGCATGGCAAGCAAGTACTCTACCAACTGAGCTACATCCGCTTAACTGTGCCACCCGAGGATGGCACCGATCGTCACTTGCTAACAGGCTCGTCCAGAAGACCAGCAGTCAGCTTGGTATAGATCTTGTAGTACACGCCTTTGAACACGCGAGTGATCAGAGACTGAATTGCTTCGATGATGTCACCGAGCAAGTTTTCGATCAGGGAAATCGGCCAGACGATAATCCAGCTGGAGATCAGATCGAGGTTTTGCGAAGGAGCCAGTTGTGCAGCTCGTTCGCGGCGGTAATCTTCACGGACATGTGCCTTGATGAATTCCACCTTTTTGGAAACATACTTGCGATAACGCAAGAAGCTCCAGAGGACGCCGACGACCAGGTAACCTACGAAGGCGACTGCGATGTCTTTGAGTTGCACATCGAAGTAGAAGTAGGAGATCACCATGATGCCGATACCGGCAGCCAGAGCGGACTTACGAGAGCCCGTATGTTCAAACCAGATACCAGCGAGGAACAAGAAGATCAACGCAGGCCACGACAGAACATAACCAGTTACCAAACCAGCTACAAATTCAAACATCGTTATTCCTTAACAGGGGATTGGGTTTGTATTTCGGTACCCGAGGCAGGACTTGAACCTGCGACCCAACGATTATCGGTCGTTTGCTCTACCAACTGAGCTACTCGGGTATTGGAGGCGGCTTAGAGATTCGAACTCTAGGGCCCTTGCGAACCGGCTGATTTCAAGTCAGCTGCCATAGACCACTCGGCCAAACCGCCAGAACCGTACACTGCAGGCACATTGCGTAGAAGGAGGTAGATTAGGTCTCCAACTGCTGTGTACGGTATTTGTTGCCTGGGGAGACGACAAATTTGTTACTTGGCTCCGAGACCTGGGATCGAACCAGGGACCAGGTGATTAACAGTCACCTGCTCTACCGCTGAGCTACCTCGGAATTACATCAATCGCCGCCACCGCCTCCATCCCCACCGCCGTCGCCGAATCCATCGAAGAATCCGCCATCGCTACGGCCACGAGAACCTTTGCTGGACTTGAATGCCCAACGCAGGAAGCGATACAACAAATAAAAAGCGATACACCACAGAATGAACTCGAACATCGTACTTCCTTCTTGGTTACTGGCTCCGTGACCTGGACTCGAACCAGGGACCTACGCATTAACAGTGCGGTGCTCTACCAACTGAGCTATCACGGAATTGATTTTAACTGGATACCGTTTGCTTTTGAAAGCCTATATTCAAAATTTTGTGGTTGCTGAAAGTATCCAAAACCTGTAAAAACTGGCGGAATAGACGGGACTCGAACCCGCGACCTCTTGCGTG
>RCUO01001159.1_pt1 | contig 10276 bp, 10 predicted proteins | sample 2166161 | NCBI WGS metagenome assembly RCUO01 (sample SAMN09932617, study PRJNA488358) | compost metagenome | feature: garden; material: soil; isolation source: compost soil in cyclohexanecarbonitrile-enriched culture | place: Germany: Experimental Botanical Garden Goettingen | collected 2016-01-27 | reverse complement strand
AAACAATATAGCCAAGGTGAACAATAAAATAGCTGCCGCGTACATTGGTGAGGTCAGGCCCAGTGAAGCCATTCCTCCACTCATTGCGGGTCCTACTACGAAACCAAGACCGTTGGCCGCTCCGAATAATGCCATTCCTTGTGTACGGGTTTCTTTTGTACTCCAGCCCATAACATAAGCTTGTGCTAATGCCGGAATTCCTCCAAAGAAAAAGCCAGCGATTGCGCGAAGTAAAAAGAAACTCCAAAACAGACTCTCTTTACTCTGTGCATTTACTGCATAATCAGCCAATAGTGCAAAAATGATGAGTGTCGCCATATAGACGAACATAATCGAAGCAAGCAGCCACTTTCGGCTCATAAACGTTTGTTTTTCCCAGAAATATCCTCCGAGCAGCCAACATAACCCCGCCACCGATACTAAACATCCTGATTGAATATCACTCAGCCCCAAATTTCGCGCAAGCGGACAAATAATCGGATTAAAAGCAGCTATTGAGATCATTCCTGTAAGTACGATTAGAAACATAATACCCCGTCTGTATTTCATAAAATTCCCTTCTCCTCTCAAGTAAACCAGAAACAATATACGATTCGTTATAATCGCTGTGTTTATGGTACTATGCATGGAAGTCAGGCCTCTACCTCTTGGCGGATTACTTTACTGGTTAGCGGGATTTATAGTAGAACAAACAAAAAACCCTGCTCTTAAGAGCAGGGTTATAGATGTTAATCCACCGTTCCAACATTCTCCAAGTGTAATGAGCTTTCGGAGCTGACGCCTGCTTCCGTACTCAGAGTAGTAAGTGCTTGTTTTAGATCCTCTTTATTCACATAGACATACGGACTCTTCCAAAGAGATTCCACATGTAAGGAATTAATATGCTCTGGTTTAAGTTTAGGGAAGTTGAATAACCACTGCTGCAGATCTGCTTGAGGAATATCCGTCTTCACATTTTCACCAATGATATCCAATACATTTCCCCATTGGGACACGCCTTGGAAATTTCCTAGCTTATCCAGAATCTGCTTGATTACTTGCTGCTGCCGATCATTGCGCTGGAAATCGGAGGATTCAGCCGTTCCTTGATTCGATTTACGGTACCGCACAAAATCAAGAACTTGTTGGCCATCCAGCTTCTGCAAGCCTTTCTTTAAATCGATGTGTGTACCATCTGCCGTATCGGTATATTTCATATCCATATCGACATCTATAGTCAGTCCGCCAAGCAAATCCACGGTCTCCTGCAACACATCAAAATTCACCACAACCATGTGATCAATCGGCAGACCGAGCAAATTGCTGAAAAACTCTTTTGTATTCGGAATAGCCTCTGTTTTGTCTTTTATGTAATGATAAGCATAATAATAATTGGCTTTGCGGGAAGGCAACGATTTAGGTTTTAGCAACAAATCCCGTGGTAAAGATAAGAAACTCGTCGACTTCGTGTCCGGATTGAAGCTGACAAGCATCAGAACATCGGTATTCATTACTCCACCACCGCCATCCCGACTATCTACCCCGGCTAGCAGAAAAATCATAGGTTCAACCGATACCGTCTCCTTTTTTTCCTCTGGAGCAGCTGTGGGCTGGATGGTGACTGGAGCTGCCATACGCTGTATCGCATCATCCGTCTTTTTATATAAATACCCTGCATATACTCCAATCCCTATAATAGCTGCGCCTAAGACAAGACCAATGCTCGTCAGAATTTTACGGGTTGTTGTCCACTTGCGTTTGTTAGACATAATTTCCTCCACTCAGTTCCAATAGCTTATTCAATCAGCGCTTTCATCCTTATGAACTTTAACACTTAGCACTATGCCAATCGCTATCATATTAGTTAGCAATGAGCTGCCTCCATAACTAATAAAAGGCAATGAAATCCCCGTCAGGGGCAGCAACCCAATATGCATCCCAAGATTAACGGAAACTTGAAAGATGAACATGGCGATAAACCCGGTGACAATATAGGTACCCGCACGGTCCCTACTATCCAGCGCAATAAAGATCATTCGGTACACGAGCAGTAAATAAAGCATCAGCAGCACGGATGAACCTATAAAACCGTATTTCCCCCCGATGACTACATAGATCGAATCGGAATACGCATATGGAATATATCCTTTTCGCAAAAAAATACCTTCACTGCCCGATAATCCTCCGGAGCCAATGGCTATCATTGCGTTTTTCACATGCCAAGACTTATCTGGATCGCTCTGCGGGTCCAAAAAAGCTTGGATTCGTGACAGTTGATGGGGCTCGACAGTCTTGGATAACAGGTCGAAGTTAGCATAATACAGCCATAGTATCGTGCCGATCGAAATAATCACAACACCAAGGATCAGAATCATATATAGAGCACGGATGTTACCAATCCACAGCATACTAAGTAATATGCCAGCAAATACGAGTGCTGTACCCAAATCGGGCTGATCCATTATTAAAATGAAAGGAATTAAAAAAACGAAACAGACCGGCACTAAATCTTGAAAAAATCGCAGCCGCTGGCCCTCTCGTGTACCTAATAGATGAGCAATGAGCAGCACCGTACATATTTTAGCCAGCTCGGAGGGCTGAAGCTGAAAGCTCCCAATACTTAACCAACGCACGGCACCATTGAGGTTTTCTCCAACCAGCTTGACTAGTACTAGTAAACCTAGCCCCACGCCATAAAAGAGATAGGCTAACCTGCCTAATAGAATCTTATAATCTACCAAAGCAATGAATAACATGGGTAGGCAAAATAAAGCAAATAAATACAAATAACTTATGTAAAGACCGTCTAACCGCGTATCCGTAGTCGCTTCATAAATAGCAACAGTACCCATGCCAACTAAGCAGGTGGTGAGAAAAAGTACGGATCTGTCCAGCTTTGCAATTTTGGTAGAGATGAGCATAAAACAACCTCTATTTAATTTCTGTAGTTTTCTTGTTGTGCTGAGCACTTTTACTTCTTTTTTTCACATTGAAGCGCTACGGATGATTAAATTGAATGATTACCTCAGATCAAATTTGCCCTGATACGCTTTCTTCGATAACAGCTTCAGTTTATCTTCACTTAGCGTATAGATATCCAGACCATTCCCAGCCTCACCCAATGACCAGCCCAGCGCGAGCTCCTTATGGCCATCTTCATCAACATCAAAGAATCCGGCATAATCTAGACCATACCCAAACCCCTCAACCTCGGAAATCTTCTGCCAAGCTTCATTTTCCTGCCTCAACAACATTGCTTTTATAGTATATCCTTTGTTTTTACTGTACTCATACACAACTACGGCTTCGTCAATTCCGTCTCCATCCATATCGCCAAAAGAGATGGCATTATCCTCTTGTCCCTTCATCGGAGTTATCAATTGAGCTTTGTCTGGAAGCCACTTAATAAATTCCTGGCTCGTTTTGTCTCGCTCTAGGCTTGCTTCTGATGATGGAGGTTTAATCAGCTCTCCGGGTGTTGCCGGGACTCCGCATCCTCCGAGCAAAAATAAAGTTGTAAACAGGGTACCAATTTTTATGAATTTGCCCGGCATTTGGATCATCGACTCCTCGCTTGTCCGCATATATAGTATTTTATCTTTGAAAGAGGTGAAAGTGGTTATGAAATAGTTAAATTTGAATTCTTATTCTATCGGTAAGTCAAATTGGACAATCGTTCCTTTGCCTAAAGTGCTGCTTATTCGCAGCTCTCCATGATGCAATTTAATGATCTGTTCCGAGATGGATAAACCCAAGCCACTGCCCGAAGCCTGTTGATCCCCTTTGTAGAATTTTTGCCGCACATTCTCTAAATCCGTCTCTGCGATACCTGAGCCTGTATCCTCTACAGAAATCACGACTTTCCCTGGAACCGTATGGGCGCTGATTAAAATCCGATCTGATGAACCAGTAAATTTGAGTGAATTATCAATGAGATTAATCATGACTTGCTTCACACGATTCTCGTCAGCTTGAATCACTGGCAGATGTTCTTCTATTTTCACTTCTAGTGAGATGCCTTGTCGGGTCGCTCTAGGGGTAAGTTGTCTGCCGATATGCTGCAGCAGTTCTGTTAGATCCACTGATGTGAAGTGAACGGCGATTCTTCCGTTATCCAACTTAGAGAAATCCAACAATTCATCCACCATATGAGTTAACCTGTCACTTTCGGATTCAATAATATCAAGCCCATCATAAAATAGAGGTTGATTACTCACCTCACTCGCCTTTAAGGTAATTGCCCAACCTTTGATCGAGGTCAAGGGTGTTCGCAGTTCATGGGATACGGAAGCGATAAAATCATTCTTAAGCTGTTCACTCTTGGAGATTCGGCTTGCCATCATATTTAACGTATCCGCCAATGAACCAAGCTCATCTTGATAGCGCTTATGCACTCTGATGCTGAAATCTCCTTCGGTCATCTGGTCTGCTGCCTGCTTCAGATCTTTAATTGATCTGGTTATGGTCCAAGACAGCAATAATCCAAGTAAGGTGACAATGCCAATAACGATTATCCCCACCCCGATCAGTAAAACCGTAATATGTTTAACTGTATGTATAGTTTCCGTTAAGGACGTGATAAATCTGACTCCCCCCACGATGTTTCCATTAGCCTGCAAGGGATAAGATACCGCGTAAATTGCTTCCTCTGTGTTAGGGTCCGCACCTTTCCAACTGCCGGGCTGCCCTTTTATTGCTGCTTGCACATCTATGTACTCAGTCATAGTAAGATCGCCTTGAAGTCCATTTGAATCCTGCAACAGCCGGCCTTCAACATTAATAATCTGTACCTGTGCATCGGAATGACTCGCAAAACCCTTCAGTAACCTATCCGATTGTTCCTCCAGATCCTGGTCCCCAAAGTATTGCTGAAAAAAAGAAGCCGATAGCTCTGCTTGATTCATCAGGGTTTCCTCAATGTTATGAAAATAATAATATCGCACAGATACATTAAGAATGATTTCAAGAATGAGCACAGTAAGACAAATGAGTATAAAATAGCTTCCTACTAATCTTTTCTGAATCCCCATTCTTCAACCATCCTTTCTAAAGCGGTAACCGAGCCCCCATACCGTCTCAAGCCAATGCGGATTAGAAGCATCAACCTCAATTTTCTCTCTTAACTTACGCACATGAACATCCACCGTTTTGGGATCTCCAATATAATCCTCTCCCCAGACAAGATTCATTAATTCATTCCTAGAGAGTGCTGTATCCGGATGCTCCAGAAAGGTCTTCATCATCTGAAATTCCTTCGGAGTTAATTCAATGCTGTCATCCTGCTTAAACATCTTGTTTGCATTCAGATCCAGCCGAATCGGTCCAGCTTGAAGTATCGTTTTTTGCGGCTTGAGAGCTGATTCTGTACGGCGCAAAATCGCTTTAATACGTGCTACCAATTCTAATGGATTAAAAGGTTTAACAATGTAATCGTCAGCACCCATTTCAAGGCCATTGATTTTGTCCAAATCCTGTCCACGTGCGGTTAAGAAAATGATGATGACCCCAGCGTCTTTCTCTCTTAGCTTTCGGCATATTTCGAACCCATTAGAATCAGGCAACATGATATCCAGAACCATAACATCTGGACGGCTCACCTCAAAGCTCTGCAATGCTTCTTCTCCACAAGCAGCTTCACTAACCACAAACCCATTATTCGTTAAATTTATAGATATAAAACGTCTAATATTATCGTCATCTTCCACAATAAGCACATGATTGCGATCAACAGTATCCACGATTTCCACCCCTATTACCCAGAGTCTAAACAAGTAAAAAAACAAAAAAACTCTCCCGGTAAAGAGAGAGTCTTGTCTCGGATCCCTATAATTAAATCACAAGTGGATATTACTCTAAATCGCTATAGTTGTCAAAAATCTAATCCAGATACACAGCCTTGCCGGTCTGCGCCGATTCATAAATAGCTTCCAATATTTGCGAAACGACAAAAGCCTGTTCAGGAGTTACAACCGGGTCTTTATCCTGTTCAATCGCTTCAATCCACTTTCTTAATTCTATATCCGGAGCACTTTCAGCTTTTCCTTCATAATAGGCAACACCGCCTGCCCCAAGCTCAATTTTATTGGTGTACAGCTTGCTGAATTTCTCTCCGTTAATTCTAAGTCCGTCCTTCATATCTGCGCCTGCTTCCGTCCCACTTAAGCTGCATTTCGCTTCATGTATGTCTAGTGAATTCAGAGCCCAGCTCGCTTCCAGCATGATTGTTGCACCATTCTCCATTACGACCATTCCAAAGGCTGAATCCTCTACGGTGAACTTTTTAGGGTCCCACGGTCCCCATGCGTTGGCGGCTTCTTCTTTTTGTGAAAGTTCATGATATTTAGTGCCCAGCACAACTTTTGGTTTATAGTTATCCATCATCCAAAGGGTTAGATCCAGCGCATGGGTTCCGATATCGATAAGCGGACCGCCGCCTTGTTTCTCTTCATCAAGAAATACTCCCCAGGTCGGTACGGCTCTCCGTCTGATGGCATGTGCTTTTGCAAAATAGATATGACCAAGCTCTCCGGACTCACAAGCTTTTTTCAAATATAAGCTGTCTTCTCTGTACCGGTTGTCATATCCAATGGTCAGCTTCTTGCCTGTACGTTTCGCTGCTTCAACCATTCGCTTGGCATCTGCCGCCGTCTTAGCCATTGGTTTTTCGCACATCACATGTTTTCCGGCTTCTAGTGCAGCGATTGATATTTCCGCATGGACATCATTAGGCGTAAGCACATGAATAATATCAATGGATTGATCTTTTAATAGTTCAGTGTAATCCGTATAGACAGTAGCTTTATTATTTCCGTATTTCTCCGCTGCCTCATCAGCACGTTCTTTAATAATGTCACAGAAAGCCACGATCTCAACCTTACTTTGTCTGCTCAAGCTTGGAAGATGTTTGCCATTCGCAATACCACCACATCCAATAATCCCTACACGAAAAACCTTACTCATATCCTTCACCCTCACCTCTAATGGATTTGTTTGCTGTTTCGATAAGTTGCCGGTGTCATGCCTAACCGCTTGCGGAAGACAATATGCAAATAGGTAGCATTGGTAAACCCTTCCGACTGTGCGATTTGTTCTATCGGATAATTGCTTTCTTCAAGCTTGCGGCAGACCGCTTGCAATCGAATATCCTCAAGCGCCCTACTGAATGATTGTTCTGCATTTACTTGCTTAAACACCCGCTGCAGCTGCCTTGAACTAATATTCAGCTTTTCCGCAACATTTTCTAAGGTAACCGTTCCTGAATAATTCGCTTCCATATATTGCATTGCGTATTGATACCGGTAAGTCAGCATATCTCTAACCGGCGCCTCCGTGCGGATCCCGCCTGAATCATACGCTCTAACGGCTTTTAGTAAAATACTGATCACAAGATGCTTAATTGAAGTATAATATCCGGTCAACTTCCCATCGCATGCTTCGTACGCTTCTCGAAAACACTTCATAGCCCCGTGATAGTCTTGTGCTGGAACCAAGGGTAAACACTTCAGCTTCTCCACACAGGTTTCAGCTTCCGCAACCTCCCAAAGATCAGCATCATCCCTGATCCTCTTTTTGATGTCAACATGCAGACATAGCTCTTCCATAGATTCATCAGCATCCGCCTCTTGACGATGCATAACACCTGGTCCGGTTAGATAGAACATTCCTTCTGAAAGAGGATATTTTTGATCCCCAAGAATGACTTCTCCCTTCCCGCGCGGAATGAAATGAAATTCAAATTCAGAATGATTATGGAACTCGACTACTCTGCCCGGTGGAAAAGATGTCAAATGAAATCTAAACACTGTAATCTCGTAATGTCCCCATAGAATCGTGATATCCAATCTTTCAAGCATGTCCTGCTTCTCAAACATCATCTCATAGGGAAAGCTGCTCAACGTTAAGTCCTCCCAATCGGAATTACACAGCCTTCTTTAGCCGAGCGGTTCGCCGCCTCCATTAATCTGGTAAGCTCAACTGCCATTTCAACATTTTGAGTGCCAAGTGTATTATTTTGAATATGATCAACCCATTGATGGAAGGCGCTTTCACGATTGCTTTGCAGGGCTACTTCTTTCCAGCCTTCTTCTTTATCCGTGGATTTGTTCGTTCTAAGAAGAAGCTTATTCTCTGGTGTTCCGTAAAGCAGCGTTCCTTCAGTTCCATGCACCTCGATAGTAAACGGCGAATGACTATTCACGAAACCAGCCTCCACCACACCAATTGCTCCTGAATCCGTAAATAGTGTCACTACGGCATTATCTTCCACTTCTTTACCGGTTACATACCCAAAATTAGCACTAACCCCAGTCACATCTTGATCTAAGAAAAGCTTCGCCAAATACATGGGATGACAGCCAAGATCAATCAAAGCTCCGCCTCCACATTGCTCCAAGCTAAAGAAATGATCAGGAAGCCAGCTTTCCGTTGCTCCGTTATGGGATAAGCGAACTCTAACGTAAGTAATCTTGCCGAGCAGTTCCTGACTTAGAATCTCTTGAATAGTTAATGTATAGCCGTCATTTAAACGAGGCAAGGAGACCGTTAGCTTCACTTTGTTCTCGTTAACTTCTGCGATGATTGCGTTAACTTCTTTTAACGTTGGGGCAATAACTTTTTCTGTGAAAATATGTTTACCCGCTTTGGCCGCAGCCATGATTACGTCTCTATGCATATTCGTTGGTGCATCCACGATAACGGCATCTATATCCTCTTGCGCAAGCAGATCATCCAGTGATTCAAAATAAGGAATATTCAAGCTTTCCGCAGCTTTGTTCCCACGCTCTACGTTTTCGTCCCAAACTGCAGCTAATACGGTATCTTCATGCTCCTGAGCTTGCTTGGTATAATCCCATGCATGCACATGCCAATAGCTGAGCTTACCAATTCTAATGGTCATTTACTTGTGCCTCCCGTATATATGTTATTCTGACATCTGCTATAAAAATAACACATAATAAACAGCTTTTTTAGTAGGAAAATGCGACAAAACATATATAATATTACGACACATAAAATCCGGAGTGAAATACGATCCAAAAAAAAGAAACCCTTGCTATGAAAGCTAAAGGTTTCTTTATACTTGGCTTAATGGGTAAGTGGCTTATTATATCCTTTGTCATCAAAGGGTTGCAATTTCTCGAACCACTTCTTTTTCAATAGTTTAAGCTCCCAGCGCACGTCGGTTAAGTCTTCTGACTCCTTCTGCTCTAATACCTCATAGCTGAAAGCTTCTGCTCCAAGTTCCTTCCAGTCCTTTTGCAGCTCTGCATTCGCAAATCTGCCCATATCTAATTGCATCTGTATAGTCATCCATTTATTCTTCAGGTTGGGATAGCTGTCAACGAATATTTTCCCGCTTCTTTTGTTTGTAATTTGAATAGCACCCATGTACGTCTTGAGCTGCTTATATTGCTCCTGAAGTTCTTTACGTTTGCTTTTGTCCATTATGATTCATGATTCTCCTTCCACAAACAATTCTGCTAAATTTCAGTACCCCATTTCTTTTAATAAACGGGACAATACCGAAAGTCGTTCTCCAATCATTTCACCATCATCACTAAGCGCCTGGGCGAACAGCTTAATATCATTATCAATCATAGGATTGTCTGCACAGACAGATACACTCATTGCATCTCCTTGCAGCCCAACACGATCAATCATAGGGCTCTCGGGATCATACATTTTTGGAAAACGATAGGCCTCTTGAAAATACAAACTACTTCTGCAAATCAAAATTGCCAGGTCAAGCACTCTGTGCATTGGCAGCTCTTCGGACTGTCTCGACCATTTGTCCCCTGTATGTCTCCATACCTTTGCTGAGATGTCGACTTTTCCTCTATCGTTCCATTGTGCTAATCCTAGGGACAGACCTTTTGCATCTGTGTCCCCGGCGTAGCGGCCATCAACCTGCTCGTAATTTTCTGACACGATTACAGGTTTATGTTTTAGAGTTGTTGGAATTTTCATGATTAGTCACTCTCCATTTTATGATTTACTAATTTACTCATTTACTAAATTACTAATTTACTAAATCTAAGATTCATATTACCCGGCAAAAGATCATCTGTCAAACGACATTACACCCGTTTTATCCAACAAAACAAAAAATCCCTCTGCGCGCAGCAAAGGGACTGTTATTTTTATGAAAAATATATCTCTAGCTTAAATGATCACTCACATTACACAACCAAACCATATGGACGGAATCAGGTCCCCAATAGTCTTCCACTACTTTATAAGGTTTCCCAAATTTACGTTGCCACCTGATTTGTGCACGTTTATACCCGCTGTCCAGACA
>RCUO01001156.1_pt1 | contig 10300 bp, 9 predicted proteins | sample 2166161 | NCBI WGS metagenome assembly RCUO01 (sample SAMN09932617, study PRJNA488358) | compost metagenome | feature: garden; material: soil; isolation source: compost soil in cyclohexanecarbonitrile-enriched culture | place: Germany: Experimental Botanical Garden Goettingen | collected 2016-01-27 | reverse complement strand
GGCAGCCTCAGCCAATTCCTTCCTGCCATAACCAACATTTACACACCATAGCCCCGACATGCCGTCCAGATATTTATTCCCGTCTATATCGGTAACCCACGAACCGCTGGCCGAAGCCGCAATCATCGGGGGACTCTGTTCACTGTAAGGTGTAATGTTATGCCATAAATAACGCTGATCCTTCTTGATGATTGCTTCACTCTCTTTACCCAGGCTCTGCATGACAGGCACTCCTCTCCAAAATCCCTTTTTTATTGAAAGCTAATAACGGGCAGTAATCATTTTTTTGCGGGTATAGAACTCCACGCCGTCACGGCCGTTGGCATGCAGGTCGCCGTAGAAAGACTTCTTATAGCCGGAAAAAGGGAAAAAGGCCATCGGCGCCGGCACTCCGAGGTTCACACCCAGCATCCCCGCATCAATCTCTTCCCGGAACTCACGGACCGCCCTGGCGCTGTCCGTATAGAGACAGGCACCGTTGGCGAATGGCGAGCGGTTCGTAATCTCTATCGCTTCCGCGAGATCCTTAACGCGCACAATAGACAGCAGCGGAGCAAAAATCTCCTCCCTCCAGATCGTCATCCCCGGCTGTACACGGTCAAAGATAGTCGGACCCAGGAAATAGCCTGCGCCTGCTGCCGCGCTATCCTTCCTCCCGTCGCGCACCAGCTCAGCCTGCTCGCTGATTCCGGTTTCGATATAGCGGATCGTCCGCTCCTTATTCGCCTCCCGGATGACCGGACCAAGGAACACGCCTTCTTCCCTGCCGTCCCCGATTTTCAGGCTGTCAGCAGCCTGAAGCAGGCGGCTGACCAGCTCATCTGCGACAGCTTCATGCACAACTACAACAGAGCAAGCCATACAGCGTTCACCCGCCGAGCCAAAAGCAGCCGCGGTAATATTCTTTACGGCATTGTCCAGGTCGGCATCCGGAAGCACAATGGAATGATTCTTGGCACCGGCAAGCGCCTGCACACGTTTACCGTGAGCCGTTCCCTGCTTATACACATATTCCGCCACCGGCTGTGAGCCGACAAAGGAAACCGCCTTTACGTCCTCATGCGCAAGCAGGCCGTTCACCACCTCATGCGCCCCGTGAACCACATTTAGCACCCCCGGCGGAAACCCGGCTTCGGCGAACAGCTCCGCCAGCCGGTTGACCAGCAGCGGCGTCCGTTCCGACGGCTTCAGAACAAAGCTGTTGCCGCAGGCAATTGCCAGCGGGAACATCCAGCAGGGCACCATCATCGGGAAGTTGAACGGGGCAATACCGCCAACTACCCCTAAGGGATAGCGGTACATACCGGATTCGATTCCGGCTGCGATATCCGGCAGCTGGCTGCCCATCATAAGCGTAGGAATACCTGAAGCAAATTCCACGCATTCAATACCGCGCTGTACCTCACCAAGCGCCTCATCCCTGCTTTTCCCGTTCTCCAGCGTGATCAGGTCCGCCAGCTCATCCCGGTGCTGCACCAGCAGCTGCTGATACTGGAAGAAATAGCGGGCCCGCCGGGGAACGGCTATCCTCTTCCATGCTTTATAGGCCTCTGCTGCCGCCTGCACTGCAGCATCTACCTCTTCCTTACTTGAAATCGGAACATACGCGATGATCTCACCGGTAGCAGGATTAAATACCTCCTCCTCCTTGCCGGAGACTGATTCCACCCATACCCCGTTCACATAATTCCTGACCTTTTCTGCCTGCCCTACTTCCAGAGACATCGCTGCTCACCTCTCTTTTGATTTAAGCGCTGATGATAGCAGATGACCGCCGTACCGGCGGTCATCTATTAGCTGTATATGATTGGAAGCCTTACTGCGCTGCCATTTCAACAATTTCATTCGTGAAGGCTGTATTTACATCGGCTGCCTCTTTGATCACTCCGAACTTGAGGGCAATATCCGCCGTCTGCCGGAAAGCTGCAGCATCGGTGTAGCCCAGCTTGGCAATATCAAAGCCTTCGGGCTGAATCAGCTTGGCGACCTCCGTCATCATCGTCAGCTGATGCTCACGGGTTGTACTGCCTTCCTCAGCCAGCTTCATAACACTGTCCACAGCTGCCTCCGGATCAGCAATTGCATCCTTCCAGCCCTTGAGGGAAGCACGGACGAACTTGGCTGCCGTCTCCTTGTTATCCTCCAGCCATTCCTTATTGGCAAAGAGGTTGTCTTCAAGCATAGCCACCCCCTCATCGTTCATGTCGATGACATTCAGCTCCTCAGCCTTAATTCCCGATTCCAGCACTACCTGGTATTCGTTATAGGTCATGGCCGAAGCCGCATCAATCTCACCGCCGAGGAACTGGTCCATCGTGAAGCCCTGCTTCGTGAAGTTCAGATCCTTGTTGGAATCCAGCTGATATTTATCGAACAGCGCCAGCAGCTCAAACTCATTTCCGCCCATCCAGTTTCCGACCTTTTTACCCTTCAGGTCTGCCGGACTGTTAATCCCCGCATCCTTCTTGGACACCAGCACAAGGCCGCTCTTCTGGAAGATCTGTGCGATCTGCACCAGCGGCATTTCCTGCTCCTGGCTGGTCAGCAGACTCGCAACCCAGTCCACCCCGATGTCCGCCGATCCTCCGGCCACCTGCTGCTCAGGCACAATGTCCGGTCCGCCCGGCAGAATCTCAACCTTCAGCCCCTCCTCGGCATAATACCCCTTATCCTGGGCCAGAAAATACCCGGCAAACTGAGCCTGCGGCACCCATTTCAGCTGAAGCTTGACCGTTACCGGCTCAGCTGCCGGCTCGGCTGTCGCCGCTGCTTCCGGTGATGCAGAGGCCTCTGCCCCAGCTGCAGGCGTATTCGCATTGTTGTTGCCTCCGCAGCCCGCCAGCAGAGAGAGGATCATAATCATTGCCGCCGGCAGCAGCCCGGCGCGAAACTTACCCTTTTTCCCGTTCTTCACACGCAACTCCCCCTACCCATTTGAGTTTGTAGTACCGCACAGCACAGCATGGTTACCCTCTTGGTGCTTATATGCATACGGTCCGCGGGCGGATTCTCTGTCTCCCTCACGCGGATTCCGGATGTAACGGATTGAAGGAAGCTACGAACGCTGGGAGGAATGCCATTTGATAAACACCTTTTCCAGCCGTTCCACAACCAGATAGAAGATAACACCGGCAACTGCCGCCAGTACAATACAGGACCAACCTAGCGGCATCTTGGCCACCTTGATGGAATTGGAGAGCAGATAACCCAGCCCACGCGAGGAAAAGAAAAACTCTCCGACAATAGCGCCGATCATACTGGCTGTAGCATTGATCTTGAGTGCCGTGAATACATAAGGGAGACTGTTCTGAATCCGCAGATACCGGAATACTGCCGGCTTGCCGGCCGCATAGGAATGCATCAGATCCAGCGCCAGCGGGTCTACCGCTGACATCCCCTTATAGGCATTAATCGCCATCGCCGCCATTGTGGTTGCGGTAACGATTGCCGCCCGCGAACCGATGCCGTCACCGAACCACAGGTTCATGATCGGCGCCAGCGCCACTATCGGCACTGCATTAAGCGCCGCCACCAGGGTCAGGCTGCCTCCGCCCCAGCGCGGCCAGGCAGTTGCCGCAAGGGCAATCAGAAAACCACAGGCCGAGCCGATCAGCATTCCCAGCACAGCTTCGCTCAGGGTATAGCCGGTATAGGATAACAGGAGACTGTAATTCTCACGCATCGCCTCCCAGATCGCTGAAGGAAGCGGGAGCTGGTATTTCTTCAGATCAAACAGCTTGTGAAACATCTCTAGCTCCCAGAGGAGCAGGAAGATCACACCTGCTGCCAGCGGCAAAAGCACACCCGGATTAAGCCACTTGGTCAACCGCCGCCTTCCTTTTCGCTTCTTGGGATCTGAATATATATTTTCTTTCGTTGTTATAAGAGATGATGATGTGCCTTCCCCTCCTGCAGCAGCCATATACGAGGGCTCCTGCACTGAACTGCTGCTCATCAGCGGTCTCCTCCCTTCGGCCGGAATTCAGGCTGCCACGGCGCTGCCAGACGTTCGGCAAGCGTCATGATCCAGTAGCTGGCAATACCAAGCAATGCTCCGACCAGCACGGTTGACCAGAACATATAGGTGTGGGATGGCCCGTAATACAGATTGCGCAGCATAATGACGCCGATCCCGTGCTGCGCGCCCATCAGCTCAACCAGAATCGCTCCGGTCACCGCAAGCGGGGCAGCGATTTTGAGTCCGCTGAACAGTCCGGGCAGAGCAGCCGGAAGCTTCAGCTTCCAGTACACAGCCCATGGCCGGGCAGCGTAGGAATGCATCAGCTCCACCGCCGACAGATCGACACTGCGCAGCCCGCGCAGCATATTTAACGCAACCGGAAAGAAGGTGATATACCCGGAGATAATAACCCGCGACACCTGCTCATCCCGGACAATCCCGTAGATAATCGGGGCCAGGCCCAGGATCGGGATCATCTGGGAAGCAACAGCATACGGAAAGGCCAGCCGTTCAATCATTCTGGACATACTCATCAGCACAGCGAGCAGCACGCCGGCAGCAGCACCGATCAGGAAGCCGATGCCGGCATTTCCGAAGGTTGCTCCACCCTCCTTCAGCAGGGTACCGCTGTATTTCCATAAGGTCGCAGCCACTTCATGCACATAAGGAAGCTTCGACTGGGCCAGCGGCGTCTGCACCACATGAAGCAGCATCCATGAGACTCCCTCCCAGACTGCCAGCAAGCCGCAGATCCATACCAGCAGCGGCAGGTAGCGGCTGCGCAACAAGCTGTTCCCTTTCATGTCTACACCCCTTCAAAGCTGTCGCGGATACGGGCGATTAGCTCAAAAAACTGCGGGCTGTTTCTCATCTCTGCCGTTCGGGGGCGCGGCAGCGGGATATCAACGACAGCGGACAGCCGGCCCGGATGCGGTGAAAGCACGAATACTCTATCTGATAAAAAAATGGATTCCGGAATACTGTGGGTTACAAATACGATGGTGCTCTGCACTTTGCTCCAGACAGAGAGCAGCTCCTCATTCAGGCGCTCGCGTGTAAATTCATCCAGTGCAGAGAACGGTTCATCCATCAGCAGAATCTCCGGCTCCATAGAGAGGGCACGGGCAATCGCCACACGCTGCTGCATGCCTCCGCTCAGCTGCCACGGATATTTGTCAGCGAAGCCCTGCAGGCCGACAAGTTCAAGCAGCTCATGCGCTTTGTCCTCACGGACCGTTTTTTTGACTCCCATCAGTTCAAGCGGCAGAGTGATATTGTGCTTCACCTTACGCCAGTCATAGAGCACCGGGCTCTGAAACACAATTCCGTATTTCTGCGCCAGCCTGGCTTCCTTTGCGCTTTTTCCCGCTACTATAACATTCCCGGCCGTCGGCGTCAGCAGATCTGCCATCAGCCTGAGCAGTGTTGTTTTTCCGCAGCCCGAAGGACCAAGCAAAGAAACAAATTCACCCTTGGCAATATCAAGGCTTACCTGGTGCAGTGCCAGCACATCTGCCGTCTCTGTCTGATAACGCATTTCAACGTCTTCCAGCTGTATTTCAGGAATCTTCGCCGCTACAAGTGACATTTCCAGCTCCCCCTTCATTCCTGAATCGAATTAGTAATGTTAACTAACATAACATATTTTTAGTGTTTGCGAAGTTATTTTTACTCCCATGTTCGATTAACTAACATCTTACACTCTGCTCTGCGGACACTCACTAGACAGAAAGTAAAATAGCACCTGCAAAATTCCGTCACTTTGTCTAGGCACCAAGCCAGTATTATCAAAGACTATGGTTGGTGCCGATATATATAGGAAGGTTTTTGTCACCGGAGTGCCGAATGTTATCCGGCAAAAACTGTGATACTATTTATTTATATCCTTTCAAAACAGGAGATTATATGCCGATGCTCAATGCTTATTTAAACGGCCCGCGGCTTGCCTTGGCAGATCAGGCAGTTGACAACTGCTCTATGTGGAGGCGTAACGCATGGGGACTTTAATTTCAAGTTATATTGTTGTTGTATCTATTTCAGGGGTGCTGAATGCGCTCCTTGCGCTATTTGCTTACTATAAGAAGACGGATTTTGCCGGAATCAGAGCTTTTATCTGCAGCTCGTTTTTTTCGGCGGTGTACACGTTCGGCTTCGCACTGGAGCTATCGGGAAACACCATGCAGGAGATCGGCTTCTGGATCAAGGTGGAGTATCTGGGGATGCCCTTTATTGCCCCCTGCAGCCTGATCATGATTATGCATTTTGTCGGACTGGAGCGTCTGGTTAAAAAACCGCTGCTGGCCCTGCTCTATTCCGTCCCCGCTATTTCCGCGCTGCTGGTGTGGACCAATGAGTATCATCATTTGTTCTACAAATCAATGGTATTCCGCGAAAATGCACCCACGCCGCTGATTGACATTGTAATGGGCCCCTGGTATATCGTTCAGGGCAGTATGACCTTCGGCTGTATGCTTGCCGGAATGCTGCTGATACTCTGGCAATGGAACCGGATGAAGCGGGTCTACAGGCGGCAGATGATCACCATCTTTATCGGGCAGTTTCTTCCTGCCCTGGGGGCCTTCCTCTATCTGATAGACAGAACCCCTTACGGCATGGACCCTGTACCCGTTATTATGAGCGTGACCTCAACCCTGTACTTCTGGGCTATCCTGTCCAGAGGTATGCTGACTGCGGCTCCCATTGCCCGTGAGAATCTGTTTGAGAGCATGCGCGACGGGGTGCTGGTCACTGACCGCTCCGATATGCTGGTTGACTATAACCGTGCTGCCGCCGGGATGCTGGAGGGCCTTGATTCCTCCGCCATCGGGCGTCCATTAGCCCAGCTCTTTCTGCCGGCAGGCAAAGAGGCAGTCGATTACGTCATGAATGCCGATCCGCTCTTGAGCGGGGAACGGGAACTGGCCTGGAACATAAGCGGAAGCACCTGGTATTATCAGGTCCGCTCTTCTCCGGTACTCAAAAAAGACGGCAGTGTGGCCGGGCGGATGATTATGCTGATTGACGTGACCGAAAGGACCCTGCTTCAGGAAAAGCTGCAGCAGCTCGCCACAGTCGACAGCCTGACCGGAATCTACAACCGAACTCACTTTATGGAACTGAGCCGGGAGCTGCTGGATGAGGCACTGAACAGCCTGACTCCGCTCTCCATCATTTTGCTTGATATCGACTTCTTCAAAAGCATCAATGACCGTTACGGCCACCAGTACGGGGATATGGCGCTCCAGCATGTTGTCGGCGTATGCGCAAAGCATGTCCGCGAGGGGGATGTATTCGGGCGTTACGGGGGCGAAGAATTCGTAATGTGCCTGCCCCATACTCCGCTGGAGCAGGCTGCAGCGATGTCCGAGCAGATCCGCAGCGATGTGGAACGCAGCCCGATGTATACCGTATCCGGGCCGGTTAACGTAACAGCCAGCTTCGGTGTAGTAGAAGCCTTCCGGCTGAATGTATCCCTGGAGGAGCTGCTCTCCGAGGCCGATCATGCCCTGTATACCTCCAAGCGCAACGGGCGCAACGCTGTTCACATGTCCAGCGGGACTGCCATTACCCACTTTATCCCTTAACCATATCGTCCTGCTTCATGACGCGAAGAGCCCCGTTCCAGCCGGAACGGGGCTCTTCGCGTCATCTATACCGCACCTGCAGGCTGAACAATGATCCGGCGGCAAAGTATATCCCTGCATACTTTTGGCGATAACAGCTCCCATAGCGATATACCGGGCGCCGGCAGGCTGCAACCGCTTTATGCTTGCATGCTGTCTTCATTACAGCCGTTAATTAACTCTGCTTGTTTGCAGCGGGAGGGTTTACGTTTAATAAGAAATAGTTAATTCCCTTAACCCTCTCTATATAACCGCCACAAGGAGGTAATGCGATGATTAAGATCGGGCTAACCGGCTTCGGTGACCATGATGAGCTGTACGGCAAAATCAAACCGGCCGAACGGCTGCCGGCCTATTGCGCCCATTTTCCCATCGTGGAAATTGACAGCTCCTTTTACGCGGTACAGCCGGTCCGGAATTATGTGAAATGGGCCTCACAGACTCCTGATAACTTTCAATTTATCGTTAAGGCTTACCAGGGAATGACCGGACATCTGCGCGGCAAAAAAAATTATTATGATACCACCGGTGAAATGTATGACGCGTTCCATCATTCTATCGCACCTGTGCGGGAGGCTGGCAAGCTGGCTATGGCACTGTTCCAGTTCCCGCCCTGGTTTGACTGCACCAAGGCAAATGTGGATTTTTTGCGCGAGGCCAAAGAACGGATGCTGGATGTTCCGTCAGCGGTTGAGTTCCGTAATGAATCCTGGTACAGCCCGGTAATGCGCGATAGAACGCTTAGCTTTCTGGAGCGTGAAGGCTGGATTCATACTGTAGCCGACGAGCCTCAGGCAGGCTCAGGCTCTATCCCGGTCGTACCTGTGGCTACAAGTCCGGATATCACGTATGTCCGGCTGCACGGCCGTAACGTACAGGGCTGGAACCAGAGCAGCCATCCCGATTGGCGCAAGCTGCGTTATCTGTACCGCTACAGCACAGAGGAGCTGCAGGAATGGCGCGAACGCCTGCTGGAGCTCGAAAAAAGCTGCCGTGAGCTGTATGTGGTCTTCAACAACAATTCCGCCGGTGACGCTACCCCGAACGCCAAAGAGCTGCAGGCCATGCTGGGCATTGAAGGCGGCCACGCCCCGCTTCAGCTGGACCTGTTTAACTGAATACCCGGCCCTACATATATAGGAGGTTATTAGAGATGAAAAGAAACCATACGATGATGCAGTTTTTTGAATGGCATGTTGAAGCAGACGGACAGCACTGGAAGCGGCTTGCTGAAATGGCGCCTGAGATCAAGTCGGCCTATATTGACTCCGTCTGGGTACCGCCTGTAACCAAGGCCGTCTCCGGCGAGGATACCGGATATGGGGTATACGATCTCTATGATCTGGGCGAATTTGACCAGAAGGGGACCGTACGCACCAAATACGGCACGAAGCAGGAGCTGGTGGAGGCCATTGCGGAGTGCCTTAAGAACGGTATCGCGGTCTACGTCGATCTTGTTATGAACCACAAGGCCGGTGCAGATGAAACGGAAGTATTTGAGGTCATTGAGGTAGATCCGAATGACCGCAACAAGGATATCTCCGAGCCTTTTGAAATCGAAGGCTGGACAAAATTCACTTTTCCGGGACGCGGTGAGAAATATTCAGCCTTCAAATGGGATCATACCCATTTCAACGGCACAGACTTTGATGCCAGGGAAGGCCGGACCGGCGTATTCCGGATCAACGGGGACAATAAAGCCTGGAATCAGAATGTTGATGATGAATTCGGCAACTATGATTATCTGATGTTCGCAAACATTGACTATAGCCATGAGGATGTAAAACAGGAGATGCTGGACTGGGGTAAATGGCTGGTCGATACCCTGCAATGCAGCGGCTACCGGCTGGATGCCATCAAGCATATCAATCATGAATTTATTAAGGAATTCGCCCAGGAAATGACCAAAAAGCGCGGCGAAGACTTTTATATTGTCGGCGAGTTCTGGAATTCGAATCTCGATGCCTGCCGCGAGTTCCTCAATACAGTTGACTATCAGATCGACCTGTTTGATGTGTCCCTGCATTATAAGCTGTATTCCGCCGCGCTTGCGGGCCGTGACTTTGATCTGACGAAGATTTTTGAGGATACGCTGGTGCAGACTCATCCGGCCAATGCCGTAACATTCGTAGATAATCATGATTCACAGCCCCACGAGGCGCTGGAATCCTGGGTCGGCGACTGGTTCAAGCAAAGCGCGTATGCTCTCATCCTGCTCCGCCGTGACGGTTATCCGGCCGTATTCTACGGGGATTATTACGGAATAGGAGGCCCTGTTCCTGCCGAAGGAAAGAAGGAGGCTATCGATCCCCTTTTGTATACCCGTTACCATAAGGCTTACGGGGATCAGGATGATTATTTCGATCATCCCAACACGATCGGCTGGGTACGCAGGGGCGTTGAGGAGCTGCCGGGATCAGGATGTGCAGTAGTGATCTCTAACGGCGATAACGGGGAAAAGCGGATGTTTCTCGGCGAAGAACGGGCCGGAGAGGTGTGGGAGGATTTCACCCGCAACCGCGAGGAGACTATAACGATCGGTGAAGACGGCTGGGCGGTATTTCCGGTAAACGGCGGCAGCGTATCTGTCTGGGCGCTGCCGGATCAGGAGAATACGGAACAGGAAGACAGGAACGCGCAGAACAGCCAATGAAAGAATGTATACTGAAAAGGCAGCCGTCCCCGGGACGGCTGCCTTTTTTTGAAGGAAAAGAAC
>RCUO01001155.1_pt1 | contig 10306 bp, 11 predicted proteins | sample 2166161 | NCBI WGS metagenome assembly RCUO01 (sample SAMN09932617, study PRJNA488358) | compost metagenome | feature: garden; material: soil; isolation source: compost soil in cyclohexanecarbonitrile-enriched culture | place: Germany: Experimental Botanical Garden Goettingen | collected 2016-01-27 | reverse complement strand
CTAATTGTGCTCCGTTAGTGGGATAAATCCCCTTATTGGCAGCGGCCGTGGGCTAATTGTGCTCCGTTAGTGGGATAAATCCCTTTGGTGGCTTCGGTAGCGGGGTTACTCAGGCTTTCATTTAAAGATACGATATGCAAAAACCGCCCGCAGGAGCTCCCATGAGTTTCAAACCCCTCATGTCGGCGGCCCCGCAGACAGTTGTGTCATAAGCAATATGTTACTGGTGTTACTGGTGTTACTGGTGTTACTGGTGTTACTGGTGTTACTGGAACTACTGGTGCTGCACCGTCGCATTCTACGCAAGCCCACTTCGCACCCAAGCTTACTTGCCCTGCTGCCCAAGCCAGCTTCTGGCTGCTTCGACCTCTGATGTGCTCAGGCGGTGTCCCTGATTGCCCCAATGGGTAACAACCTCAGCTCCGGCGGTCTGCAGCAGCTGCTCCAGCTCCTGTGTCTCCTCAGCCCGGATCAGCGGGTCATTCGTGCCGGCACCGATGAAGACCGCAGTGTCTGCAAGAGAAGGCAGGTCAAGCCCACGCAGCGGAACCATCGGATGCAGCAGCACCGCAGAGCGGAAAACCGGCCCGTAGTGGAACAGCAGGCTACCTGCGATATTGGCTCCGTTGGAGTAGCCGACGGCAACAAGATTGCTGCTGTCGAAGCCGTACTGCTCCGCTGCACTGTCCAGGAACTGCTTCACCTCATGAGTGCGGAAGATGAGGTCCTCCTCATCGAACACGCCTTCGGCGAGCCGGCGGAAGTAACGCGGCATGCCATTCTCCAGTACATTTCCCCGGATTCCCAGGACGGAAGAACCGGGAGACAGCATCTCCGCCAGCGGAAGCAGATCGTGCTCATTGCCTCCCGTACCATGGAATAATATTAGAGTTGGCTGGCTGGCATCTGTACCCTTTTTAAAAATATGAATCATACCCGGTTCACCTCCACTTCACGAATCTCGAATGGACTCAGCTTCGCTTCAATTACCGCACGGTTTGGTTCAAACCACGCCGGCAGCATCAGCTTCTCACCCAGCTTATCAGCTTCCTCGTCCCGGGCAAAGCCCGGAGGATCGGTAGCAATCTCGAACAGAATGCCGCCCTCCTCACGGAAGTAAATCGCGTTAAAATACTGGCGGTCCTGCACCGGAGTCGGCTGATAGCCGTGGCGCTGCACGACATTTCCCCACTGAAGCTGCTCGGCATCATCCTTGGCACGCCAGGCGATATGATGCACGGTGCCTGTACCGCCGCCGCCTTGCGGCACCGGGGCACTTTTCAGGTCAATAATGTTGCCGATGTCTGCGGAGGAACGGTAACGGATATAACCGTCGCCCTCGGCAATCTGCTCAAGGCCAAGCGTGCGGGTCAGCGTATCTGCTGTCCGGCCAGGATCTGTGCTGTAGAGAACAGCTCCGCCAAAGCCCTTAATCGCATGCTCGGCAGGAACTCCACCGAATGACCAGGTGCTGAGCGCACCAGCCTCCCGTTCCACCAGCTCGATCCGCAGGCCGTCATAATCCGCGAACGACAGGTACGATTCCGCAATCCGCGTTACTTTGGTTACTGGAATCCGGTAGTCAGCCAGCCGCTGCTCCCAGAAGCCCAGTGAGCCTGCCGGCACAGCATAAGTAGTTACTCCAACCTGACCGCCGCCGATTCTGCCTTTGCGTCCGGTTGCCCAAGGGAAGAAAGTGATGATGGTACCCGGAGAGCCTTGCTCATCCCCGAAATAGAGATGGTAGACCTCCGGGACATCAAAGTTAATCGTCTTTTTTACAAGTCTGAGCCCAAGAATGCCGGCATAGAAATCAGCATTTTGCTGCGCATCTCTGACAAAAGCGGTAATATGGTGAATCCCTGCAGTTTGAAGTGTCATTATATCCATCTCCTTATAGATTAGTTGAAAAAGAGGGCATCCAGCGAAATCGACCCTGGTCCGGTCAAGGCAACAGCTACTGCGACAACCAGAACAGTCAGCGGAAACTCAATTCCGTTAGCAGTTGACCAGAATCCGTTCGGAGCATGAACCTTGATAATTGCCCCGAGCATTGTAGCAGCAATCAGTACCGCCGCCACCGGTGTCAGCAGTCCTGCTGCGAATAGCACCCCGCCAGCCAGCTCCATGATTCCAGCCGTGACTGCCATCGCAACCCCCGGTTTAATACCGATAGATTCCATCCAGCCTCCCGTACCTTTAGGTCCGTAACCGCCAAACCAGCCGAACAGCTTTTGCGCGCCATGTCCGATAAAAGCAACCCCAATTACCAATCTAAGTAACAATAATCCTACACTAACCATATTAAACACTCTCCATTCTCTTCTTTTTAATTATCTTAACATTAAGACATAGCTCAAAATTTTTTGGCCTTCTTAGCCTTCTTAGACTATGTTTATCTCTATCTCCCAACTAAATGCCCGGTGGATCAGGCAAAGCCCAGCAAGCTCCAAGTCCGGATTGGCCTGCCAGGGATAAGGCGGCAGCCGGCGCGTTGCACCGTATACTTTGTTAATAGATGCTACACGCCCTTACCCAGCTTCTTAAGCAAATCGATCGTCTGCCCCTTCTCATCCTCATTAAGCCCGCCCATCAGCCCGTGAATCGAAGCAACATGCTTAGGAAAAATGTTGTCGAACAGCTCGCGGCCCGCCTCCGTAATCTCAGCGTAGGTCACACGGCGGTCTTCATCACAAGGCACACGCTTCAGCAGTCCCCGCTTTTCCAGCTTGTCGATATTATAGGTAATGCTGCCGCTGGTTACGAGGATCTTCTCGCCGATCTGCTGCAGCGGAATCCGCGTCCGGTGGTACAGTACCTCCAGCACCATGAATTCAGCCGAGGCCAGGCCGTGACTCTTCATATCCTTAACTGCATGATCCATCAGGCTCTTATATGCTTTGGATAACACAACGAACAGCTTCAATGATGCCGCCTGATCCAGATCCGGACTGCCGGTTGTTCGGCTTATAAGTTCATTATAGTCACTCATCTTACACACCTCCGCTCTCTGTACTGTCCGGTCACTCCGGCGAATGAACCGTCCCTCCGATATGTCTTTAAGTTAATTATCTTTAAGTTGAGATAAATATACTCCTTATATTCTATATTGTCAACAGCCAGCGGCAAAATAAAACCTGCCGGTTTGACCTCCCTTTCAAAACGGCGTATCCTTTGGGTTACGGTACGGGGAAACCCGCCCTTACTGTGTCTGATTCATCCGGATTATTACACACTACATATAGAAAGCAAATATATCCTATTCTCTTCTATGGAAGGAGACCTCTCTTGTGGAAAATAATACGCAACCCCAGTCCCTAACTGCCGCAGGCCGGGCAGCGGCGGGACAAGCCCCGGCTCCGCGCGTGCTGATCGTAACGGCAGTCGAGGCTGAGCGCGAAGCGGTCCTGCGCGGCCTGGGCGGCAGCGCCAGGTTCGAGGTGATTGCGGCGGGCGCCGGTACCGCCGCGGCGGCGGCCGGAACGGCCGCTGCCCTGGCAGCCGGGGTCTATGGCTGCGTCCTCAGCGCCGGGATCGGCGGCGGGTTTCCGGGGCTGGCACCCGTAGGCTCGCTGGCCGTCGCCAGCGAGATGATTGCCGCCGACCTCGGGGCCGAGACGCCGGAGGGCTTCCGCAGCGCTGCCGAGCTCGGCTTCGGCAGCAACACCGTGCCGGCGGCGCACGGCACGGCCTTGGCTCTTGCGGCCGCGCTTGCAGCGGCCGGCCTTCCGGTCAGCACAGGTCCTGTGCTGACCGTATCGACGGCGACCGGCACCGCCGGGACGGCCGCCGCTCTCGCCGCGCGGCATCCCGGTGCCGTCGCGGAAGCGATGGAAGGCCACGGGGTCGCCGTGGCCGCCCAGCGGTTCGGGATCGCAGCGCTTGAGCTGCGCGCGATCTCGAACCCGGTCGGCCCGCGTGACCGGGCCGCGTGGCAAATCCCTGCAGCGCTGGACGCGCTAGCGGCAGCCGCCGCTATACTATTGGAGGTGCTGTAATGCCAGCAACAACAGATCAGTTGAACATTGCTTTTTCCCCATGCCCGAACGACACCTTTGTTTTCTACGCTCTGGCACACGGGATGGTGCCGGGTGCACCCAAGCTGAACGTCACCTTTGCGGATATCGATATTACCAATGGGCTGGCTGCTGACGGCGCCGGACCCGAAGTACTCAAAATCTCCTACGCCGCCCTCCCCTGGGTGCTCGACCGCTACAAGCTGCTGCCCTGCGGCGGCGCACTTGGCCGCGGCTGCGGCCCGCTTGTGCTGACCGCCGGCGGCCAGGGTAAGATCCGCCGTCCGGCGGATCTGTCCGGCCGCCGCATAGCCGTACCGAGCGAACGCTCCACGGCTTATCTCCTGTTCCGTCTGTGGGCCGCACAGCAGGTGCCGGGCGGTCCCGGCGAAATTGTCGTCATGCCGTTTGACGAGATCATGCCAGCCGTGCGGGACGGACAGATTGATGCCGGACTGGTCATTCATGAAGCGCGCTTCACCTACAGCTCCTACGGCCTGAACATGCTGACTGATCTCGGCAGCTGGTGGGAGGGGGATACCGGCCTGCCGATCCCGCTGGGAGCAATCATTGCCCGCCGTGATCTTGATGATGAGGCCATTACCGGCTGGATCAGAAGCTCGCTTCAGTTCGCCTGGGACCACCCTGCTGACAGCGGCTGCCGCGACTTTGTACTCAGCCATGCCCAGGAGCTGTCCCCTGAGGTAGCCAAGTCACATATTGACCTGTATGTGAACGGGTTCTCCATGGATCTAGGCGAGGAGGGTTACGCCGCGATCTCGGCGCTCCTAAACCGCGCAGCTGCTGAAGGGCTTGTACCGGCGGTTGATCCGGAGCTGCTGCGCTGACCTGTATCTACATTAACGGTCAGTCCGGAACAGTCAGTCCGGGGTTTTATCCTGCCTGAACCGCCTTTATCCACACGTTTCCGGGACCCTTTTGCTTAACCAGCTCTTGTTCACTGCCTGATACTATAGTCTGCAATCAATCTAACATTACAGATGGGAGAGGATTTGATGATTCCTGCCGGCAACAGCAAGCAGAATATTGACCGCTTCTTAGGCTTTCAAAATGAATATGACCGTTTCCGCCCGGAGGCTCCGCCGATCATAGTAAGCTTATTGAGCAATTATCTGGGCGGAAAGCCTTCAACCGTCGCTGACATCGGCTGCGGAACCGGATTATCCACTTTCCTCTGGAAGGATGCCGCAGATTCTGTAGTCGGAATTGAGCCCAATCCCGACATGCTCAGTAAAGCAACAGAGAAGCTGGGGCAAGACAGCAGCATCCAGTCTGTGTCTTTTCAGCAAGGCTACTCCACTCAGCTGCCGTTCGATTCAGGCAGTGTCGACATTATTACCTGCTCCCAGTCCTTCCACTGGATGGAGCCGGCCGGCACTCTGCAGGAGATTGCCCGCTGTCTGCGCCCCGGCAGCGTTTTTGCCGCTTACGACTGTGACTGGCCGCTGGTGCTGCAGGCGGATATTGAGAACAGATACAACCGGCTCATCACCTCTGCCGACAGCTTGCTGGCTGAGCTTCAGCCTGAGGGCGAACGTGCTCATAAATGGGATAAGGAAGGGCATCTGGCACGGATTCAGGGCAGCGGCCACTTTACTTTCGCCCGGGAGATTGTATTCCATAATACCGAGACCTGCGACGCTGCGCGCTACGTTGGTCTGATGCTGAGCCAGGGCGGGCTGCAGAGTGTGCTTAAGCTGGGGTCCACCCTGCTCAACGAAGGTATCGCCGAATTCACCGCTGCGGTGGAAGATTATTTCGAAGGCCGCACTCTGCCGGTCATGATCAGCTACCGGATGAGGCTTGGCATCAAATAATACCTGCTTTTATCAGCTTTATCCTTTCCAAAAGCTGAAAATTAGCTTATACTGACTGCAACGAGACGAAGAACGTCCCGGCTTAACCTCTTAGGGGAAGCCGGGACGTTTTCTATTTTTACGGGGAGAGTGAGCTTATTGCTATTTGAAGACGCACACCGGCAATTTATCGGGGACCATCTGGCCAAAAGGCCTTCCGGAGAACGGCGGGGACGGCTGGAACGGGGACATCAGCATGCGGAAATATTATTTCTGCGCAAGGTGTGGTGGCCGCTGAGGGGGGATTTCACCAAGCTGCACCCTGAATATGAGGTTACGGACTGGCGCGGCAGATCCTATTTTGCCGACTTCGCCTGGCTTCCCGGCTACATCAGGCTGCTCATCGAGATCAAGGGCTATAGTTCGCATGTGCGTGACATGGACCGCAATAAATACTGTAATGAGCTCAACCGTGAAACCTTTTTGCAGGCGATGGGGTACCGCATCATCTCCTTTGCCTATGATGATGTCGAACAACGTCCCGAGTTATGTATGACTTTGCTCCAGATGATCCTGGGCAGATACCAGGCCGCCGATGCTCCCGCCTCACGTCTGCAGCTTATGGAGCAGGAGACCATCCGCCTGGCTATCTGCTTGACCGGAAGTGTCCGCCCCCGGGACGTTGAGCAGCATTTCGATGTTGATTACAAAACCGCAGTCCGGACGCTGCGCAGTCTTTGCGGTAAAGGCTGGCTGCTCCCCTCCAGCAGGGGCAATCAGGAAAGAGTAGTCCGTTATGAGCTGGCACACGGTGTTCTGGATTACTTTAACTAGCCGATGGTTAACTGGTTTATGAGCGTTGATCAGCTAGCTGGTCGTTGTGTGGATGGCCATCGGTGAATAGTCGATTGTGGATTGTTTGGTGATTGGCTGGCCAGTTGGTTGGTGGATTATAGTTAGTCGTTGGTCGTTGTGGATGTTTGGCGGATGATGGTTTGGTAGTTAGTTTCTTGGCAGTGATTGACTGGTTGGTTGATCATTGGCGGATGATGGTTAGTCGTTGATTGATGGTTGACTGAGGGGCGGCGGCTGGCGCGCGTAATTCTAACTTTGAGGTATTGCATTACACTGGCGCTATGCAGCAAAAATAATAACTACCCGGCTCACGTAAGGCATCCGCCTCTAAAACACACTATCTCTTGCACCGGTTATCTTCACGAGGAAACATTAAGTGGAAAAAGGCAACCTATTCATCGCGATGTAACGATTCTCGGGCATTTAGTTCGATAAAAGCAGCCTATTTGGGCTATTACTTCTCTTTTTCCCTATATATGGACGGATTAGGTGGACTTTTTCTAACTATTCCCTTTACTAAGCTGATTGCTAGCAATTTAGATGGTGTTTTTCCACCTAAAAAGCAAGACCGCGGGGGGAAAGGGTTACGGGTTACGGGTTACGGGTTACGGGTTACGGGTTACGGGTTACGGGTTACGGGTTACGGGTTACGGGTTACGGGTTACGGGTTACGCACTTTATCTTCCGCCCTTCACCCCCCACCCTTCGCCCTTCGCCCTTCCCCCTTCACCCCTCTACCCTTCACCCTTCTGCCCTTCGCCCTCTACCCTTCACCCCTCACCCTTCCCCCTACCCTCCACCCCTCGCCCAGCCCGCAACACCCACAGCCTACAAACCAAAACAGGCGCCTGGCTACGGTTATACCGCAGCCAGGCGCCTGTTAATCCAGCTATACTATACATTCCTTATTTCTTGTTCATCTTAAACTTCAGGAACAGCTCGTTGTAATGGGCGAGCATCCGCTTGCCGAGGTTGTCGTAGACCTCCAGGCGGTCGGTGATTTCGGCGGGCGGGTAGAAGCGTTCGTCGCCGGAGATATCCTCCGGCAGCAGCGCCAGTCCGGGAACGTTCGGAGTGGAGTATCCCACGTATTCGGCGTTCTGGGCTGCGACTTCAGGGCGGAGCATGAAGTCGATGAACTGGTGCGCCCCCTCTACATTGGCTGCTGTCTTCGGAATGACCATGTTGTCGAACCATTTGTTCGACCCTTCCTCAGGTACTACATAGTCAAGCTTGTCGTTCTCGTCCATAATCTCGGATGCATCACCGGACCAGACGATCCCGACCGCCGCCTCTTCATTAGCCAGCAGCATCTTGATCTCGTCACCGACGATAGCCTTGACGTTAGGTGAGAGCTTGTTCAGCTTGGACAACGCCTCCTGCAGATGATCTTCATTCGTGTCGTTGACCGAATAATGCAGGCTGTTCAGCGCCATGCCCATTACCTCGCGGGCCCCGTCCACCAGGAAGATGTCATTGTTCAGCCTGCTGTCCCACAGGGAGTTCCAGCTGCTGAAATCAATATCTCCTGTCATCTCCGGGTTATAAATAATGCCCACTGTTCCCCAGAAATAAGGCACTGAGTACATATTGCCCGGATCGAAGGACAGATCCATGAATCTGGAATCCACATTTGCCAGGTTCGGAATCTTGCTGTGATCCAGCGGCAGCAGCAGGTTCTCCTCACGCATCTTGGCGATGGCATAGTCGGATGGAACAACAACGTCAAAGACTGTTCCGCCCTGCTCTACCTTGGTCAGCATCGCTTCATTGGAATCAAAGGTCTGGTAGATGACCGTGATTCCGGTCTCCTCCTGAAACTGCCCCAGCAGATCAGGATCGACATAATCGCCCCAGTTGTAGATCGTCAGCGTATTGCCGCCGGTATATCCTTCGGCCGAGTTCAGGCGCATTGCAAGGAACATCAGACCGAAGGCAACCAGCAGAATGGCCAGAAAAGCATTTGCCAGCTGTTTCATCTCGGCACCCCCGCTTCCGCTACAGGCTCCGCTACAGCAGCGGACGGCTTGCTCTTGCGCTGATTCAGGAAGTAGTAGCCGACGACCAGCAGAATGGTAAAGAGGAAGATCAGGGTAGACAGCGCATTGATCGACAGCGATACCCCTTGCCGGGCCCGTGAATAGATTTCGACGGGGAGTGTGGCGTAGCCGTTGCCCGTTACGAAGAACGTTACTGCAAAATCATCCAGGGAATAAGTCAGCGCCATAAAGAATCCGCTGAAGATCCCCGGCTTGATGATCGGCAGAATAACCTTGGTCAGTACACTCATCCGGCTTGCCCCGAGGTCGCGGGCGGCATCAGTCAGTGTCGGGCTCATCTCCTGCAGATGCGGCAGAATCATCAGCACGGCAATCGGAATGCTGAACGCCACATGGGAGAGCAGTACTGAGGTGAAGCCGAGCTGGATACCGGCAATCGTGAACAGGATCAGGAACGATGCACCGATGATGACGTCCGGGCTTACGATCAGGACGTTATTCAGCGACAGCAAGGCGTTCTTTGAACGCCGTCTGCGGCTGCGGTGAATCGCCAGTGCCCCTATAACGGCAATCAAGGTGGCAATCGAAGAAGAGAGCAGCGCAATAACGAGCGTGTTGATCACGATAATAATCAGACGTGTATCCTGCAGCACCTCACGGTAATAATCGAGCGTGAAGCCCTCGAACTTATGCATCGTGCCGCCGCTGTTGAATGAATAGTACATCAGATAGAAAATGGGTGCATACAGGACAACAAAAACTAGCACCAGGTACATATTAGCGATTCCGTTTTTATTTTTCATGCCGCACCCCTTTCCGTGAGCTGCCGGTCAGAAGCATGAACAGCACCATAATCACGATCAGGAACACGGCAACCGTCGAGCCCATGCCCCAGTCCTGCGTAACGAGAAAGTGCTGTTCTATGGCGGTGCCCAGCGTAATGACCCGGTTGCCGGCAATCAGGCGTGTAATCATAAACAGCGACAGCGCCGGAATAAATACCGCCATACAGCCGGAGCGTACCCCGGAGATCGTCAGCGGAAAAATAACCCGGCGGAACGTCGTCCACCCGGAAGCGCCGAGATCACGGGCAGCGTCTACAAGGGACAGGTTCAGCTCCTCGAGGGCACTGTAGATCGGCAAAATCATAAACGGAATGAAGATATACACCGATACAAACACAAAGCTGAACCCGGTGAACAAAATCTGCTGCTCCCCGATCCCCAGGACATCAAACAGGCTGTTAACCGGCCCGAAGGTGCCAAAAATCCCGATGAACGCATACGTCTTCAGCAGCAGGTTGATCCAGGTTGGCAGGATGATCAGCAGCAGCCACAGCTGTTTGTGCTTCGTGCGGGTCAGCAGATAGGCTGCTGGATACGCAACAAGCAGCGAAAATGCTGTAATCAGGAACGCATACCAGAAGGAGTTCAGCATCATTTTCATATATACCGGTGTAAAGAAGTTCACGTAGTTATCCAGTGTAAGCTTCCCGTCCAGATCAAACAGCGAATAGTAAATAATCAGCAGCACCGGCGCGATGACGAACAAGGCAATCCACAGGTAATAAGGGATGAGATAATACGACCGGCCCTTATTGGTCATGGCTCTCTACCTC
>RCUO01001153.1_pt1 | contig 10343 bp, 6 predicted proteins | sample 2166161 | NCBI WGS metagenome assembly RCUO01 (sample SAMN09932617, study PRJNA488358) | compost metagenome | feature: garden; material: soil; isolation source: compost soil in cyclohexanecarbonitrile-enriched culture | place: Germany: Experimental Botanical Garden Goettingen | collected 2016-01-27 | reverse complement strand
CAATCCATTTAATGCTGAGTGCAGCCTGGGCCTGCCGGTAGGAGTCATGCAGCTTATCCGGCTCAGCCGCGTGCATCCCTTTGCCTATGGTAACAGAGCTGGAGAATTTCTGATAAAAGGACCGGATCAGCTCCTCCAGCAGGGCAGTGAAATGCTGCTCCTGAACCGCAGCCAGAATAATAAAGTGATAGTCATAGCCGGTAATGACCATACCCAGATTATGCTCCCGGGCAAACCCGCGGATAAAGTCTCCGGCGCTGGCACTCCAGGCATACCGCTCTTCCTCGCTCCAGCCGCGTATCTTCCAGGCGATATCATCCAGCTCAACAATAGCAACAGCCGACATTACCTGCAGATACGGTGTAAGTACACCGAGAATATGGGCCTGCGCCGGACCCGGGGCAGCTTCACTGAACCAGCGCAGCAGCAGCTCCTGATTGACCAGTGACAGCGTCTCCGTCAGGGAGGTATGCTGCCTGCGCTCCTGCTCAATCTTGGCGCAGAGCCGGACCAGCATACCGTCCAGCTCCTCGTCATCCACAGGCTTCAGCAGATAGTCGGAGGCATTTAGCTGAATGGCCTCCTTGGCATAGTTGAAGTCCTGATGGCCGCTGATGAACACAATCTCAACCTCCGGGTTCATTTGCTTAGCCTTACGGGCGAACTCCACCCCTGTCATAATCGGCATCCGGATGTCAGAGAGAATAATATCTATAGGGTGCTGCTCCATTACTTTAAGGGCGGCAAAGCCGCTGGCAGCCGTTCTGACGCTATGCAGCGGCAGATGGCTGCTTCCGGCCACGCGCCGTCTCAGCCACTCCAGATCAACCGCCTCATCATCCACCAATAGTACATTTATCTCCACTGCCATATTCCTCTACTCCCTCACTTCACGGATTTCCGCATTTTCTACAGGCAGAACAATCTGCACCGCCGTTCCGGCGCCGTAATGGCTGCCGATCTGAATTCCGTAATCATTGCCGTATCTCAGCTTGATCCGTTCCTCTACATTCCTCAGGCCGTAGCTGCCCGGCTGGAAGGAGCCTGAACGCATATTCCGCAGCGTATCCGGCCGCATGCCAATCCCGTTATCAATAACCTTCAGCTCAATACGGTCGCCCAGCTTCCTGCCGGTAATCCGGATGGCAATGCTCTCGCCGAACCAGGCATGCTTGAAGATATTTTCCACGAACGGCTGCAGGATCAGCTTGATGACCGGAACCTGCAGAATCTCAGGATCAATATCATAATAGACCTCAAAAGCATCGGCATACTTAACCCGCTGGATTTCCAGATACATCCGTACCTGCTCCAGCTCATTTTCAATGGAGATATAGACCTTTCCTTCGTTCAGGGTAAGCCGGTAAAATTTAGACAGTCCCCGCACCATCTTGGTAACCTTCTCAACCTCCCCGAGATTAGCCAGGCTCACGATTGCCGACAGGGTATTATACAGGAAGTGCGGGCTGATCTGGGCCTGCAGCACATCGAGCTCGGCCTGTTTTTTCTGGAGACCCTGGACATAGACATTACGGATCAGCTCCTGGATGCTGGCCGCCATCTGATTGAAGCTGTTGGCAATATACACAAATTCATCGTTCCCGGGGAACCCGATCCGTTTATAGAAGTTGCCCTCCTGAAAAGAGCGGGCCAGGTAGACGATGCGCTTGATCTTCTTGCCGGATATACGGGCCACCAGGAAACCAATCGCCGCCATGACCACGAAGCTGATTGTGCAGACTGCACCGATGGCCCTCTGCATTCGGCTTGCATCCTTGTTGAGATAGCTGTGGGGCACGCGCGCTTCGATCACATAACCCGGTATCGGAATATCCTCGCTGATAATCAGATATTCGTCCGGCTTAGCCGGCTTGTCCGGGGTGCCCTGCTCATAAATGGTAATGCCCTGAACCCTGTCCACCAGCCGCAGCTCCAGTCCCTGATCCACAGGAAAAGTGCCGAAGTTGCCGAACAGCTCGTCTATTCTGGCCGTAACCCGGATATAGCCGATCACCGACGGGGCAGCGTTGGAAGCAACGAGCTTGCGGAAGTACGAAATGTTGCCCAGCCTGCTGTCACTGTCCGCCTGCATCCACAGGCTGTCCTGGTTATTCATAAGGATGGACCGGAACCATTCCTTGTTCTCAATAACCCGCTCAGACATCACATAATAATCGCTTCTGCCGATCGGCTCAGACATATCATCTCCGGTAATCTCCAGCATAGCCTCATTAGCGGTATACAGCACAAGCCGCAGCTTGTTCCCGTACAGTTGCAGAGGCGCTTTCATATATGGCACGATGTCATCGCGCATCTTGAGCATATTCTCAAGCGTATTGCCCCTGAACTGCAGCGCATTCTGAAAATTAGTATTAAGAAACAGCGAATTGCTCATCCGTTTGATCTCATCGGTCTGGTATTCAATATTGCTCCTTGTCTGCTTCAAGGCTGTCCGTACATTCGTCTCCGCCATCTCGGTCCTTGACTCAACAAGCATTGTGTAGGCTATATAGCCGACCAGAAGATCGGTCAGGAGAACCAGGATCAGATAGGGGATCATCATTTTGTAGGTGAACGGAATGTACTTTTTATCCGGCAAAAATTTCTCCATACCTGGTGCTCCCTTGCAAAGGTGTAACAGCAGCTGGCCGCTGTTTGCATCCATTCTACAACGAAGTGAAAACGGTTACTACTGTTTATGTGCAAAAAAAGAGGCAGGAAGCTGCCTCTCGCCGGTATCACCTTAGAAGAATGTTGTATATATCCTTTTGCGGAGTGCCGCTTTGCCCCGTGATCTGATAAAATTATTATTGATGGCCAGTTTCATTCATTCTTCCGGTTGATAACGCTTCAGCGCTTACGGCTGCATCCCGTCCTCAATCCGTTTCATAAATTCTTCAACAGCGCTGTAGCCGAGCTGCTTCAGATACCAGTTGTTGGCGGCAGCCTCGATTAAGCCGGCCACATCGCGTCCCGGCTGAAGCTGAACCTCAATATGCGGGATCTTCACGCCGAGATATTCGGTGAACTGGGGCACCAGCTCCAGCTCATTGTTAAGTGCGTTCTCACGCCAAGGGCACAGCTCAATATCAAGCACAATGCGGGTCTCATCCTGGAAGGCCTTGCGCCCGTACTGGCGGACCACATTGATCAGGCCGATGCTGCGCAGCGCCAGGAACTCGCGTGTGGTTTCGTTGTGGGTGCCAAGCAGTGTAGCCGGACCCAGCTTTTTGAGTACGACAATGTCGTCGGCTACGAAGCGGTGGCCTCTGCGGATCAGGGTGTGTGCCGTTTCGCTTTTGCCGATGCCCGATTTGCCCCGCAGCAGAATGCCGATACCGGACACGTTCACACAGACACCGTGTATGGACAGCTCGGGCGCCAGCGCCTTAACCAGATAGCTGTCTAGCTTGGCGATGAACTCGTTGGTCGTTTCTGCTGTCCGCAGCAGAGGAATCCCCTCCTGGTTACAGAAATGCGTAAGATAAGGAATCTCCTGCTGTCCTGTCGTGACAATAAAGCACGGGGGATGATATTTGACGATATTGCCGATATGATGCACGCGGTCCTCTACACTCAGCGTAAGCAGATAATTAATCTCCTTGCGGCCGAGCACCTGCACCCGCTCCATCGGAAAGAAATCAAAATAACCGACAAATTCCAGACCGGGCCGGTGTGTCCGCGGCCGCGTAACCTGGCGGTCCATCCGGCTCGCTCCCGCAAGCACCTCCAGGTGGAATTTATCAGTTAGGCTCTGAACGGTGATTGACTTCATAGGGCTCTCCTCCTGCAGCTAGGGCGTATCCCGGATACGCCTGACATTTATTAGATTAGTTGTCGGTAATATTCAACGGCCGGGGCAGTTCTACCTTCTCTTTGTTATAGATTCCTCTAAAAATCTTGTAATCTTCATAACCTGATTATATATTAAAAATATTACCTAAGTCTTAAGACCCACAGAAATTGATAATATACCAATAAATGCAAGAGGGTGCGGCGTATTGAATTTGGGATCGTGGATTGATCTGATCATGTGCTTTATTCTGTTCCTGCTGTTCATATACGTTTTTGTCTCTGTCACTATAACCAGACTACACAAGGTATACCTGGGCTTTCATTTCTCGATGATGCTGTGGCCGTACTGCCAGTTCGCGATCAAAACGGTCGATGATCCGGTATATCAGCTGTTCTATGTGAAGCTAGCCTTTGTCGATGCGTCAATGCTGGTTGCCGGCTGGATCTTTTTCACCATCCTGATCTCCGGCCAGACACAGTTCCTCAAGCGCAAAATATTAATCCTGCTGTTCCTCCCTGCGGTCTTCTCCTCGCTCGGAGTAATACTGAATCCGTACGGCTGGTTCGTTACTCCGGTTAACGGAGGGTACGTCGAGCGGATTTACGGGCCTATTTTCTGGATTAATATCATCATTCTAATTATTCACGCTCTCGTTTCCCTGTACATTATTTATGTTGCGCTTGTCTCCGACCAGGCTTCCCGGATTAAAAACCAGATTATGTATATGCTCAGAGGCATACTCGCAGTAACGGTGTTTCTGCTGCTGGATATCCTGCTGAATGTTGTGCTCGACGACTATCTGCCGGTCATTCCGGGATTTACTTCGCTCGGTATTGTCATCTCTGCCGTTTTCTTTGTCATTACCATTCATCAGGACAAGGTATTCGATATTGTGACCATTGCTCACCAGGATATTATTGATACGATGGAGTACGGCATTCTCGTGCTGGATGATCAGGAGCGGGTGATGGAGATGAATCAAGCTCTGCACCCTTACTCCCGGCTCAAGGCCGGTGAACGCTTTAACATGGAGGCTTTTCTGCCGGACAAGACAGATGCCATTGCACAATTTCTGAGAAAATACCGGGAACGGCCGGATGAGATTGCCGAAATTGAATGCCTGCATCCGGACGGCCAGCTCTATATTAACATTCATGCTGCGCCCATCCTGGTAAGCTCAATCCGGGTAGGGCGGACTATCACCTTCCAGGATATCACCGAGCTCCGCCGGCTTATTGATGAAACGAATCATCAGAATGCCATTCTGCAGGAAAAAAACGAATCCCTGATCAAGGTTCAGGAGGAGCTGTCCCGGACGAACCGCAAGCTGACGAAAATGGCCATTACCGACAGCCTCACTGCCTGCTATAACCGGCACTATCTGACACAGCAGCTGGAGCGTGAAGTGACCGAGAAGCACGGGCTGCATGCTCAGGCAGCCGTTATCCTCATCGATATCGATTTCTTCAAAGCGGTGAACGACCGTTACGGCCATCTGGCCGGTGACCTGGTCATCTGTAGTACTGTAGAGGTGCTGCAGCGCGCACTGCGTGAGCATGATATTCTGGCCCGCTATGGCGGGGAGGAATTCATTATTTATTTGCCTGATACCGGAGAAGCAGAAGCGCTTGCCATTGCCAAGCAGCTGAAGGCCGCCGTCGCCTCCAATAAAGTAAGCATCGATAATGTCGCCCATCCGGTATGGGTGACCATCAGCATGGGAGTGCTCAGCATCAATGAGTTCAGCCCCGGACAGACGGGGGATGCTTCAGCTTACCTGAATGACCTGCTCAAAACCGTAGACAAGGCACTCTATGCCGCCAAGCACCAGGGCCGCAACCGGATCGTCTCGGTACGGCGCTAAGCCGGGCGCACAACAAAAGACCGTTACCGGACAAGCATTCCCGGTAACGGTCTTTTGTATTGCATTCCTCAGCTGCTTCTTCTTATTGCATGGCTTCCGACAGCCCGGTAAAAATAACCCCCAGCGCATAAGCACCTGCATCGGGATAACCGAGGCTCCGCTCGCCGACGGTGCCGGCCCGGCCCATACGGGCTACGATATCGCCGGTCTGCCGTGCTCCCTCAACTGCAGCCGCTGCCGCCTTCGCCGAGGCGGTGCTGAAGTCGTCGCCCTGTGCGGCGCTGTCCTTCCATGACTGCGCGTATGGAACCAGCGCGTCGATCAGCGTTTTATCGCCGACAACCGCGCCTCTTCCGAAGGCCCGCTCACCTGTATCCTGGATGCCTTTAACCACAGCCTCCAGCATTTCAGCCAGCTCTGCCATGCTCAGGCCGCTCCGGTCACCGGCATATTTGCCGGCCGCCCGGAAGGCAGAGCCCCAGATCGGGCCGGATGCCCCGCCGCAGTGCTCCATAATAATCAGCGAGCACGCATCCAGGAAGCTGCCTGTGTCAGCTGCATGATTCTGCATAATATCCTTCCATTCGGTTTTGAGCTGCTTAAACCCCTTGGCTACGCTCATACCGAAGTCACCATCCCCCGCATGGGCATCTAGCTCACAGAACGGAACCTCATTCTCGATGATGATTTCGCTCATTTTATCAATAGCATAGATAAGATTATTCAGAGTAAAGGTGTTCCCTGTAACCTTGGCATACGCTGCATCTGTATCGCACTTAAAGGAAACCTCCTGCTCCGTCTCAGGCTGCTGGATAACCTCGGTGTACTGCACCGGCTCGAACGGACCTTGAAGAACTAGGGCAGGGGTATGGCACTCGTCGGCAAGCAGCGACTTCAGCTCATCATCCAGCTTCATCAGCGACAGGGAAGCCCCAGCCATATCAATGCTCGTCATGAAATTTCCGACCAGTACGTTATGCACGGTAACCTGTTTCGCATCCAGCTCACGGATAACCGAGTTGCCGAGCAGATACAGCTCCTGAAGCGGGGTTGCTCCGAAGCCATTGACCAGCACCGTTACCTCGCGTGCGGCAGTGCCGTCTGCGCCCAGGCTTTCCAGCAGGGCAGCTACCATTCTCGCTGCCAGCTCATCGGCGGTTACAATTGGCTCCCTGCGGATACCGGGTTCACCGTGAATGCCCACCCCGTACTCCATCTCGTTGTCCTCAAGCTGGAAGGTTGGTGTTCCCTTTGCAGGTACTGTACAGGAAGTGAAGGCGAACCCGATGCTGCGGATATTGGCAATGGCCTTTTCCGCTGCCTTCTTCACCTCTGCCAGAGGCAGACCGCGCTCGGCCGCCGCGCCGGCAATCTTATGCACAAGCACTGTTCCGGCCACCCCTCTTTTCCCTACGGTATAGAGGCTGTCTTCAACGGCGATGTCATCGTCCACCTTGACATAATCGACCTCAATACCGTCTTCTCCGGCGAGGAACGCGGCATTCTTGAAGTTCATCATATCGCCGCTGTAATTCTTGATAACCAGCAGCGTTCCCTTTTGGCCCGCAGTTGAGCGGATTGCCTGGTAGATTTGAATCTGGGAAGGCGAAGCAAAAATATCCCCGCAAACCGCCGCATCCAGCATCCCTTTGCCGACAAAGCCGGCATGGGCAGGCTCATGCCCGCTGCCGCCGCCGCTGATCAAAGTTACCTTATCAGGGTTCAGCTGCTTTTTCTGGATCACCTTATGCTTGCTGTTGAACTCCAGGGACGGATGGGCCAGCACCAGCCCGCTGCACATTTCCCTTACCAGCGTCTCCGGTGCATTAATAATCTTCTTCATCTTATGCCCCCTTGCTCTGCTTGTAGTTGCGTCCGAGCTGATCCGCTACCCGGATTGCTGCTGCTACAGCTTCCGGCGATACAGGGAATGGCATCGAATGAATCGATTCCTCCGGAATGCAGGCCTTGACTGCCACTTCCAGCAGCTCTTCCTGTGAGATACTGTCGACGCCGATGTCCTCCAGACAGACCGGCAGGCCGATGGACAGGCAGAAGCCGAATACCTCGTTCAGCTCGCTGGACGGGGCATTTTCAAGCACCAGCTGGGCAATCGTGCTGAAGGCCACCTTTTCCCCGTGGTAGTAGTGATGCGTGCCTTCCAGGGAGGTCAGACCGTTATGGATCGCATGGGCCGCAGCCAGACCGCCGCTCTCAAAGCCGAGTCCGGACAGCAGAATGTTGGCCTCGATGATATTTTCCAGTGCAGGCGTCACCTGATTGCAGTCGCTGGCTACCTTCGCATGCAATCCGTCCTTAAGCAGTGTCTCATAGCAGAACTTAGCCATCATCAGTGCCGTATTCGTTCCCCTGGCAGGTCCGCATACGCCTTCACGTACACCGCTCGGCAGGCCGGCGTTGACATTGGAGTAGGAGCTTGAGGTCGCTCTCGCTTCAAAATAGGTCGAAAGCGCATCCCCCATCCCGGACACCAGAAACCGGGTCGGCGCATTGGCAATTACTGTTGTATCGATCATAACCACACTAGGGCTTTGTTTAAAATATGCGTAATCATCAAACTGACCGTCCGGAGTATAGAGAACCGCCGAGTGGCTTGTCGGTGCGTCAGTCGCTGCAATTGTCGGCACTATAATCAGGGCTTCGCCTTCAGCCACACACTTGGCTGTATCAATCGCTTTACCTCCGCCGAGTCCGATGGTACAGGAGCAGGAATGCTCACGGGCCAGCTCCTTCAGGCGGGCAACCTCTTCACGCGAGCATTCGCCGCGGAAATTGCTTTCGACGAGTGTGATTTTAAACTTTTCAATGGTGGAATCCAGCTTGGCCTGCACACGCTTCACATCATCCGGGTGAGCGATAAGCAGCGCAGACTGGCCGAAGGTCTGTACAAAGTAACCCAGATTGAGCAGTTCGTCCTCACCCTGCACGTATTTGGTCGGGCTGATAAAGGCTTTTCTCATCTTAATTCCTCCTAAAAATGTCGTGAGCTTCTTACGTCAAGTATAGTCTGCCCATTCTTTTTAAGCATTGTACTCTGCCTGCTACATTAAGCGTTTTCAGATTGTGTTTTCTTGTTGTATACTTATTGAATAGTATTATCTTGCACTTTATTGCCCGGATAGGAGGATCTTACACCCATGAGCAATCCGCTGTTCAAGCTGGAGAACATTATAGACCTCGAGAAATGGGATGCGCTTCAGGACTCACTCGCAAGGGTCACCAAGATGGCGATTATCACCGTCAACTACAAAGGGGTTCCCGTCAGCAAACACAGCTACTGCCAACCCTTCTGCCAGGGCGTAAGGAAGGATGACATGCTCTCCCCGTTCTGCCAGAAATGTGATGCCCGGGGCGGTCTTGAAGCCGTCCGTCTGAATGCGCCTTATATCTACAAATGCCATTTTAATATTATTGATATTGCGATTCCAATCATTATAGACAATCAATACATAGGCGCGGTCATGGCCGGGCAGATCCGGCTCCGCGACTCCGACCAGCAGCAGCTGGAGCAGCTCGTCTCCCGGCCGCCAAGCGCCGATACCGAGCTTAAATTCCAGGCTCTTGAAGCTGAATATGCCTCGCTGCCGACGCTGTCCTATGACGAGGTTTCAACCATTGCCGACATGCTGTATCATCTCTGCAACTATATAGTAGAAGAAGCTATCACCAAGAATGCCACCATCCAGCTGTACAAAAAAACACTGCTCCCCGAAATGCCGCAGGGCCCGGCTGATGATTATGCCGCCTCTCCCGTGCCGGCTGTCGGCAGCCTCCAGGCCATTCAGAACGAGCTTTCTAGCGCGCTGGTCGAGCATTCCATCAAAGAGCTGAGCTCCATGCAGTACCGCGCCGCTAATCCGCTGCTGCAGCCTGCCTTTGATTATCTCTACCGGCATAAGAACAAAAATTTCACCCTGGCTGACCTGGCCAGACAATGTCACATCAGCCCCAGCTATTTCAGCCGGATCTTCACCAGGGAGACCGGGGAGAACTTCTCCACCTTCGCTCCGCGGCTGAAGATTGAGTGGGCCAAGCAGCTCCTGGAGACAACCGATCAGCCCGTCAATCAGATCAGCGACACTTTAGGCTTCTGTGATGCCGGCTATTTCATTAAGACTTTCAAAAAGTTTGAGCACCTCACCCCTTCCGTATACCGGACTATGTATAGGGACAGGCAACAATGATCTATTGAGATACCAGCTTAACAAACATAAACAGCATGGCTCTAATACGAGCCATGCTGTTTGTCTTATATCAAAAGATTAATGCCCTATGTCAGAAATAAGCATGCTTTTGCGGTGCTTCTTCGCGCAGACCCAGCGACTGCGTAATGGACGCCATAACCTTCTGAAGCAATTCAGGGTGCGCCGCCAGGGACAGGCCATAGGAAGGGATCATTTCTTTAATTTTCGGCTCCCACTCCTTCATGTGCTGCGGGAAGCATTTCTCCAGCACCTCCAGCATGACATGAACAGCCGTAGATGCTCCCGGAGATGCGCCAAGCAGCGCAGCTACAGAGCCATCGGCGGCGCTGACCACTTCCGTACCGAATTGAAGCGTCCCTTTGCCGTCCGCTGTATCCTTGATCACCTGCACACGCTGGCCGGCAACGACGATTTTCCAGTCTTCACTTTTGGCGTTCGGAATAAACTCGCGTAATTC
>RCUO01001152.1_pt1 | contig 10352 bp, 11 predicted proteins | sample 2166161 | NCBI WGS metagenome assembly RCUO01 (sample SAMN09932617, study PRJNA488358) | compost metagenome | feature: garden; material: soil; isolation source: compost soil in cyclohexanecarbonitrile-enriched culture | place: Germany: Experimental Botanical Garden Goettingen | collected 2016-01-27 | reverse complement strand
AACCCTACACAGACTACGACATGATTCAGCGGCATACGGAATTGCCGCCGTTTTCAGACGGGCGCAGTCATTTGTTATATATTTTTCTGAGTTACGGGAATGCGGGCGAAGACCGTAACAAGGAGCTTTATACACTGGTTACCGGACTTGTACAGCTTGCTCTCGATACGCATGAGAGCATAGAGCACGTAAGTGATGATCCGGGAGGGGACCAGATGCGTTCCCGGCAGCTCAAAGTGCTGGCCGGCGATTACTTCAGCAGCTGGTTCTATCATCTGCTGGCCAAGAGCGGCCAGATTGAGATGGTGGGCAGCTTAAGCTCTGCCATCGCCGATTTCAATGTGCTCAAGGCCCGCCTGTACAGCAAGATGAAGGAGCAGCTGCTCTCCTCGGAACAATACCTGCGGCATACGGTACAGCTCAATATGCGGCTGTTCCTTTCTTTTACACCGCTTATTGAGGGCAGTCTCACCGGCTTATGGGAAAAGCTGCTGGCCGAATTCAGCCTATGTGAAACCGTATGCGCCGAACTGCGGCGGGGCAATGATCCGGCATCGGCATATGAGGGGTATTGCTACTGGAGAATAATGGAGAACGCTTTAGAGGAAGAGTCGGTATTGCTGCGGGATCAGGAACTGGACCTGAAGGACTGGAAAAAGCTCAAAATGAAATATAAATGTGATACCCTGCTGACCGACAAGCTGCATCAGTCGGTTCAGTCCATTCAAGGACTCCTACAGGGTATTAAAGACGAGCATCTGATCAGTGAGCTCAGCACCCTTCTTGACCGCTTTCTCCTGCAGATGAAAATATCCGGACAAGCAGCCGTGGAGGGGTAAAGGATGACTACAGAGAAAACTTCCGCACTGGGAGATACGAACGTTAAGCCGAAAGAGCAATTTGTGCACTCTGTTTTCGAGAGCATTGCAGGCAAATATGATCTGATGAACGATATTCTGAGCTTCCGCCGCCACAAGGCCTGGCGCAAGTTCACAATGCGCAAGATGGCGATGAAGCGCGGGGATTCTGCAGTGGATCTGTGCTGCGGAACCTGTGACTGGAGCATTGCCCTGGCCGAAGCAAGCCGGACCGGCTCTGTCGTCGGGCTTGACTTCAGTGCGGGGATGCTTGAAGTCGGGCGCGGCAAGGTGGAGGCTAAAGGGCTTCAGGACCGGATTTCACTTATACAGGGCAATGCAATGGACCTGCCCTTCGGCGACAACTCCTTTGACTACGCAACAATAGGCTTCGGGCTTCGCAATGTGCCTGATCTCGTTCAAGTGCTGAATGAAATGAAGCGTGTGGTGAAACCCGGAGGAATGGTTGTCTGTCTGGAGCTGTCCAAGCCGATGAAGCAGCCCTTTAAGGGCATTTATTATTTTTATTTCCAACGGGTGCTTCCGCTCCTCGGCAAATTATTTGCCAAGCGGTATGAGCAGTATAAATGGCTACCCGAATCACTGGCCCTCTTCCCGGACAGAGAGCAGCTTGCGGTGATTTTCCGTGAGACCGGACTGACGAAAGTGGAATCCTTCCCCTTGACCGGAGGCATCGCAGCACTACATATTGGGTTCAAGGAGAACTGTAATGTTTAAAAAAGTTGGCGTTTTTCTACAAATGATCAAGTTTGAACACACTGTTTTTGCTTTACCGTTCGCTTTTATGGGCGCATTGCTCGGATCGGTTGTCATGTTCGGCGAGCTGCCGTCCTGGCCGAAGATCGGCTGGATTGTTGTCGCCATGTTCGGCGCCCGGAGCGCGGCCATGGGTCTGAACCGGCTGATTGACCGGATCAGTGATGCGAAGAATCCCCGGACATCTGGGAGAGCCATTCCTGCCGGCCTGCTGAAGGTCGGAGAAGTATCGGTCTTTATTGCTATTTCCTTCTTCTTATTATTCTGGGCTGCCTTCAAGCTGAATCCCCTGTCGGCCAAACTGCTGCCGGTTGCTGTTTTTCTGCTTGTGTTCTATTCCTTCACCAAGCGATTCACCTGGACCTGCCATCTGATCCTCGGGCTGACCATCGCGCTTGCCCCGCTGGGCGGCTGGGTAGCGGTTACGGGAAACGTGGACTGGACCGCGATGATCTTTTATTTCACAATCGTATTCTGGACCGCAGGATTTGATATTATCTATTCCTGCCAGGATGTCGAGTTTGACAAGCAGGAGGGGCTTTATTCGATCCCGGTGCGCTTTGGAGTTGCCCGTGCGCTGGATATTGCCAAAGGACTTCATATTTTAACAGGCATCGGGTTCGTTTCACTGCTCTTTATGACGGATCTCAGCTGGTGGTATGTAGCGGGAATGGTTATTGCCTATATTATTCTGTTTTATGAGCATCATATCGTTTCTCCGAGTGATTTGAGCCGTCTTCAGACTGCCTTCTTCACAATGAACGGTGTGCTCAGCATCGTTGTCTTTTCTTTTACCCTGATTGACCTGGTGGTGCAGTTCAGATGACCGGACTGAAACCGAAACATTTCGTTGTTGGCATTACCGGGGCAAGCGGCGGGATATACGGTGTCCGTCTGACAGAAACCCTATTGTCTATGGGATACACCGTTCATCTTGTAGTCAGCAATGCGGGCTGGCGGGTCTTTAAGGAAGAATTGGGATTTGCGGCCTCTGACCGGGAGGGCTTTCTGAACGGACAGTTCAGCGGCTATCCCGGTTCTCTGCATTATCACCCGGTTGCTGATATCGGGGCCTCCATAGCCAGCGGCTCCTTCCGGACGGAAGGAATGATTATTATGCCTTGCTCCATGGGCACACTGTCTGCGGTAGCGCATGGAAGCTCGGACAATCTGATGACACGGGCTGCTGATGTGATGCTGAAGGAAGGGCGGCCGCTTGTGCTGGTGCCCCGCGAGACCCCGCTGCATGCGATCCATCTGGAGAACATGCTGAAGCTGTCACGCCTTGGAGTGAAGCTGATTCCGGCGATGCCGGCCTTTTATTTCGGTCCGCGCAGCATGGATGATCTGGTGGACTTCATGGTCGGCAAGGTGCTTGACAGCCTTGGCATTGAACACAGTCTATTCCGCAGATGGGGGGAAGAGGAATGAGGGACTGCCGGTGTACCGTAATCGGAAAAATCAGTTATACCAACTCATGGCCGGTATTTCACAATTTTAACCCCTCTGCCCTGAAGCATCCGGCAGAGATGGTGAGTGAAGTGCCTGCCATTCTTAATCAGGGGATGTCCAGCGGGACGATTCATGTCGGTGCTCTGTCCTCCTTTGCTTATGCGGAGGCGAGCGGCCGTCTGCTGCTGCTGCCTGACCTGTCTGTAAGTGCAGACGGTCCGGTGAAGTCGATCCTGCTCTTCTCCAGAGTGCCGGCTGAGCAGATAGGTAACGGACGGATTGCAGTAACCAACACTTCGGCGACTTCGGTTAATCTGCTCAAAATTCTGATGGAGAAAGCAATCGGCGGCAGTCCTGAGTATGTCACGGCTGATCCGGATCTGGACAGTATGATGGACCAGGCGGATGCCTGTCTGCTGATCGGCGACCATGCCATCAAGGCCGCCTGGCAGGATCAGGGCTATCTGGTCACTGATCTGGGGCAGGTATGGAAGGACTGGACCGGACACAGCATGACCTTTGCCGTCTGGGCGGTCAACCGTGAGGCTGCAAGGGACATGCCGGAGGCGGTGGCAGAGATTGCAGCGGCTCTTGTGGAGAGCAAGCAGCTGGGAGTTAACAATCTTGGGCCGATCATCCGTGAAGCCTGCTCGCGGGTCGGCGGCACAGCGGAATACTGGGACGGCTACTTCAGTAATCTATGTTATGACTTTGGAGAAAGGCAGCAGGAAGGTCTGAATCTCTATTTCCGCTATGCCTATGAGATGGGCCTGCTGCCGCAGGCAGTCACAATGGAGCTATGGGACCGCAATCTGCTGACACGGGTGAACGAATGAAGCGAATGCAAATTTTTGGAATGCTGAGTAAGGACATGGATCAGATTGAAAAGGATCTGTACCGCAGTGTGCAGGGCGACGATGAGCTCCTTACGGAAACATCACTTCATCTGCTGAAGGCCGGCGGAAAGCGGCTGCGTCCGGTGTTTGTGCTAATGGGCGGCAAATTCGGACAATATGATCTGGAGAAGCTGAAGCGGGTTGCTATTCCGCTTGAGCTTATACATAGCGCTTCGCTGGTGCACGATGACGTGATTGACGATGCTGAGCTGCGGCGCGGAGAACTCACAGTGAAGGCCAAGTGGGGCAACAAAATCGCTATGTATACCGGTGATTATATTTATGCGAAGGCACTTGTTATGGCTTCAGAGCTCAAGAATCCGCGTATTCATCATATCCTGTCCAAAGCAATGGTAGAGATGTCGGTCGGGGAGATGGAGCAGATCCGCGATTTCTTCAACAGCGGGCAGAGCGTACGCCATTACCTGCGCCGCATCCGCCGCAAAACAGCGCTGCTGATAGCGATCAGCTGTGAGCTTGGGGCACTGGCAGCCGACAGCGAGCCTGAAACAGCCCGCCTGCTGTACAATTACGGATACAACGTCGGGATGGCCTTTCAGATCCGTGATGACCTGCTGGATCTGTCAGGCACTGAGAAGCAGATCGGCAAGCCCCCGGGCAGTGATATGAGGCAGGGGAATATCACACTGCCGGTTATTTACAGCCTGGAGGACAGCCGCTTGCGCTCACCGCTGCTGGAGGAGCTTGCGCTGATCCGCAGCGGACAGGCCGGAGTCGGACGTGCCGTCGATTTGATTCTTTCCGGCGACGGCATATCCAGGGCAGAGGAGCTGGCCTCCCGCTACATCGACAAGGCGCTGGCCGCGCTGGAGCAGCTTCCAAGCAATAAAACCAGACGTAATTTGCGCGATATTGCCTATTTTGTGACCGGACGGGCTTACTAGACTCCAGCTTGCGGGAATAATAAGCGTTCACAGATGGCAAGCTTTCTGATAATATCAGAAAATAATATGCGAAAATGGAGAGTGGCTCTATGGAAAAGACGTACCTGATGATCAAACCGGATGGTGTACAGCGCGGATTAATCGGACGTATTGTCGCCCGTCTGGAGGACAAGGGCTTCAAGCTGGTTGCTGCTAAGCTGATTACAGTTACAGAAGAGCAAGCCAAGAAGCATTATGCAGAGCACGAAGGCAAGGACTTTTTTGCGGAGCTGGTAGGCTTCATCACTTCGGGTCCGGTATTTGCAATGGTCTGGGAAGGTGATGATGTAATCGCCCTGTCCCGCCTGCTGATCGGCAAAACCAAAGTGGGGGAAGCGCTGCCGGGGACAATCCGCGGTGACTTTGCCAGCCATACTCCGCTTAACCTGATTCACGGTTCGGATTCTCCGGAAAGTGCAGAGCGGGAAATCGCCAACTTCTTTGCTCCCGATGAACTGAATGACTACAATAAAGACATCGCGGTCTGGATGTAGATCCGGGCAGGAGGCAGGGGATTATTAATGGCTGATCGTGAAGAAATAACAGCACCGGACCCGGATTACAGCGGGTTCATTCAAAACATTAAGCAGAGCACGGGAATCGACCTTGCCCAATATAAGGAAGCACAGATGAAGCGCCGTCTGACAACACTGCGGATGAAGAACGGGTATCATTCGTTCACGGACTTTTTTGCTGCAATGATGAAGGACAAGGCCTTATTCTATGAATTTTTGGACCGGATGACGATTAACGTGTCCGAGTTCTGGCGCAATCCGAACCGCTGGGAAGTACTGCGGGACGTTATTTTACCTGAACTGCAGCAATCCGGCCGCCGGATGAAGCTGTGGAGTGCAGCCTGTTCAACAGGTGAAGAGCCGTATACCCTCGCCATGATTCTATCGGACAAGAATCTGCTGGCCCAGACCGGCATTCTCGCTACAGATATTGATGACGGGGCGCTGGCCAAAGCGAAGCAGGGGCTCTATCTGGAGCGTTCGCTTAAGGATGTGCCGAAGGATGTGGCAAACCGCTATTTTTCACCGGAAGGTCCGGTATTCAAGGTGAGTGAAACACTCAAAAAAAATATTGAATTCCGCAAGCAGAACCTGCTGCTGGACAAATTCGATGACGGCTTTGATCTGATTATCTGCCGAAATGTGATGATCTATTTCACAGAAGACGCGAAGAACAAGCTGTATCACAAATTTTCGGCAAGCCTGCGTCCCGGAGGATATTTGTTCGTAGGCAGTACGGAGCAGATATTTACACCGGCACAATTCGGCTTTGAATCAACGGAGACCTTCTTTTACCGTAAAAAATAGTTGTATGCACGGTCTGAGCATTCTTCCCGGAGCAAGGTATACATTACCCGCTTTTCAGTGATAATGGAAAGTAGATACCGTATGCTATGCGAAAGGTCGTTAATCCAGATGGACAAAAGCAAGGTCATTGCCGCGTACAGACGCGGGTTTCTGACCGTCCGCGAGTGCGGGCAAATTCTTGGCCTCGAGGAGCTTCAGCTGCAGAGCCTGCTTAGGCAGGAGGAAGGCAAGCAGAACGTTTCACAGGCGCAGCAGAGGATCGGTAGCTAGATTAGCAAGCTCTGAACTGTAACGCGCAGGCAGCGCCGCCTAAGCTCGAAAGAGTAGGGCGGCGCTGTTCTTGTATGAGAAGCCACCTTTTGTTTGGCCTTATCCTTTCTTGTCAAAGCGTGTAGGCTATACTATAATGAGTCAAGAGTTTTTATAATTTAGCGGTTTACAGTTTAAAAGTGTGAAAGGGGAACGCAGCATGAGTTTACGCTACTTAACAGCGGGGGAAACGCACGGCCCCCAGCTTACAGCCATTATCGAGGGATTGCCCAGCAATCTGACACTTAATTTTGAAGAGCTTAATTTTCAGCTGCACCGCAGACAGAAGGGCTACGGCCGCGGACGCCGCATGCAGATCGAGAAGGATACGGCACAGATCGCCGGCGGAGTACGCCACGGGTATACAACAGGTGCTCCGGTAGCCCTTATAGTCGAGAACAAAGACTGGACACACTGGAAGAATATTATGAATATCGAGCCGATTCCGGGCAGTGATGAAGAGAAGCGGCGCGTAAACCGCCCGCGTCCCGGGCATGCGGACCTTAACGGCGGACTCAAGTACAACCATACAGATCTGCGTAACGTGCTGGAGCGCTCCAGCGCCCGCGAGACAGCTGCAAGAGTAGCAGTTGGGGCTGTTGCCCGCCAGCTGCTGGCTGAGTTCGGTGTGAAGATTGCCGGACAGGTCATCCGGATCGGCGAGATCGAAGCGCCTGCGAACAATCTCCCTATCGATGAACTGATTGCGAAGACGGAAGAATCATCTGTCAGAGTCGTTGATAAAGAGACGGAGCAGAAGATGGAGGCATACATAGACAAGATCAAGGAGGAAGGCGACTCCATCGGCGGAATTGTGGAATGCGTCGTGGAAGGCCTGCCTATCGGTCTCGGCAGCTATGTACAGTATGACCGCAAGCTGGATGCGGCAATCGCCGGAGCGGTTATGTCGATTAACGCGTTCAAAGGCGTGGAAATCGGTATCGGGTTTGAAGCGGGGGTTCTTCGCGGCTCGCAGGTGCATGATGAGATCATGTACGATCCGTCACGAGGATACTACCGGGCCAGCAACCGTCTGGGCGGATTTGAAGGCGGGATGACCAATGGAATGCCGGTTGTTGTCCGCGGCGTCATGAAGCCGATTCCGACATTATACAAGCCGCTGCAAAGCGTTGACATTGACACCAAGGAGCCGTTCACGGCGCAGGTGGAGCGTTCGGATGCCTGTGCGGTTCCTGCAGCCTGCGTGGTACTGGAGAACGTTGTAGCCTGGGAGCTTGCCAAAGCATTCCTTGATAAGTTCGGCGGGGATTCTATTGAAGAAATCAGAGCCAACTACAACAGCTATCTGGCGCAGCTGGAGAGCTACTGATTATGCGCAGCATTACTGTGGATTTGGGGGAACGCTCTTATCCGATTCTGATCGGCAGCGGATTGCTGGGGTCTATTGGCGCGCGTTGCCTGGAAGCAGGGTATCCGGTACGCAGCCCGCTGCTGGTGGTCAGTGACAGTGAGGTAGCCCCGCGATATCTGGATGTGGTCGAAGCCTCCCTGCGCGGACAGGGCTATACTGTTGTTAGTCATGTAATACCGTCCGGTGAAGCATCTAAATCGCTGGCGGTATATGAAGAAGTAATTACTACAGCCATTCAGGCCGGGCTGGACCGCAGCTCTGCTGTTCTGGCGCTTGGCGGAGGTGTTGTCGGAGATCTGGCCGGATATGTTGCCGCTACTTATATGCGGGGGATCGGCTTTGTTCAGATTCCAACGACCATACTTGCGCATGACAGCAGCGTCGGCGGTAAGGTGGCTGTCAACCATCCGCTGGCTAAGAATATGATCGGTGCTTTTTATCAGCCGTCGATGGTTCTGTATGATTTGGATACGCTGCGTACGCTGCCGCCCCGTGAGGTGGCCTCAGGACTAGCTGAAGTGGTGAAGCATGGCCTTATCCTTGATAAAGAGTTTGCTTACTGGTGCCGTGAGCATGCTTCAGAGCTGCTGGCCCTGGATGCTGGGGCGCTGGGCTATGCGCTGGAACGCGGATGCGCGATTAAGGCCCGGGTGGTCGGTACGGATGAGCGTGAGAACGGCCTGCGGGCGATTCTCAACCTGGGTCATACGATCGGCCACGCCATTGAAGCAGTCGGCGGATACGGTGTATACCTGCATGGGGAAGCAATCGCCGTCGGTATGGCCGGTTCGGCGCTGCTGGCGGCCAAGCTGGGCAGGGACCGTGGAATCTACGAGGATACCGTATCCATGCTGTCCGCGCTTTCTCTGCCCGTAGGACTTCCGGCGGAGTACAGCGGGGATGAGCTGATGGACGCGATGATGCATGACAAGAAGTTCAAGGAAGGCAAAATGACCTTTATCGTGCCTGATTCAATCGGGGCAGTGAGCATCGTTAATGATGTGCAGCAGAGTGACGTGCGTGAGGTTATCGCACAGCTTAAGAAGGAGGGGAGCCCATGGTAAACCGGGGGATTCGCGGTGCAACTACCGTAGTCAATAATGAGGAAACTGAAATTTTGCGTGAGACCGTAGTGCTGCTCAGGGAAATTGTTGAGCGTAATGATGTAATTGCCGAGGATATCTGCAGTGTCTGGATTACTGTTACCGGTGATCTGGATGCGACTTTTCCGGCGCGGGCAATCCGTGAGATCGAAGGCTGGGAGCTGGTGCCGCTCATGTGCTCTGTTGAGATTCCCGTAAAGGGCGGGCTGCCGAAGTGTATCCGCCTGATGGTACAGGTTAACACAGACAAGTCCCAGCGGGATATCCGTCACATCTATCTGAATGAAGCGAAGAAGCTTCGTCCTGATCTCTCACAAAGCAAGTAATTATTTTACCGCAGCGGGTTGTCAATGAACACCGTCATCATGTATAGTGTAGTTAGCCGAGAGAAGTAGAGTTTAGTTAGAGCCTAGTTGAGTATAGCAGAGATGAGTGCAGGATGTTTATCCGAGGCATTCCGTTTATTTACATATGTCCGTACGGATTATATTCTGGTAGTTTTGTGCTACCCGTCTATCCTTTAATGGGCAACCATGTTTATTACGGAGCAGTGTCCTGATCCAGTGCGCTTTATCATATACTTGCCTACACAACCTCTACTCCGGTAGAGGTTTTTTTGTATTCCGGACTATAGATCCAACCATTCCAAGGAGGTATCCCAAATGACGAACCCTAGCGTTGAAGAAGCGGTAAAGCTGTCGCGGGAGTATAACCTGATTCCTGTAGTAAAAAGACTGCTGGCTGATATGGAGACGCCGATCCGGCTGTTTCAGCGGTTTGCCGGAGAATCCCATGCTTTCCTGCTGGAAAGTGTAGAGGGCGGCATCCAGTGGGCGCGTTATTCTTTTATCGGCAGCGATCCGTTTCTGACCATTTCGGGTAAAAAGAACGTTATCCACGTAAAAGTGGGGGGAGAGCAGAAGCGGCTCACCGGCAAACCGATCGAGGAGCTAAAAGCACTGCTCCGCTCGTACCGCAGTCCGAAGCTGGAAGGGATGCCTCCTTTTACCGGCGGTGCGATCGGATTCTTCGGATACGACCTGCTGCAATATTACGAGAAGCTGTCCCCGCACGCAGTAGATGATCTGGGGACGGATGATATCCGGTTTATGTTCTGTGACCGCATCATCGTATTCGATCATGTGAAACAGCAGATTCTGCTGATAGGCAACCTGCATATCAAAGAAGGCGATACGGATTCCGATATCCGGGCCGCCTATGAAGCCCTGAACCGCAGGCTGGAGGACTTCGCCGAGGAGCTGCAGAAGGAAGGGCCGAAGGAGAACGTCAACCGCCGCAGTATTCCAGAGGATATTGAGC
>RCUO01001150.1_pt1 | contig 10359 bp, 9 predicted proteins | sample 2166161 | NCBI WGS metagenome assembly RCUO01 (sample SAMN09932617, study PRJNA488358) | compost metagenome | feature: garden; material: soil; isolation source: compost soil in cyclohexanecarbonitrile-enriched culture | place: Germany: Experimental Botanical Garden Goettingen | collected 2016-01-27 | reverse complement strand
TATTTATCGCCATGCACCAAAATAATGATATTTTTATGAACCTGCATCAAAAAAAGGCAAGCAAAACGTTTCGATTAAAATAATGTATGACTGTCGTCGACTTAATTCAGAATATTCAATAACCCGGCGCTGAGTTGTTATAAGGATAAATATTGACCGATCTTCAGGATGTGAAAGCGACTGTTATCCGGTGCCACATCCTGTAACGCCTGGCTTAGCTCGTTAACCGGCTCGTCAAGCGACTCATCTGCCAGCTCAAATACCCCCCAATGAACCGGAATAGCCAGCGGCATGCCCAGTTGCTGCCAGAGGGCGACGGCCGACTGCGGATCCATATGATTAAGTGACATGAACCAACGTGGTGCATAAGCCCCCACAGGTAAGGCAACCGTATCGAGCTTTCCCAGACGTTCCGGAATAGTGAGCAGCTCCGGGGAGTAGCCGGTATCACCGCTAAACCAGAAGCGCTGGTTTTTCCCTTCCATTACCCAACCACACCACAGGGCGCGATTACGATCCCACGGGCGGCGCATGCTCCAGTGTTGGGCAGGCACAGCGGTAAACGTCAGGCCTTCAAAAACGTAGCTTTGCCACCAGTCCAGCTCAACAACATGCTTTGCGCCACGACGACGGCACCAGTCGCCGAGCCCTAGCGGTACAAAAAAGGTGAGCAGCGGGAAGCGCTTTATCAGCTGGCGCACTGTGGCGTTATCCAGATGATCGTAATGATTATGGGAAATCACCAGCGCATCCAGCGGGGGAAGTGCGGCCACCGACATCACAGAAGGGGTTTTTCGCTGCGGCCCGGCAAAGGGTAAAGGGGATGCGCGATGGGAAAAAACGGGATCCGTCAGAATATAGCGACCAGCAAGGCGCAGTAGCAGACTGGCGTGTCCCAGCCACCAGACACCGTCTTCCGCTTCGCTGTTCAGCGTGACCGGTTGCCACCATTGGCTGATAAAATGATCGTAGCCTTGAGAAGGCGGTTTGGGCAACCCGGCCGCTTTACGCGCTTTACGCCAGCGTTCGACATCGCCAGGTTGATGAGCAGGGGCATCGGCATTGCGAAAACCCTGCGGAGTATGGTGTGCAAGGGAGGAATTATACCAGGGATTACTCCAGGCCATGTTCTCCTCCCGGTCTGCTTAGCGCTCAGCCACCAGACGAATAAAATCATCGTCTTGATTGCTTGCCGTTTCTTCTGCCACTTTCGGCGCCTCTTTTACTTCCGGTTCGTTGGCATCGCACAGGCGACGCAGCAGCGCGTTCTGACGCTTTTGCAAATCCACCAGCGTTTCCAGTAGTTCAATCTGCTCGTTGGTACGGGAACTGGCACGGTTAACAAAAAACCACGCGACCAGACCTGCCAGCAGCAAGACTAACGAAACAACCAGTGATGCCACACTCAACATCCCGGCATTCAGTAACTCACCCATTTCACCCCCTCAATAAAAGCGCTCATCTTACCACTCGCATTCAGGAAGGAAATCATTTGCGCGAAAAATGACGCTTACCAGGGGATAAACTTATTAACAGAACAGATACCGCTAAAAAACTGTACATCCTGGTCGCACATCACGTTAAGGGTCTGTGTCCAGAGCACCACGCAGGCAATCAACACCACAGCCAGGATAATCCAGCGTATTTTTTTCACTCCACTCTCCGTCCTCTAACCTCATGTTTCCAGGTTATCATGGGCAACTTAAACCACGACTAACCGTAATGCGAACACGTTGCTTTCGGAATCATACACTTGTTTAAGTGACTGTATCGATTACGCTAAGCGGCAGTCATATAAAAACTATGAGGCCATAATGCGCTTTTTTATTCGCACACTGATTGTTATAGCACTCGTCTGGACTGGTTTGCTGCTTGCAGGCTACGGGGTGCTGATTGGCAGCAAAGAGAATGCCGCCGGACTGGGGATCCAGTGCCAGTATCTCACCGCGAGGGGGATTAGCACGGCGCAGTACATTCATTCCGACAGCGGAATTATCGGACTCTCCCGCTGCCCGCTGCTGCGTAAGAGCGAGATGGTGGTCGATAACGGTTAACCGGATGCATAAAAAACGCCGCCATCAAGGCGGCGTTTTTCATTGCTGGTCTCAATCAGAACGGATAGTCGTTATAACCCATCTGTTCAGAAATCTTCCGTGCCGCCGTATGCAGCATTGCCACATACTCATGCAGATGCTCTTCAGAGAAGCGCAGCGTCGGGAAGGAGATGCTCAGACCGGCGATCACTACTCCAAAGCGGTCGAATACCGGTACGCCAATGCAGCGTAAGCCTTCTTCCTGCTCCTGGTTATCTTCGCCGTAACCCTGCGTGCGCACCTGATCGAGAACCTGCAGCAGCTCTTCCGTGCTGGTAATGGTCCGGTCAGTGCTGCGCTTATACTCAACGCCTTCGAGGATTTGCTTCACCTCTTCACGGTCGCGCCACGCCAGCAATACTTTACCGATAGCGGTGCTGTACAGCGGGTTACGACGACCAATGCGGGAGTACATACGCAGGTTGTACATGGAGTCGATTTTATGGATGTAGACAATGCTGTCTTCATCCAGCGCGCCCAGGTGAACGGTCTCTTTCGTCAGGCGAGAGAGTTCACGCATCTGAATATCCGCGCTACGAATAAGATCGACATTCTGCAGCGCGCGTGCGCCCAGCTCGAACAGTTTCAGGGTCAGCGAGTATTTTTCTGACTCACCTTCCTGTGCGACATAGCCGAGTGACTTCATGGTCTGCAAAAAGCGATAAACAGTGCTTTTCGACATCATCACACGCTGTGACAGCTCGGTAATACCAATTTCGCGCTCTTCTCCAAGCGCCTGCAGGATGCCAAACACCTTCAACACAGAAGAAACAGAATCTGGTTGTTTATCCAAATCTGCGATTGCCATTCATCACCTCAACCCAAGTGTTTTATAAAATTCAGAACCGGTTTTTATTATAAATTCGTCGTCGCCTTGCTGCAAACGATCCTGGCTCACCTGGTTACAAATCTGCGACATACAACCAAAATAACGGTGCTAAACTCACTATCCTCATAATAATCACCATAATGCTAATTAATTCCCATGACGATAACCCCTTCAGATGGACTGCCGTTGCCCCAGCGGTATGGCGCAATTTTTACGATTATTATCGGTATTTCGATGGCCGTACTGGATGGCGCGATCGCCAACGTCGCCCTGCCGACCATCGCCAGCGATCTCAACGCCTCCCCTGCCAGCTCTATCTGGGTTGTTAACGCCTACCAGATAGCGATTGTTATCTCGCTGCTGTCGTTCTCTTTTCTCGGCGATATGTTTGGCTATCGCCGGGTATACCAGTGCGGGCTGGTGGTGTTTACGCTGACATCCCTGTTTTGCGCCCTTTCGGACACGCTGCATCTGCTGACGCTGGCGCGTATTGCTCAAGGTTTTGGCGGCGCAGCGCTGATGAGCGTTAATACCGCATTGATTCGGCTTATCTATCCCCAACGCCAGCTGGGACGCGGGATGGGGATAAACTCGTTTATTGTCGCCGTGTCATCTGCGGCGGGACCGACGATAGCAGCGGCGATCCTCTCCGTTGCCTCCTGGCAGTGGCTGTTTTTGATCAACGTCCCGCTGGGTATCATCGCCCTACTGTTCGCCCTGCGCTATCTGCCGGCTAACGGGGTCAAAAGCAATATGCCGAAGTTCGATCTGCCAAGCGCGGTGATGAATGCCCTCACCTTTGGCCTGCTGATCACCGCCCTGAGCGGCTTTGCTCAGGGTCAGTCGCTGACGCTGATTGGCGCAGAAATCGTGGCCTTGCTGATCGTAGGCTTCTTTTTCGTGCGTCGCCAGTTGGCGCTACCGGTGCCGCTGCTGCCGGTGGATCTGCTGCGCATTCCGCTCTTTTCCGTGGATCTGCTGCGTATTCCGCTGTTTTCTCTCTCCATCGGCACCTCGATCTGTTCTTTTTGCGCGCAGATGCTGGCCATGGTGTCGCTGCCCTTTTTCCTGCAAAGCGTGATTGGCCGCTCTGAAGTGGAAACCGGCCTGCTGTTAACCCCCTGGCCGCTGGCGACTATGGTGATGGCGCCGCTGGCGGGCTATCTGATTGGCCGGGTGCATGCAGGATTGTTAGGCACGCTGGGAATGGGGGTAATGGCCGTCGGTCTGTTTGCGCTGGCCCTGCTGCCGGCCGCCCCTCACGATCTGGATATCATCTGGCGGATGGTGCTGTGCGGGGCCGGTTTTGGCCTGTTCCAGTCCCCCAATAACCATACGATTATCACCGCAGCCCCCCGCCATCGCAGCGGTGGCGCTAGCGGCATGCTGGGTACCGCCCGACTGCTGGGGCAAAGTACCGGTGCGGCGCTGGTGGCGTTAATGTTCAACCTGTTCGGCCAGGGCGGTACCCACGTGGCGCTGTATACGGCCGGAGCGCTGGCGACCGTCGCCGCAATTATCAGCGGCCTACGGGTCACGCAGCCACAGACACAGGCATAAAAAAAGCGCGTCATTCGACGCGCTTTTCCTTTTTAACCTGCCGGATTACTTCAGGTATTCCCCGTTGCGCAGCGCTTCAATACGCTTATCCAGCGGCGGGTGAGACATAAACAGCTCGCTCAACGACTTCGATTTACCGTTAATGCAAAACGCCATCATGCTGGACGCCTCCTGCGGCTCGTAGCTGGTTTTCAGGCGCTGCAGGGCGGCAATCATCTTCTCGCGGCCCACCAGTTTTGCGGAACCTGCATCCGCGTGAAACTCGCGGTGACGAGAGAACCACATGGTGATGATGCTTGCCAGAATACCAAACAGCAGTTCCAGTACCATGGAGACGGCAAAGTAGATCATCGGGTTGCCGTTGCTGGATTCGCCCTCTTCACGGTCGCCGCCCATAAATCCGGCCGCGATCTGCGCCAGAATACGGGAGATAAAGATCACGAAGGTGTTCACAACACCCTGGATCAGAGTCATGGTGACCATATCGCCGTTAGCAATATGGCTGATTTCATGGGCAATAACGGCTTCCGCTTCGTCACGACTCATATTCTGTAACAGCCCGGTACTGACCGCTACCAGAGAGGCATCGCGGCGTGCACCGGTCGCAAACGCGTTAATATCCGGTGCGTGATAGATAGCAACCTGCGGCATCGCAATCCCCGCCTGGCGGGACTGGTTCGCCACGGTGGTCATCAGCCAATGTTCCATATCATTACGCGGCTGCTCAATAACCTCGCCACCCACGGATTTCAGCGCCATCCATTTGGACATCAGCAGCGAGATAAAGGAACCGCCGAAACCAAACAGCAACGCCATAATTAACAGGCCGGAAATGCTGCTTGACTGAATTCCTGTCAGGCTAAGCACCAGCCCGAAAACCACCATGACCGCAAGGTTGGTGAGCAGGAAAAGCCCGATTCGCATCATAATTTTCTTTTAACCTCAGTTTAACAAAACGCATATTACGATTACCCACATCGTATGGGTATTCGGCGTATTTTCAAGGTTTGGCGGGGTGTAAGTCACCAGAAAGACACAACTTTACACTTTCAGATCACTGGCTGACGGCAGGATGCGGTTAACAAAAAAACAGGCACAATTTCTTGTGCCTGTTGGAGGACTATTTTGCCGGTGCAGGGTCGCTGGCAGGATGATCTTTTTCAAGTTTCGCCAGGTCAATGGCGATTTTGACCGTCTCATCGAGATACGGATCGGGTTCCAGATAATCCTTCGGCAGATCGTCGAGCTTTTTCAGCTCTGGCTTGCCTTCGCGCTTGAAGCGGTCGTTGATGCGCGCCAGGCGCGTAGCATCATCTTCGTCATTCTCTTTCAGACGCTGCGCGTAATTCAGAGAGACGATATTGCGCTTCGCTTTCAGGGCATTGAAACGGGCAATGTCCTTCGCGATGTACTGGAACTCAGGATCCTTCGCGATACGCTCATCGTGCTGTTTGAGCAATGCCGGACCAAACTGGCTGATATCACCCGATTTGACGTAGGTGGCAGCATTAATGCTGTCCCACGGCAGGGCGTTATCTTCGAATTTCTCGCCGGTTTCCGTCTCTTCATTGCCGGTCGGCATGATGATATCCGGGGTCACACCTTTACGCTGGGTACTGCCGCCATTCACGCGATAGAACTTCTGAATGGTGTACTGTACGGAGCCCAGCGCAGGCCATTCCGGGCGCAGCATCTGGTCGTAAATACGGTTCAGGGAGCGGTACTGCTGCACCGTGCCTTTACCGAAGGTAGGTTCACCGACCACCAGCGCGCGGCTGTAATCCTGCATCGCAGCGGCAAAGATCTCCGATGCCGAGGCGCTGAAGCGATCGACCAGCACCACCAGCGGACCTTTGTAGTACACCACGCCATCAGTATCGGCATCTTCACGCACTTTACCGTTGTTGTCGCGCACCTGCACAACCGGACCGGACGGAATAAACAGACCGGAAAGCGATACCGCTTCGGTCAGTGCGCCGCCGCCGTTAGTGCGCAGATCGATGATCACGCTCTTCACGTTCTGTTTTTCCAGCTTCTGCAGCTGGACTTTGACGTCGTCCGTCAGACCAACGTAGAAGCCAGGAATATCCAGCACGCCGACTTTATCTTTACCGACGGTTTTCACCGACATTTTCACCGCGCGATCTTCCAGACGGATGCGCTCACGGGTCAGGGTAACGATACGGGTTTTGGTGCCTTTACCGGCAGGCAGAACTTCCAGGCGAACTTTGCTGCCTTTCGGCCCTTTGATCAGAGCAACCACGTCATCCAGTCGCCAGCCGATCACATCCACCATGTTCTGCCCGGTCTGACCCACGCCCACAATGCGATCGCCTACGCTTATCGCCTTGCTTTTGGCTGCCGGGCCACCGGCGACCATAGAGTTGATCACGGTGTAGTCATCATCCATCTGCAGTACGGCACCAATCCCTTCCAGAGAAAGACTCATCTCCGTATTGAACTGTTCCGTGTTGCGAGGGGACAGATAGTTGGTGTGCGGATCGATTTCGTGCGCGAAGGCCGTCATCGCCAGCGAGAACACATCTTCACTGTTGGTCTGCGCCAGGCGACGAATGGCAAATTTGTAGCGGCGGGTCAGCGTTTCGCGGATCTCTTTCTCATCTTTACCGGTGAGTTTGAGGCTCAGCTCGTCGTACTTAACTTTGCTGTCCCACAGCGTGTTGAGCTCGGCTTCATCTTTCGGCCACGGCGATTTACTGCGGTCAAGATTAAAGGTGTCGTTACCCGTGAAGTTCATCGGGCGCTCGAGCACCTTGAGCGCGTATTGATAGCGCTCAAAACGGCGTTTCTGCGACAGGTTGTACAGGTCGTAGAACAGGTCCAGTTTGCCGCTGCGTAATTCATCGCCGACGACAGACTGTCTTTTGGTAAATTGTTCGACATCGCTGGCCAGCAGGACGTTGTGACTGTAGTCCAGCAGGTTCAGATAGCGGTCGAAAATTTTAGCCGAGAAAGCCTGGTCGAGGTCGAACTGACGGTAGTGCGAACGGGTGAAGCGCGACGAAACGCGCTCACTGACCGTCGCGTGCTGTGTCTCTTCCTTCAGAACAGGAATCTGATCAACACGCGTAATCTCGTCCACAGCGAAGGCGTGGCCTGTTATAGCAAACAGGCCAGCCAGCGCGGTGAGCTTAAAAAATGTGTTCATGCCGGGCCTGGCCTCCGTTTCAGAACAACAAGTGTTCTGCGCGTACAATCATTGACATACCAGAAGTCAGCTGTACACGAACGCCATCTTTGGTGATTTCCAGTACGGTGGCATCCATCGCATTGTTACCCGCTTTTACTTTCAGATTCTGACCGACGCTCAGGGCGTTGATGTCAGAAACCGGAGTATGACGCGGCTCTTCACGAGGCGCGCGTGGGGCTTTAGCCGCTGGTTGATCAGCACGTGGCTTACGCTCGGTATTCTCTTTGCGACGCGGCGCTGGGCGCGGTTTGCGTTCGCGACGAGGCGCGTCTTCTTCACCATTGGCCGCTGCAGCTTCGCGTTTTTTCGCTTGCTGTTCGGCACGCTGGGTCTGGACACGCGCTTTGGCTTCTTCAAGCTGCTTGCGAGCATGTTCAACGTGCTGTTCATCCAGCACACCGCACGGGTTGCCGTCGAGATCGACACGCGTCGCACCGGCTTTGATACCGTAAAGGTAACGCCAGCTTGAAGTATAAAGACGCAGAGCAGAACGCAGTTGGGTTTTGCTGAGACTCATCTCACCTTCAACACGTTCTACCAGATCCTGAAAAATACCAATTTTCAGGGGACGAGCTTCGCCTTCGGCACTAAAACATTGTGGAAAACGTTCGGCCAAGAACGCGATGACTTCTTTACTGCTATTCAACTTAGGTTGATTTTCCATGAAATTTCCTGATTACAACGGACGTTGCCGACAAGCCGCAGGCATGAACAGGCGACATTATAATGACGCCATCCGTAAATGCTACGTTATCCGTTGATTATCCTGCGACGCGCGCAAAGAATTTTTGATAATCGGTCGCGGCGAGGACGTTTTCAAGATTCGCCACCAGCTCGCGCAGGCCCTGTTCATCGTCGGCTGTAAAGCGACTGAAGACAGTGCTGTCGATATCCAGTACACCAATAATCTGCTTATTTACCACCAGCGGCAGAACGATTTCCGCGTTGCTGGCGCTGTCGCAGGCAATATGCCCGTCGAATGCGTGGACATCGTCGACACGCTGCACCAGGTTTTGCGCCACGGCGGTACCGCACACGCCACGCCCGACAGGAATACGCACGCAAGCCAGTTTGCCCTGGAAAGGCCCCAGCACTAACGTCTCGCCTTCCAGCAGGTAAAAGCCGGCCCAGTTGACATCGGACAGACGCTCAAAGAGGAGCGCGCTGGTGTTGGCCAGCGTAGCCAAAAAACTGGTTTCGCCTGCCATCAATGCCTGAAAGTCGCGATTTAGGTCCGCGTAGAATTCTGTTTTGTTCATTATTCAATCACTTGGTTGTCTTACTGAGTTACAGCATAGCCTATTAAAATACGCATTATTTACGTTCATGCTCAAGATGAATCAATTCATGAGTTAAGATAACTAGTAACTATTCATTCAATGCGCGACTCATGGCTCTTAAAACACCCAAAATCACGCCGGTCAGAAAGATAACGATTCATACGGTCGGCGATGCGCTTCCTCGTGCACATTATCAGCGTTGCCCCCAATGCGATACGCTTTTTACGCTGCCAAAGATGAAATCACACCAAAGTGCTTTTTGTCCGCGCTGCAACGCAAAAATTCGCGATGGACGCGACTGGTCATTGACCCGGCTGGCGGCGATGGCCGTCACCATGATGCTGCTGATGCCGTTTGCCTGGAGTGAACCGCTGCTGCGGTTATATCTGCTGGGCGTGCATATTGACGCCAACCTGCTGCAGGGGGTCTGGCAGATGACCCGCCAGGGCGATCCCCTTACCGCCTCGATGGTGCTGTTTTGTACCGTGGGTGCGCCGGTGGTGCTGGTGGCGTCCATCGCCTACCTGTGGTTTGGCAACATTCTGGGGATGAACTTACGCCCGGTGCTCCTGATGCTCGAGAAGCTCAAGGAGTGGGTGATGCTGGATATCTATCTGGTGGGGATTGTCGTTGCCTCCATCAAAGTCCAGGATTACGCTTTTATCCAGCCAGGAGGCGGCCTGTTTGCGTTTATTGCGCTGGTCGTCTTAAGTATTCTGACCCTGATCCATTTAAACGTGGAGCAGCTTTGGGAACGCTTCTATCCCCAGCGCCCCGCCACCCGCTACAATGAGCAGCTGCGGGTCTGTCTGGGTTGCCACTACACCGGGCTGCCCGACGCGCGTGGCCGCTGCCCTCGCTGCCACATTCCCCTGCGGCTGCGGCGCAACAACAGTCTGCAAAAATGCTGGGCGGCGCTGATCGCCTCGATGGTGCTGCTCTTACCGGCCAACCTGCTGCCAATCTCGGTGATTTACGTCAACGGCGCGCGTCAGGAAGATACCATTATGTCGGGGATCATCTCGCTGGCAGACAGCAATATCGCGGTCGCCGCGGTGGTGTTTATCGCCAGTATTCTGGTTCCCTTTACCAAAGTGGTGGTGATGTTTACCCTGCTGATCAGTATTCACTTCAAATGTGAACAAGGGCTTAAAACCCGTATACAGCTGTTGCGTTTTGTCACCTGGATTGGCCGCTGGTCAATGCTGGATCTGTTTGTTATTGCGTTGATGATGTCGCTGATTAACCGCGATCAGCTGCTCGCTTTTACTATGGGACCCGCCGCGTTGTACTTCGGTACTGCGGTGATATTGACTATTCTTGCAGTGGAATGGCTGGATAGCCGCTTACTTTGGGATGCACATGAGTCAGGAAACGCCCGCTTCG
>RCUO01001148.1_pt1 | contig 10372 bp, 9 predicted proteins | sample 2166161 | NCBI WGS metagenome assembly RCUO01 (sample SAMN09932617, study PRJNA488358) | compost metagenome | feature: garden; material: soil; isolation source: compost soil in cyclohexanecarbonitrile-enriched culture | place: Germany: Experimental Botanical Garden Goettingen | collected 2016-01-27 | reverse complement strand
CTCGGTTCCACCTACCGGAGAATTTCAACTGCTTTTGCCCGTGCGCTCAAGCCGTATGATATCACTCCTGAGCAATGGTCTGTTCTGCTCATGATTGTTGACCGCAGCGGGATTAACCAGAAGGAGGTTGCGGCGGCAGCAGCCAAAGACCAGCCGACAACCGCCAGGATTGTAGAACTGCTGCTAAAGAAGGGCTTTATTACGAAATCGCTGAACCAGAGTGACCGCCGTGCTTTCCTGCTGTATCCGACTGACCTGGGCAAGCAGCTCATTGAAGATACCGTTGCCCTTGAACGGCAGGTCATCAGTACAGCTGTAACCGGACTATCGGACGCTGAGCTTGAAGTGCTCCGCGGGATGCTGGAGCATATCTATCACAACACTGCAATTACACAACAGGAACAGGAGTCTTGAACTTGAATAAACCTCTTGAACGCTTATGGACCCAATCCTTCGTAACGCTTACCCTATGCAATCTGCTGCTGTTCACCGGCCTGCAGATGACGTTATCTACCCTGCCGGTCTATGCAAAAAGCAGCCTTGCAGCTACCTCTGTGCAGATCAGCCTGGTTACCAGCCTGTTTGCTTTAAGCGCGATCGCATCCCGGCTGTTTGCCGCCAAAGCAATGGAAAAGGGTGGACGGAATCTGCTGATCTTCCTAGGTGTCACCCTTTGCCTTGCAGCTGTTACAGGCTATTACTGGTCCGGTACTATAACCGTCCTGCTGCTGATGCGCGTGCTGTTTGGCATCGGCTTCGGCATGGCCAGCACGGCTTTTCCCACAATGGCATCTGATATTATTCCCATCCGCCGTATGGGTGAGGGCATGGGTTATTTCGGCTTGTCCACCAGCCTCGCTATGTCCGCAGGCCCGCTGATCGGACTCAGCCTGCTGCAAGGCCCCGGATTCGGCTCACTGCTCCTGGGAACCGGCTTATCCTTCATCATTCTTTTGCCGCTGGGCTACCGCCTGACCAAGGGGCTGCCGGCTAATCACAAGGAGCCGGCACCGGAAGCTCTGCCAGGGCCTAAAAGCAACCTTTTCCGCAAGCTGCTCATTCCCTGCCTGCTCAATCTTCTGCTGTCCATATCTTATGGCGGACTGCTTGGTTTCCTCGCTTTATACGGACAGGAGGCGCAGCTGGAACATATCGCTTACTTTTTCCTGTTCAATGCTGTGGCTATCGTCATCATTCGTCCGTTATCAGGTAAAATCTATGACCGCTTTGGTCCCGCAGCTCTGCTGATACCCGGCAGCCTGTTCATTATCGGCGGACTGCTGCTGCTATCCTTTGCTTCCTCAACCGCTGCACTATTTCCGGCAGCCATCTGCTACGGCATCGGCTTCGGCTCCATGCAGCCTGCGCTCCAGACCTGGATGATCCAGTCTGTTGACCCTAGACAACGCGGGATGGCTAACGGGATGTTTTTTAATTCGCTGGATTTAGGAGTCGCCATCGGCACCATGATTCTCGGCTCCGTAGCCTTATATAACTCGTATGCAGTAATGTACCGTTATTCCGCACTGGCGCCTTTGCTCCTGCTGCTCCTTTACACCGGCGTGTTCCTTGTACAGCGTCGCAGACGCTCTGCTTCCGGTCCGCTGCAGACTGGCAAGTAATCCGTATACAGGCTAACGTGCCCTCTGCGGCATGCTGAGCGGCAGCTTGAATTGCTTTTTCTCACTCTGCCCGCTGCCGCCCTGATTCTTTTTGCCCGGCTTTACTGCGAGCAGTATAAGCACTCCGCCTGCCGCACTGACTGCGGCCATTGTGCCAAACAGCAGCCAAGGCCCCCTTGACATCAGCAGCGAAACAACCGGCGGCCCCAGAGCCACACCGATGAACCGCATGCTGCTGTACAAGGAGGTGATGGTACCGCGGTTCTTCTGGTCAATTCCTTCCGTAATCAGCGCATCCATACAAGGCAGTGCTATGCCGATACCGATCCCCCCTGCACTCAGCAGCCCCACCAGCCAGTAAAGTCCCGAGCCGAAGACTGTAATAACCATAGCCGCAGTCACCAGGAACATTCCTCCGCAGCCGATCCACTTCATCCGCGGCTTATTCTGGCCGATTATTTTACCGCTTCCGTAAGAGGCAAGACACAAGAGGGCTAGAGGAATGGCCAGTACAAGACCTTTCATGACCCCGTGGATGTTATATTTGCCTTCGAGTGTTTCCGATAAATAAAAAAGCACACCAAAAGTTACGAACATACAAATTCCGCCGATGGCAAAAATAGCATACAGCCAACGGCCGTGTTCCCGCAGAATTGCAACAATGCCTGACATAAAATCTTTTAGGCCCTGCTTTTCCCTATCCCGCTTCGGCTCTTTAACCAGAAACAGCACAAGCAAAAAAGAAATAATACATAATACCGGAATGGAAATAAACGGTGCATACCACAGTAGCAGCCCCAAATAAGCACCGAGTATCGGACTGAGCACCTTCCCGAAGGTATTAGAGGTTTCTATCAGGCCGAGACCTTTGCTTACCTGCTTTTCATCCTTGAACAAATCCCCTACAAATGGCAGTACAATGGGAAAAGCCCCTGCCGCACCGATACCCTGCAGCACACGCCCGCCCATTATAATCCAGTAAGCGGTAATCCCCTTTGTGAACCAGGCAGCAGCGATACATACGGCTCCGCCTGCAGCGGCAATAATCAGGCTGGGCATAATAATTTTTTTGCGCCCGAACCGGTCAGAAAGATAGCCCGCAACCGGTATCATCAGAATCGCCATCAGGCCGTAAAGCGTGATCAGCAGACTGACCTGAAAGGAACTGATGTGCAGCTCACGGGAGATCTGCGGAAGCACCGGAATCAGCATAGAGTTGCCTAATGTCATAATTAGGGGGATGGATGCCAGTGCCGCAAGATCCCATTTTTTGTCCTTCATGGATTGACCACCTTTGCTGTCGTTGACAATCCAGATTAGTGTGCTTGGTTGCGTACTGATGTATTCATACAAGTAGAAACGGGTATGCCGTCCTTCAGAGAAGGCGGTAACCGTTCCTGCGAGAAATATAAGGATTATTGATAGCGTAAAACATATAAATTCTTATATTTTAAAAAAGACCCAAGCCCTTCTCTAAATGATGAAGGGCTTGGGCTGTATTGCTAAAAAGAAACATCGTAAGTACTAACCTAAAATCGAATCTGCTTCTTCTGACTGTTCTGCCCCATCAGGCAGAAAAGAGCTGGGTTTGCCCAGGCTGTAAATATGCAGCAGATGCATCGCTCTGGTGCAGGCTGTATAGAACAGCTTGCGTTCATTTTCCCTGCCGTATTTTTCATCAGAGCCGTCATAGATGATAACCGCATCAAACTCTACGCCTTTGGCCAGATAAGCAGGCAGCACCAGTGTCCCCTTCTGGAAATTCGGAGTCTCCTTGGTCACCAGCCGCACCGGCAGACTGCTCTGCAGCTTGGCATGCACCTCGGCGCTTTCTCCGGCAGTTTTGCAGATGACTGCCACATAATGATAGCCTGCCGCATGCAGACTCAGCACATCCTGCTGAACCGCGGCAAGCAGCTCTGATTCCGTACGGGCTACCGTTACTGACGGGGCTTCGCCCCGGCGGTTAAAGGGAACAATCCGCTCTCCGCCTGGAATCATTGCCCGGGTGAACTCCACAATTTCATATGTGGAGCGGTAGCTTCTGGTCAGGGAAATCACCTCTGTATTCTCCTCGCCGTATACACTGACGAGGCTGGACAGGTCACCGAGCACCTCACCTTGGGCATATATAGCCTGATTCAGATCACCCAGCACAGTCATTTTGGCCCGCGGGAACAGGCGGCGCATGAATTCCAGCTGGAACGGCGAGTAATCCTGAACCTCATCGACAATGACATGGCGGATCAGCGTATTCGTCCGGAAGCCCTGGCTCAGCTCCTTCAGATACAGGAACGGTGTAGCATCTTCATAAGCCAGCTCCCCTGAGCTAACGGCATCAAGTGTATGCTCACAGATCTGGACCCAGCTGGCCGGCAAACCGGCGCCGGCATTCAGGTCCTCCATCAGCCTGAGGTCCGTAAACAGCCGGCTGTACAGTCCTTTGACATCTACGAACCGGCCGCGTTTGGTCCAGCCGCGCAGCGGCTTCAGCTTCTGGCTGACAATATAGCGTGCCAGCATGCTTTTCTCCGTATCAAAATCATCAAAGCTTTCTTTGTGTCCGCCGCCCTTGCGGCGGGTCATATGATACGCCCGCTGATAATCGCTGGTATCCAGCAGCTCCATCTGCTCTTCCACCCACGACGCCCCGCGTTCTTCCACACTGAAGGCAGCGATTTTTTTTAGCAGCCAGCCGGTCATCAGATCAATCCGGTTAGCAAGCTTGATCGCCGGGTCATAGGAATAGAACTGCCGCTGCATCTCTTCCTTGCTGACGATGGCTTTTCCCTGGAACGTAAGCGGCTTAAACAGCATGCCTTCATGCTCCAGCAGATTGACATAGCGCCGGATAGCATCCAGAAATGCAACGGAGGATTTATAACCGATTCCTTCACGGCGTATAGATGCCGCAGGGTCATCCGGCGCTGCCAGCAGGCTTTCTGTCTGGCTGAACACATCCTCCAGCTGAAATTCCTGGCCGAGCCTGTGTTCCAGGTACATCTGAAAGGTGGTCTGCTGCATGTTTTCTTCACCCAGCTCGGGCAGAACGGTCGAAACATAACTGTTAAACAACGGATTCGGCGAGAATAGCAGCATCTGGTCAGCCTGCAGCACCTGGCGGTATTTATAGAGCAGGTAAGCTACGCGCTGAAGCGCCGCTGAGGTTTTGCCGCTGCCAGCCGCCCCCTGGACCACCAGCATACGGCTGCGGTCATTGCGGATTACGGCATTCTGCTCCTTCTGGATTGTTGCTACTATGCTTTTCATGCGGTCATCCGCACTATGGCTGAGCACCTGCTGCAGCAGCTCATCGCCGATTGTCATTCCGGTATCAAACATTACTTCGATTAGTCCGCTATCAATTACGAACTGGCGCTTAAGCTTCATCGTTCCGCTTACCAGCCCCCCCGGAGTTTCATAGGCGGCCGGACCGGGTGCTCCATCGTAGTACAGGCTTGATATTGGCGCCCGCCAGTCGTATATCAGGAACGTGCCGTCGTCCTCCATTAATGAGCCGATGCCGAGGTAGATCTGCTCTGCTTCCCCGTCCGGCTGCTCTGAGAAATCAATCCGGCCGAAATAAGGTGAATTCACCAGCTTCCTGTATTTCTTAAGCGCTTTGCTTGATTGCAGATGATGACGCTCGCGTTCATTCAGAATTTGCGCCTGCTGCCGGAGGCTGGTTGAGGTTTCCCCCAGATCATCCGGGCTGCTGAAGTTAACCGTAACCTCTTCCCAGAAGTCCTTGCGCATATCAACAACATCGGAACGGTGCAATCCCAGCTCCTCAGACAGCCGCCGGATATGGGCTGACAGCAGTCTCGTAATCCCCGTTACCCGTGCCTGTTCCTCTTTCCATTCATGATCTTGCTTTTCCAATGTATTTCATCCCCTTTAAAAGGCTGTGCTTCGAGTATATTTCTGTCTTATTCCTTCTCATCATGGTTTGTCCGGTTTATCTGATCGGCCAGCCGGTCAAGCCGGTCAAGCTGGTAACCATAATCATAGATTGCCGCCGCTACCACTGACAAGCGCAGTTGTCCTGCTTTTTCCGGATTATAGCCTTGGATCGCCGCTTCCAGGAATCTGTCATTGTCTTCATTGAGCGGCTCCGAATCGTTGGCCCCCCGCTTCAGCTTGTCTTCGAATTTAAGCAGAATATATTCATGATATTTAATCAGCTGCTCCAGGTGACGGTCAAACAGCTCGTCGGTCCGCTCCGTCCGCTCTGCCTGGAAATAGTGCCTGTCAATCGCCTCCAGCACCTCAAACCCCTTTTGCAGCGTCTGCAGCAGGTTTTTGTAAACCACCATCTGACGGGTCTGACTGTATTTTGCCCTGCGCAGCTGTTTCTGCTCCTCCTCGAACAGGGCGTATTTATCAGCAAGCGCCTTGATTGAGCCTCCGAGCGCATTTTTTTCATCGCGGAACACGCTTTCCTTCATTTCGTGAGATACCGCGGTCCGCAGCAGCAGCGAAAGGCTGGTAAACACACTCTCAATCTGCTGAATGTACTGCTTGCGGGGCTTGGGCGGAAAGACGCTGATATTAATAATAAAAGCAGAGACAATCCCGGTTAGTGTGAGCAGGAAGCGGGTCAGCGCGAACTCCCACTGTCCGGAAGCCTCCATCACGGAGATAACGGTAACCAGAGTCAGGCCGATCGTGTCGGCCCGGTTCATTTTCATACTGATCATAATGACCAGAATACATACAAGCCCGACTGCAATCGGCTCATTGGATAGGAGCATCCCGCCAAGCAGCGCAAGAACAGCTCCCATAGTACTCGTCTGGATCTGGTCCAGAAAATACCGCCACGAACGGTATATGGACGGCTGCATGGCAAAAATTGCTGCAATCGCCGCACCGACAGGAGAAGAAAACTGCAGCAGTGCGGACAAATAAAGGGACAATGTAACTGCCATGCCTGTTTTTAAAATGCGGGCGCCAAAAGCCAAATCCATCCCTCCTAAAGTTTTGTATAGCATAGGCTTAGTTTTGTATAGCATAGGCTTAGTTTTGTATAGCATAGGCTGCTTTGTATTTTCTACGGCAAAACTCGTATCGGAAGCATCCGTTTTGATGTGAATACTGAAGTTAAATAATGCCTCTTATGTATATCCTTTTTGTGTTACGTCAATCTCTATAAGGGTACAGATGTAATTACCCATGATGCAGCCCGGCGAATTTTAGCGCTTTAGCGGGCAAGCAGCTTAACGGTAATACTGTATACGGCAGTACCATTCCATATGTAGAGGTGAACGCATGAGTAACAAGATTAAAAAAATAACTGTATTTGCCGCAGCCGCCATGCTGTGTCTGACTCCGGCAGCCGCTTATGCCCGGAACGTTACAGAAAATGCTCCTGTTTCGTCAGCTGGCAGCAACGTTTCCGGGACAAAACAGCCGGCCCGCCAGCATCACAATAAAGGGTTCCGGGCCGGCGGGCATTTTATTCTGAGTGAAACGGCAAAGCTCCTGGATATGGACCGCAAAGAGCTGATGGACAGCCTGCGGAGCGGCAAAACCCTCTACAGTCTGGCCAAGGAACAAAAGGGCTGGAGCGAAGAGGAATATATCCGTAAGCTGAGCGAGGCAGCCAGCCTTAAGCTGGACGAGTCCTTAAAGGACGGACAGCTCACCAAGGATGAGGTCAAGAAGCTGAAAGCCGGCCTGCCGGCGCTGCTGAAGCTGAGCATCTCCGCTTCAGCCGGTAACCATGCAGGAGCGCCCGGAAGGGCGCCTACCCCTAACCGGTAAACCCGGGATACGGGCATCTCAGCCTTGGCAGGCTGCAGATGTCCGTTTTTTTGTCATTAAGAATGATTGGCTCTACATTCCGCGCCGGGAATTACGGTAAGCCTCAAAGCAGGCTATAGACAGCATCAGCCAGGCTCCGCTTGCCGCATATCCGCCGATGACATCACTGGGGTAATGAACCCCCAGATAGATGCGGCTCCAGCCTATACCGATTGTCATAAAGACGGTGAATAGAATCAGTATTAACCGTTCTCTTTTCTTACGCATATGCCGCCACAGCAAATACGCCACCGCCCCGTACAGAGAAAAGGCTGCCATGGAATGACCGCTTGGAAAGCTGTAGCCTGCCTGCTCGATCAGCCGGTGAATATCAGGGCGTTCCCGGTGAAACCATTGCTTGAGCAGAATATTAATGAGCTGCGAGCCAATTCCAACCCAGAGGAACAGCACCAGCTCCATCCGGTGCTTGAGCAGGAAGAACAGCAGCGCTATTGTAACGAGCGAAATGATAACAGCAAGCTTGGATGAGCCGACCAGGGACAGGCTTTTGGCCAAAGAGGTTAATCCGGGTGACTCCGCTGATTGTACGGCATGGATAATTGAATTGTCAAAATAAGCTGTTTTGTTCATTGCCACAAGCAGGGCAATGACGATAAACATTAATGCAAACCACAAAGAGGAACGAAATCCCCTGGACCACTGCCGGTAGTGAAGCATAACTTACCCCTTATCTGATAGGTATTCTGTGAACCCGTTGCCTGAGAACCGCCCTCCCGTGATATAATGAACCGGAAAACAATTTATATAAAGATGGAGTGCTGCCAAAGTGGAAAGCCTAAAGCTGCAGGAACGTTTGTTGAATCAGTGCATCTCAACAAAGGTGCCCGTTACCATTTTTACGACGAACGGAGTTAAAATGCAGGGACTCGTTACTTCTTACGACGCCTATACCATTACCCTGACAGGACAGGGCGACGGCAGACAGAATGTACTATTCAAATCCGCAGTCTCCACTGTTGTACCGCTAAAGCCTGTCTCACTCAAGTAAGATCAAAAGGAACACCGGAGCTTTCCCTTCCGGTGTTCCTTTTTTCTTGCTGTCAGTCAGCTATACGGCCGTTCCTGGCTCAGACCGGAAATACTGCCGGCTTCACGCAGACCGGCTTAGATGTCTCTGCTTCATTCCCGGTAAAGCTCAGCCGTCCGGTTGCTGTATCAAGAGAGAACACAACCAGGTTATTGCCGTCCCGGTTCGCCACAATCAGATACCCACCATCCGGTGTCACTGTGAAGTGCCGCGGATGGCCTCCCCGTGTAGACACATGCTGGGCCAGTGTAAGCTCTGCTGTCTCAGCATTCACGGCATAGACAACGATGCTGTCATGACCGCGGTTGGAACCGTAGAGGTAACGCCCGTCTTTGGAGAAGGCGATCTCCGCGCAGCCGTTATTAGTATAGGAATAATCATCAGGCAGTGTCGGCACCGTAACAGATGTCTTTAAGACACCGGACTCACTGTCATACAGGAAAGAAGTAACCGTACTGTTCAATTCATTAATAACATAAGCAGACTTTCCGTCCGGATGGAATACAAAATGACGCGGTCCTGCACCTTCAGCCACCTTGATCTCGCCCTGAACCTCAAGCGTACCGGCATCCCTGTTAATATGGTAAGTACGGATCAGGTCAAGGCCAAGGTCAGAGACAAACAGGAAGCGCTCGTCCGGGCTGAAAACAGCCGAATGGGGATGCGGCTTCTCCTGGCCGGGTACCGTTCCTTTGCCGGTATGTACAGCAGTATCTGTCAGCCGCACCGGATTTCCGTCAGCATCTACACTTAGCAGGCCTACAAGGCCGCCGTGATAGCTGCATACAACCAGATAGGCACCGTCTGAATCCCTGTTGATATGGCAGGTAGTCGTCTGTCCTGCATCAGAAGCAGGCATCGTTGAGATCCGGCTCAGTTCGGTAAGCTTGCCGGTCTGCGGGTCGATAGACAGGGTAACAACCTCTCCCTCTTTTACCCCTTCACCGTTAAGCTTCTCACTAATGGCATACAGCCGGTTCTTGGCAGTATCCACATTTACAAAGGTAGGATTGGCAATTCCCTGAACACTGTCCAGCAGCTTCAGCTTACCGCCAGCCCCTCCGTCAAATTCATACACCTGTACCCCGTTATCCGTTGTACTAGCATAGGAGCCGGTAAACAGCAATAATCTGGAATTTTCTTTCATCTCGGTTTTCCCCCTCCATTAGTCCATCCGGTTTTATATACAGCCTGGCTCTCGTTCAAACAACAGCCATCTTTATAATTTACAATTTTTCAGCGTCTATGACAAATGCAACGGAAAAAATGACAAAAAACATTTCAAAAATAAGACTTCTCAAGCGAAAAGAAATATGCTATAATGAAAGCGCTAACATCTGTCTTTTATTTTGTATAAAGGGGGAACACGAATGAGCAGCCTGCTGGAAGCCAGAAACGTATATGAGGACTTCGAGGTGGAAACAGACATTCTGTTCTTTAAGGTCGGGGACCATGATTTGGTCATTTTTCACGGCAGAAACTATAACATTAAAAAGAGAATGACTGCCGAGCAACTGAATCGCTTATTGTCGAATCCCAGTTATTATCATGTCTACGGAGGCTGCTACGTGAATCTGAATAAGATCAGTGCGATTGAAGATGACTGCATCTATTTCGGAGAAAAGGGCCTCTACGCCAAAAATGTCCGTGTACCCAGACGGAAACAGGAAAGCATACGCCATTTGCTGAAAGGGCTTACTTCTTAAGCATCTGAAGTGGATACAAGAATGCGTAATCTGTTACACTTATGCATTCTTGTGACTTCCTACAAATAAGCCGGAGGTGCGTGGGGATCCCATGCCGTTCCGGCTTTTTCCTTTATATTAATGGAAACTTAAAAAGTAATTATGCTTTTTTATACTTTCTTAAGGTTTGGAATCCTGATTTCTGGTAAAGTTGT
>RCUO01001147.1_pt1 | contig 10377 bp, 9 predicted proteins | sample 2166161 | NCBI WGS metagenome assembly RCUO01 (sample SAMN09932617, study PRJNA488358) | compost metagenome | feature: garden; material: soil; isolation source: compost soil in cyclohexanecarbonitrile-enriched culture | place: Germany: Experimental Botanical Garden Goettingen | collected 2016-01-27 | reverse complement strand
TTCAGCGATTTGTTGCTGAATTTTTTCAATAGTAGTGCTCATGTCTTGCTTCCTTTAACTTCTGTTACGGCAATCGACTGTCATTGTAGCGTCTCAGACCGACAACGGAAAATAACATTTTCGTCACGTATCGTATTTTACCGCGCGTCGCATAAAGATGCATTAATAACACATGTTATATATGTACTGCCCTGATTTTTGCTCAGCGAATGACCAGGCCAGCGAAAGGATGTTTATTTTTTTTGCACTCGATTACAAAACGCAGTTTTAAGTGCAAAAAGTTTATTAACGTCAGGGCTTTTTATAGATTAGAATCGACAGGTTTTGTAAATCACCTGCCGGCATTATTCATGCCAGCAATTACCAGGGGACTGCCCAGTGGCGCGAATAAATAAATTCTCGATCACGCTCTGTGCTTTGCTTTTTTCGACTCTCTCTTTCACGCCGCTGGCTAACGCCTCAGAGCAGGCGCGGTCTTCGGCTACGCATAAAACGCATCTGGCGAAAGTAACCGAACCCAAGAAAAAAAGCGCGACCAGCAAAACCACTAAAAAAGAGAGCACCAGTAAAAAAAGCACCACCAAAAAGAGCACCGCAAAGAAAACCCTCGCGAAAACACCGCAAACCGCCTCCAGCAAGAAAAACAAAAATTCCCCCCACAATGCCACCCGAGCCACGCAAACGGCTTCGCGCGTTGTGACAGAGAAGTGTACGACCCGCAAAGGACACAAAAAGCAGTGCGTTAAAACCAGCAAGACCACAACCATTGCCGCTGCGCATAAAGTCCGGGTGCAAAAAGCGCAAAGCACAGCGTTAAATAAATTAATGGGACAGATTGGCAAACCGTATCGCTGGGGCGGTAGCTCACCGCGTACCGGTTTTGACTGCAGCGGTCTGGTCTATTACGCCTATAAAGATCTGGTGAAATTCCGTATCCCGCGCACCGCCAACGAAATGTACCATCTGCGCGATGCGTCCCCGGTCACCCGGGGTGAACTGGAAAGCGGCGATCTGGTGTTCTTCCGCACCCAGGGTCGCGGGACGGCCGATCACGTCGGCGTGTACGTCGGCAACGGCAAGTTTATCCAGTCCCCGCGCAGCGGCCAGGATATCCAGATCACCTCCCTGAGCGAAGATTACTGGCAGCGTCACTACGTTGGCGCACGCCGCGTGATGAAGGCCAACACCATTCGTTAATCCCCTGCCCTGCTGGCTCTTCAGCAGGGTAAGTTCTTCTTTTGTCTAACCTTTCATTTTGCTACCCTACCCGCACATTCAATATGGTTATTGAATGGATCACTATAATAAGGAGAGAAGCAATGTCGTTTGAACTACCTGCATTACCGTATGCAAAAGACGCCCTGGTCCCGCACATTTCTGTGGAAACCCTGGAATACCATTACGGTAAGCATCACCAGACCTACGTCACCAACCTGAACAACCTGATCGCTGGCACCGCGTTTGAGGGCAAAACCCTCGAAGAGATCGTGCGCGGCTCCGAAGGGGGCGTGTTTAACAATGCCGCGCAGGTCTGGAACCACACCTTCTACTGGCACTGCCTGGCACCCAATGCCGGTGGCGAACCAACGGGTGAACTGGCTGCGGCCATCACCTCTACGTTTGGCAGCTTCGCCGCCTTTAAAGCGGCGTTTACCGATGCAGCAGTGAAGAACTTTGGCGCAGGCTGGACCTGGCTGGTTAAAGAGGCGGATGGCACGCTGGCAATCGTCTCAACGTCCAATGCAGGAACGCCGCTGACCACGAACGCTACGCCGCTGATGACCGTCGACGTGTGGGAACACGCGTACTACATCGATTACCGCAATGCGCGCCCGAACTACCTTGAGCACTTCTGGGCGCTGGTGAACTGGGAATTTGTCGCGAAGAACTTCGCAGCATAAATGCAGTGCAGAAGGGCGAGCCCTTCTGCACTATTGTTACTCGGTGGCACCCACCGGCTGCGGCTGATTTCTGCCGGATGCGAGCACCAGAATTAGGCCCAGGGCGGCAATCATTGCCCCCATTACAGGCACAAAGCTGTACCCCATGCCGCTGGAGATCACCGCCCCGCCTGCCGCCGCGCCGAGCGCATTGCCCAGATTGAAAGCACCGATATTCACTGACGACGACAGCCCCGGCGCATCGCTGGCGACACGCATCACGCGCATCTGCAGCGGCGGCACCACCGCGAAAGTTGCCATCCCCCACACCACCATCGCAATTGCCGCCCCGATCTCATTGCGTGCCAGCCAGGGAATTGCCAGCATAATCACGATCAGCAGCAGTAAAAAACCCTTCAGCGTGCCATTCACTGACTTATCCGCCAGCTTGCCGCCCAGGTAGTTGCCCAGCGAGAACCCAACGCCGATCAGCACCAGCATGGCAGTGACAAAGGCCGGGGTCGCCTGGTTGATGTCGTGCAGCACCGGCGAAATATAGGTATAGAGGGTAAACATTGCCCCGGCGCCCAGCACCGTGGTCAGCAACGCAGACAGCACCTGCGGGCGCATCAGTACCGCCAACTCTTTGCGCACCTCCGGCTTTTCACCCGCACCGCCTTTCGGCAATGAGAAGAACAGCGCGATTATCGCCACCACGCCAAGCCCCGCAGTCGCAAGGAACGACATCCGCCAGCCAATCACTTCGCCCATCCACGTTGCAGCCGGGACGCCGCCAATATTGGCAATCGTCAGCCCCATAAACATGGTAGCCACTGCGCTCGCCTGCTTATGTTTAGGCACCACGCTTGCAGCCACCACTGAGCCAAGGCCAAAGAAGGCCCCGTGGTTCAGGCTGGTGAGGATGCGGGACAGCATCAGGGTGGTGTAATCCGGCGCGAGGGCCGACAGCACGTTACCAACGGTAAAAATCGCCATCAGGAAGATCAGCGCATTACGACGGCCACGATGCGACAGGAGAAGCGTCATCAGCGGTGCCCCCACCATCACACCGATGGCATAGGCACTGATCAGCATCCCTGCGGCGGGAATAGAAACATCCACACCCCGGGCGATGACCGGTAACAATCCCATCGGGGAGAATTCAGTGGTGCCAATGCCAAATGCACCAATCGCCAGGGCCAGCAGGGGAAAATTGATTTTCATACTTCAACTCCAGACACCGTGTCGTCACGCGACACAGAACAATGAAGGCGAAAGCATGACATCAATCACAAAAAATGAGAAGTTTACATTTTGGCAAAAGATTATTGCAGGAGGCGTAACAATTAGCCAGGAGAAACGAGGGAGAGCAGGCTCCCCCGTATCGATCAGTGCAGCGCAGCAGTGAAAGCACTCGCCACGATCAAACTCAGAACAATAACGGTCGTAACCAGCGAAAACTTAAGATCGGTACTCATCAATTTTTCTCCTTTTAATCACCCCATGAAGAGTGAGCTTGCTCATTTTTGCACAGTTCACAGCAAAAATCTTGCGGGTTTTAGGTGGATTACCGTTTTTGTTCTTCCCCTTTTGGTCAAGATCAGCCAAAATTCCACGCTAAATTTATTAGCGTACCGGCCATTGACCCCCTCCTGACGTCCTGTGTCGTTTTCCCGGCGTACCGCAATTCAAATTGCGCAATAAGGGCGAGTGAAGGCAAACGTTTACCTATTGGTTTTTCAGGAGCTTAGATATGGTCTGGAGTGACATCTGATGGCAACAATTAAAGACGTGGCGAAACGCGCAAACGTTTCCACTACAACCGTATCACATGTGATTAACAAAACGCGCTTTGTCGCGGAAGAGACGCGCAACAACGTCTGGGCGGCGATTAAAGAGCTGCACTATTCTCCAAGCGCCGTGGCCCGCAGCCTGAAAGTGAATCACACCAAGACAATCGGCTTACTGGCGACCAGCAGCGAAGCGCCCTATTTTGCTGAAATTATTGAAGCCGTAGAGAAGAATTGCTTCCAGAAAGGCTACACCCTGATTCTGGGCAACGCCTGGAACAGCCTCGAGAAACAGCGGGCCTATCTGTCGATGATGGCGCAAAAGCGCGTTGATGGCCTGCTGGTGATGTGTTCCGAATACCCGGAATCGCTGCTCAGTATGCTGGAGGAGTATCGCAATATTCCGATGGTGGTGATGGACTGGGGCGAAGCCAAAGCCGACTTTACCGACTCGGTAATCGATAACGCCTTTGAAGGCGGGTATATGGCCGGTCGGTATCTGATCGAACGCGGCCACCGCGAAATTGGCGTGATCCCAGGGCCGCTTGAGCGCAACACCGGCGCCGGTCGACTGGCAGGCTTTATGAAAGCGATGGAAGAGACGCTGATCACTGTGCCGGAAAACTGGATTGTGCAGGGCGACTTTGAGCCGGAATCCGGCTACCGCGCGATGCAGCAGATCCTCTCCCAGAGCCCGCGTCCGACGGCGATATTCTGCGGAGGGGATATTATGGCGATGGGCGCGCTGTGCGCCGCCGACGAGATGGGCCTGCGCGTCCCGCAGGATATTTCGCTGATCGGCTATGATAACGTGCGCAACGCGCGCTTCTTTACGCCGGCGCTGACCACCATCCACCAGCCGAAAGATTCGCTGGGGGAGACGGCCTTCAATATGCTGCTGGATCGTATTGTCAGCAAGCGCGAAGAGTCACACTCCATTGAAGTGCATCCGCGTCTAATCGAACGCCGCTCGGTCGCGGATGGTCCTTTCCGCGACTACCGCCGTTAATCCTCCCCGGGAGCCAGCCCCTCTGGCTCCCGCAGCCACTCCTTATTCATCGTTTCGCTATCGCCGAGATACGCCAGTAGCCACGCCAGGGCCGGAGAGATATCGTTTTGCTGCCAGGTCAGGCAGCAGGCGGCATCCGGGAAGGGATTTTCCAGCGACAGCGCCACCCACTTGCCACTGTCAATCCACGGTCGGGCGACGTGCGCCGGTACCATCCCCACGCACAGTCCGGCAGAGAGACAGGACGCTGACGACTCCCAGTCCGGGGTCACGATCCGCCGCTGATTATCCAGCAGCCAGGTGATGCGCTTCGGCAACGAACGTGAGGTATCTTCCCGCACCAGCGATGGCCAGTTGCGCAAAGTATCATCGCTGAGCGGCCCTGCCATCGCAGCCAGCGGATGGTGGCTGGCCACCACGCAGTTCCAGCTCAGGGTGCCCATATCGCGAAACGCATAGCGCCCCCCTACCGGGATAGCCTGGGTCGCACCGATCGCCATCTCGACCCTGCCGTCCGCCAGCGCATCCCAGACGCCATTGAAGACCTCCTGGGACACCCGCAGCTCCACGTCAGAAAAGTGACGATAGAAATCAACGATCATCTGCCGGGTGCGCTCGGGGCGCACAATATTATCCACCGCAATCGACAGATGGCCTCGCCAGCCGTTGGCAATCTGCTGACACTGTTCTCGGGTGATCTGCATTTTTTTGATAACAGATCGCCCCTCCTTGAGAAACCACACCCCGGCGGGCGTCAGCTCCACATCCCGGTGACGCCGTTCAAACAGCGGCACCGCCAGCCACTCCTCCAACTGACGCACCGTATAGCTGATGGCAGAAGGCACCCGGTGCAGCTCCTGCGCTGCACCGCTAAAACTGCCGTTGCGCGCGACGGCATCCACCACTTCTAGAGAATATTCTGACCACATTTTCTGCCTGCAAAATTTTTGAATGCAACAGCCAAATATTAGCGTTTCACAAGCCGGATTGCACTGCCTACACTCTGCGGCAATGACACCTGCACCTATAACGGAGAATAAACACAGTGATACCTGGGAAAGGATTTTTAGTCTGGCTTGCCGGGCTGAGCGTGCTCGGCTTCCTGGCAACTGACATGTACCTGCCCGCTTTTGCGGTCATGCAGGAAGATTTGCAAACCCCGGCGGCGGCCATCAGCGCCAGCCTGAGCCTGTTCCTGGCAGGCTTTGCCTTTGCGCAACTGCTGTGGGGACCGCTGTCCGATCGCTTCGGACGCAAACCGATTCTGCTGGCCGGGCTGGCCATTTTTGCCCTCGGCTGTCTGGGAATGCTGTGGGTCCGCGACGCGACCTGGCTGCTGGTGCTGCGCTTTATTCAGGCGGTCGGGGTGTGCGCTGCGGCGGTCACCTGGCAGGCGCTGGTAACCGATTACTATCCGGCCTCGCGCGTTAACCGCATCTTCGCCACCATTATGCCGCTGGTCGGGCTTTCTCCGGCGCTGGCGCCGCTGCTCGGCAGCTGGATCCTCGCCCATTTTGACTGGCAGTCAATTTTTGCCGTGCTGTTCGTTATCGCCCTGGTGCTGATGATCCCGGCCTTTAGCCTGAAGCCTGCGACGGCGAAAGCGCCCGCAGAATCTCGCGTCACCTTTTTATCGCTGCTGCGCTCACGTGTTTATAGCGGTAACGTGCTGATCTACGCCGCCTGTTCGGCAAGCTTCTTCGCCTGGCTGACCGGCTCGCCGTTTATTCTCAGCGAAATGGGCTATAGCCCGGCCGCAATCGGCCTCAGCTACGTGCCGCAAACCATCGCCTTCCTGATTGGCGGTTACGGCTGTCGCGCCGCGCTGCAAAAATGGCAAGGACCTCAGATGCTGCCGTGGCTGCTGGGCCTGTATGCGCTCAGCGTCATCGCAACCTGGGCGGTTGGGTTTATCCCGGGCGTGGGTCTGGCTCCGCTGCTGGTGCCTTTCTGCCTGATGGCGGTGGCCAACGGCGCGATCTACCCAATTGTGGTGGCTCAGGCCCTGCGTCCCTTCCCGCAGGCCACCGGCAGCGCGGCGGCTCTGCAGAACACCCTGCAGCTGGGGCTGTGTTTCCTGGCGAGCCTGCTGGTCTCGTGGCTGATCGCCACCCCGCTGCTGACCACCACCAGTGTGATGCTGGTCACCGTGGTGCTGTCTGTGATGGGCTATCGGATGCAGTACGTTCGCGGCCGCCAGCAGCAGGACGATCTCAGCGCAGAATCCTCGCGTGCCTGATGACACCGACTCTGCCATTAGCGTGCTAACCTTCTGGTGTTGAATCACGCTTTTTTCAGGCCTATACTTATTTGTGCGTTCTAATAAATACGATAAGTATTAGGCATTAACGGGAGCAGGAACGCTCCCGTTTCTCCATGGATGGCCTTTCGGCAAGGGTAATCTCCCTTCCTCTGTTCTACGTCGGATATTAGCCTCGCGGGTCATCCCCGTGAGATTTCTCACAGCCCTTATCCCGGGGGTTATGATCACAGCAAGTGATGGAGAAGCTATGAGTTCATCGTGTATAGACGAAGTCAGTTTTCGCAACGACAGCTGGTTCAGGATAGTGAATGAAATGCTGACCCGAGCGGGCATTACCGTCAACGGTCCGGCAGCGTCCGATCTGCAGGTCAAACATCCCGACTTTTTTAAACGCATTATGCAGGAAGGTTCCCTCGGCCTTGGCGAGAGCTATATGGACGGCTGGTGGGAGTGCGAACGGCTGGATATTTTTTTCAATAAGGTCCTGCGGGCCGGACTGGAAAATCAGCTTCCCAGCCACCTGAAAGACACCCTGCGTATTGCCACCGCCCGCCTGTTCAACCTGCAAAATAAAAAACGCGCCTGGATTGTTGGCAAGGAGCATTACGATCTTGGCAACGATCTGTTCAGCCGCATGCTTGACCCAACGATGCAATACTCATGCGGCTACTGGAAACAGGCCGAAAGCCTGGAACAGGCGCAGCAGGATAAACTGCGGCTGATCGGCGAGAAACTGCAGCTCCAGCCCGGCATGCGGGTGCTGGATATTGGCTGCGGCTGGGGTGGGCTGGCGCATTTTTTAGCCAGCCACTATGGCGTCAGCGTGGTGGGTGTGACCATTTCGGCGGAACAGCAAAAAATGGCTCAGTCTCGCTGTCGCGACCTGGATGTCACCATTTTACTGCAGGACTATCGCGATCTTGACGATCAGTTCGACCGGATTGTCTCCGTGGGAATGTTTGAGCACGTCGGGCCAAAAAACTACCCGACCTACTTTAACGTCGTCGATCGCAACCTCAAGCCGGACGGTCTTTTTCTGCTGCACACCATTGGTTCGCAAAAAACCGACCATCGTGTCGATCCATGGATCGACAAATACATCTTTCCGAATGGCTGTTTACCCTCCATTCGCCAGATAGCGAACGCCAGTGAAGCGCATTTTGTGATGGAAGACTGGCATAACTTTGGCGCGGATTACGACACCACCCTGATGGCGTGGCATTCGCGTTTCCTCGCCAGTTGGCCGGAGATCGCAGACAACTATTCTGAACGATTCAAACGGATGTTCAGCTATTACCTGAATGCGTGTGCCGGTGCGTTTCGTGCGCGGGATATTCATCTGTGGCAGGTGGTTTTCAGCCGCGGGGTGGAGAACGGTTTGCGGGTGGCGCGCTAAAAACACCCCGGGAAACCGGGGTGTTTTTTATTATTCGATATCGAGCGCTTGTTGGATGGCGGCCTCTTTTGCCGCCAGCACGCGCTCAACGGTATCCACTACCGCCTGGGTCTGGGGATCGATCTCAATATTGACCCGATGCCCCAGTTTTTTCGCCCCCAGCGTCGTGCGCTGCAGCGTCTCAGGGATCAGGTGCACGCAGAAGCGGGTTGGCGTCACTTCACCCACGGTCAGGCTGATGCCGTCCACGCCGATAAAGCCTTTATACAGGATGTACTTCAGTAATAACGGATCCTGAACCTTAAACCAGATTTGGCGGTTATTTTCCGAGGTCAGGATTTTGGAAATTTCAGCGGTGGTCATAATATGACCGGACATTAAATGCCCGCCAATTTCATCGCTGAACTTTGCCGCGCGCTCAACGTTAACGTCGTCACCCACCACCAGCTCACCAAGGTTAGTGATACGCAGCGTCTCTTTCATTAAATCAAAGCTAATCAGGTTGCCGTTAATTTCGGTAACCGTCAGGCAACAACCGTTATGTGCAACCGAAGCACCCGTTTCCAGGCCATCGAGCATATACTCCGGCAGGGCCACAATATGGGTGCGGAAGTTCGGTTTTTCATCAATGGACACCAGTTTCGCGGTGCCCTGCACAATACCAGTAAACATGCTTACCACTCCTGTTTGTTCCTTCGGTGCTGACACCGTTTAATCGCACCACAATAACAGTTGAAAATAGAGGTTGCCAGCACACTACCTTTTCTGGCGATTTTTTCACTAGATAATTAACCATTCCCCGCTACAATAGCTGGAATTCCCCGCATCTTCTTCTTGCTGCTTTTCGCAGCGGCTTTTTATTCTCTCAAATAACAACAAGATCAAAGGTGTTCACGTGCAGAAGTACATCAGTGAAGCGCGTCAGTTATTAGCTCTGGCAATCCCGGTGATCCTCGCGCAAATCGCCCAAACCTCAATGGGATTCGTTGATACCGTCATGGCCGGGGGTTACAGCGCCACCGACATGGCCGCCGTCGCTATCGGCACCTCTATCTGGCTGCCGGCTATTTTATTTGGTCACGGTCTACTGCTGGCCTTAACCCCGGTGGTTGCCCAGCTTAACGGCTCCGGACGCCGGGAGCGCATTGCCCACCAGATCCGTCAGGGCTTCTGGCTGGCCGGTTTTGTTTCAGTGTTAATCATGATTGTGCTGTGGAACGCGGGCTATATTATTCACGCCATGCGCAATATTGACCCCATGCTTGCGGATAAAGCCGTCGGCTATTTACGCGCTCTGCTGTGGGGGACCCCGGGATATTTATTCTTCCAGGTAGCACGTAATCAGTGCGAAGGTCTGGCGAAAACCAAACCGGGTATGGTGATGGGCTTTATCGGGCTGCTGGTCAATATTCCGGTGAACTACATCTTTATTTACGGTCACTTTGGCATGCCGGAGCTGGGCGGCGTTGGCTGCGGCGTGGCGACGGCTGCAGTGTACTGGGTGATGTTCTTCAGCATGCTCTCCTACGTGAAGCGCGCCCGGTCGATGCGCGATATTCGCAATGAGCCCGGATTCAGCAAGCCGGATATGGCGGTGGTTAAGCGCCTGGTACAGCTGGGCCTGCCGATTGCGCTGGCGCTGTTCTTTGAAGTCACCCTGTTCGCCGTGGTCGCCCTGCTGGTGTCCCCGCTGGGCATCGTCGACGTAGCCGGGCACCAGATCGCCCTTAACTTCAGCTCGCTGATGTTCGTTCTGCCGCTGTCGCTCGCCGCTTCCGTGACCATTCGCGTCGGGTATCGCCTCGGTCAGGGCTCAACGCTGGAGGCACAAACTTCAGCGCGTACCGGGATAGCTGTGGGGATCGGCATGGCGATGTGTACCGCCCTGTTCACTATCACACTGCGCGAGCAGATCGCGCTGCTGTATAACGACAGTCCGGAAGTGGTGATCCTGGCCTCGCACCTGATGCTGCTGGCGGCGATTTATCAGATCTCCGACTCCATCCAGGTGGTCGGCAGCGGCGTGCTGCGCGGCTATA
>RCUO01001145.1_pt1 | contig 10388 bp, 3 predicted proteins | sample 2166161 | NCBI WGS metagenome assembly RCUO01 (sample SAMN09932617, study PRJNA488358) | compost metagenome | feature: garden; material: soil; isolation source: compost soil in cyclohexanecarbonitrile-enriched culture | place: Germany: Experimental Botanical Garden Goettingen | collected 2016-01-27 | reverse complement strand
CCGGTTGCCAAAATAATAATTTTAGCCTTCAACCTAAAGACACGCTTGTCTTGCCTTACCACCTCAACGCCGTATGCTCTGCCGCCGCAGATGAGAATCCTTGTGGCTCTTGCCCGTACTGCAAGATCAAAGGGATGCAAGTTCAAGCCTTCACCCAAAAATTGGATCGAGCTAAAATTAACGTTGGAATTAATAGTACCTTCATAATTTAGCGGTTCGAAATCAAGTGCCCTTGGTGCATATTTCGCCTGTGGAAAGCCATTTACTTGCAGTCGGTTCAACAGTTCTTCCCCCATTGGGTATTTAAAAGAAAAATAGTTTCGGACATTCATAAATCGCTCAGCAATTCCATAGTAATAATTCAGTTCGTTCATCGAAATAGGCCAATCAGCCAGCACGCATGCGTGTGGCCGAGGGGCGATAGCGGTCCAGAACAATGTTTTCCCGCCCAGCGCAGTCACTTGCGTTGCGTCTGAAAAGTCTGGAGTACTGCCTTCAACCGGCTGCTTGACGGCTCGTAAATAGCTTGAAAAGCGGAATTCGTCGGACAGTGTGCTGATATTGCGGGCATGTGTACTCAACAAAATATCGCTGGCTTCGATTACGCCAATTCGTTTATCATCCCCCCCATCGTTGGCACAGGCGCCATAATGCCGCGCCGCCTCCCGCACCTGAACCTACGATGAGAACGTCATATTCTCGTTGCGCCATCTCGTCAAGCGATACCAACGGTATCCAATTCAATTGAATCGGTTCTGCAACTTCCAGACATTTAGAGACGTATTGACTGGCATTCATATATTCCTCAATCCTTCCAGCGTATCGGTCTTGAGATATATATTCCACAGTATTTTTCCGGACATTCTGCACGCATTCGATCACATACACATTCACATGAAAGCGGTTAGTGATTCGAATAGCCGTGGGAAGCATTCGCAAATCCAAGCATGTTACACTTGAGCCAAGTTTAGAATTAATTACCGCTTTGGGAGATAAGCGAAGGAAGTCGAGATGGGTATTCGCACAAGCCCGTAAGTCTTCCATTCTACGACCCGACAACCCGAAAACTTATCTTGCATCGTCTCCCCACATAGATTGTAAATGCCTGTGTTTTAGGTGTGCCCTTTTTCTGATGGCGAAGTCATCCACACCAACTCGGTCGTGGTTCGAGCCTCTGCATAGGCTTGGGTTTGGACAAGATTACTCTTTCAAGAGTTGTCAGCGCCAACTACTTCATGAAAGTCAATACATACTTTTCTCCTGCCTTTGTCGGAAATTCAATCAGGCCATTCGAAGTGGCCCCTACTCGCTTCTTCGAAACGCCTTCCTCGACCGACACAGGCGTGCTGTTGAAAAGGGAGCACACCTCTCCATGATGAGAAACGATATCTGCTTCTGTTACCTGGCCGTTTTTCCATTTCAAGCTGACCTCAAATCCGCCGCGGGCTCTCAGCCCCTTGACGAAGCCCTCCTGCCAGCGTTTGGGCAATGCGGGCAGAAATTCAAGATAGCCTTGATGAGACTGCAAAAGCATCTCAGCGATTCCCGCTGTCGCCGCAAAATTGCCGTCGATTTGGAACGGCGGATGGGCGTCGAACAAATTCGGATACACACCGCCTTGCTCACGATTGATCAGTTCATTCGGTTTAACCAGCGTCAGGAGATTGGAAATCAGCTGTTCTGCCCGGTCGCCGTCCTTGAATCTCGCCCATAGGCCAATTTTCCATCCCAGACTCCAACCTGTCCCCCCGTCTCCACGTATTTCAAGTGAGCGTCGCGCGGCTTGGAACAAATCGGGAGCCCTTCTCTCAGTAATCAGCCGTCCGGGGTACACCCCTACCAGATGGGAGACATGACGGTGATGGACATCTTCACCTTCGAAATCAATGGACCATTCCTGAAGCTGTCCCTGTGTTCCAATCTGCAGTGGCAGCATCCGGCTTTTAGTCTCTTGGAGGCTTTTGGCAAACTCTTCATCAATGTTGAGTACCTCCGCCGATTGAATACAGTTATCGAATAGCTCCGTAATCAGGGTAAGATCCATGGTCGTCGCTGCGCTAACGGCGCAATGGTCGTCCCGAATCTTAAATTTCTGCTCAGGAGATGTGGCTGGGGATGTGATTAAATATCCATCCTTGCTCTCAATCAACCAATCCTGGCAGAACATAGCCGCTTCCTTCATAATCGGATAAGCCACTTCCCTCAAATAGGACTCGCTCCTGCTAAACGCATAATGCTCCCAAAGATGCTGAGTCAGCCATACGCCACCCATGGGCCAGGATGCCCACACAGGGTCTCCATCACCATAGTCTCCTACTGGAGCGCTCTGTGCCCACAAATCAGAGTTGTGATGAGCTACCCATCCTCTGGTACCGTAATTCGTCGCTGCAGTTTTCTTGCCGTTGGCGGCAAGCCTGCTGATGAAATTTATCAAGGGCTCGTGCATTTCGGCCATATTGCAGGTTTCTGCTGGCCAATAGTTCATCTCAGCATTGATATTGAGCGTATAATTGCTGCTCCACGGAGCCCGAGTCTCTTCGTTCCATATACCTTGAAGATTGGCTGGCTGGGTTCCAGGTCGAGAACTTGAAATCAACAGATAGCGTCCGTATTGGAACAAAAGTTCAACCAAGCCAGGGTCGCTGCTTCCGTACTCGGCAATCCAACGGTTAATAGATAAATCGTCGGGAGCCAGACTTTCGCCTAAATGCAGTTCGACTCTGCCAAACAATTTGTGATAATCGTCCAGATGGCGACTTCGGATATCTACATAATTATTTCCGTTTAGCGCCTCAATTTCTTCGGCAGTCAGTTTATCCGGATTTCGCGCCGCGCTGATTGCACCAGTATCCGGGTCAAATGTAGTCGCTGCGCTGAAGTAGAGGATCGCTTCCGTTGCTCCGGTAATATGGAGACCGTCCGCATTAGCTTCAAATGTCCCACCTTTCTGTGAAGAAGCAAGACGGCCATGGAATTTCAAGCTTGGTGAGGTTTCGGAATCGCCATATCGGACAGGATCTTCAGAGTCGTGATAATTGGGAGCCACATATGCAGGAGCCGTCCCAGATATCGTAATATGTCCCCCATCCGTCTTTGTTGCATAACGGAGTGGACTGTCCAGTCTCGCCCGGAAACTGAGACTCCCCTCCTTGCTAGCCGACAGCCGCACAACAATGACTTGATCGGGATGCGACGCGAAGGTTTCGCGGGTGTATTGAACGCCACCGATCGTATACGAAACGGTAACGATTCCGGAAGACAGATCCAGTTTCCGGCTGTAATGTTTGCGGCTCAACTGACCGTGATCCATCAAGATGTGCAAATCACCGAACGGTAGGTAGGATTGCGTATAAGGCCCCATCATCTGCTTGCACAACTGGTCGGCTTGCCTGTACTCTTGTTGTTCGATTAGTTCTCTGACCTTTGGAAGAACCTCCTTCGCTTTCTTGTTATCCCAATCCGTCGGGTAACCCGACCAAAGTGTGTCCTCGTTCAAAGCGAGCCGTTCCTTCTCAATTCCACCGAAGATCATCGCTCCAAGTCTGCCGTTGCCAATTGGAAGTGCCTCCACCCAATATGTGGCGGGGGAAGAAAATTGAATGTTCATTTGATAGGTGACCTCCTCATTAATTTTCGACCAACTGAAATATGTGCCTATAGTAACACTACATTATGATTTTCTTACATTATAATCTTCCTTATGATGCTGAATAAATAATATAATCTTACAAATGATATAACTAAATTACTTTATGATAAATAATCAATCCGTTTTACAAGAAGAAAATCATTAGACTGTTGGCGGATTTTCACAGCCTAATTAATATGAATCAATTCGATTTCATATTTTTCATACAATCATAATATATAACAATATTAACAAAGTACTTCTCGACTTAGCTCCTGTTGCCACGTATGCTGGAAATGAATATGATAGATAATACAATAAAATTACGTTAATGATCGGAGTGAACTGCCTCTTGTACCGTCATTACTTTCTCCCCTCTTTTGAGGAATACAACTTTTTCTGCTTTCCTCACTCTGCCGGCAAATATACAAAGGCCAGTGATCATAATGTCACACGTCCGGGGGGAGTCAAAGATTTCAGCTTACATTTCGTAACAAACGGGAAAGGCTATATTGAGCTTAGCGACTCAGTCTATTCCCTAAAACAAGGAGATGTCTTTTTTCATTGCCCTTACCACAATATGCGGTATTACTCATCGGAAAACGACCCTTGGGTGATTTATTGGATACAATTTAATGGAAGCAAGCTTTCAGATTTTCTACTTGAACGAGGGTTTCATGAAACTTCAATATGGTATATGAACGATCAAAATAGACTGGAACTTGCTTTTTGCGAATTGCTGAATGAGATGGAAGCTAACAGTTTTTTACAACCGGCCAGATTGTCCGCGCTCACTTACGCAGTGCTGATAGAAATTGTAAGTAACGCCATTCCTTTCAATAATAAAAGAGGGACGCATAACGTTGATAAAATCATTCGAATCTTACCGACCATGCAAAAAAACGCTCATCTCCCTTTTGAATTGAATGAATGGGCGGACAGACTGAATTTAACTCCCAACTATTTCTGCAGTCTGTTCAAAAAAGTAACCCGCGTTACGCCTCTTTCCTACATTACGAAATGCCGCATTCAGTACAGCAAACAGTTGTTGCTTGGACATCCGGATATGGCGATTAAGGAGATTGCCATTAGTTCCGGCTATCCGAGCGTCAGCTACTATAACAAAATTTTTATGCATATCGAAGGCATGACGCCGACTGAATTTCGCAATATTCACTTCAAGTGAGCGTAAACGAGTCTGCTCTATTCACTGAAGCACTCCTATTTATAAAGCAAAAATAGGGCTATCTATTAAAGAGAGCCCTATCCTGCCTATAACTGAATCATAATTCTCATCACCCACAGCCTTTTGGGCAGCAGGGCTAATATCCCTGTGGTTGGGTCACACGGACTACTTCTTCAGTTGGAGGTAATCCAGCAATCTTACGGTCATGACAGCCGCTTGTGCTCTTGTCGCCGTATGGCCCGGCTTAAAGCTTCCATCTGGGTAGCCGGTGGTTATGTTTGCATCCGTCATAGCGTTAATGGCATTGCTTGCCCAATCGGCTATTTCTCCTTGGTCGGTGTAACGGCGGGGCGAATGCTCCGATTCCGGAATCAGCTTACCTGCGCGAGCCAGAATAACCGACATCTCCTGTCTGGTTATTTTTTCATCCGGTGCAAAGGTCTTATCGCTTCTGCCAGAGATAATATCCAAAGCACCGGCAGTAGAGATATAATCCTTCGCCCAATGTTGGTCGGTATCCTCAAACACCCTGGTCTCGGAAGCTTTCAAGCCGAGCGCAGTCACTACAATTTTCAAAAATTCTGCTCTCGTGATTGAGTCATCAGGTCGGAAACTTCCGTCTTCATAGCCGGATATTGCCCCCATTTCAGTCAGACGTACAAGCTCATTTTTCGCCCAGTACGATTCAGCCACATCCGTAAACTGAACCTTCGGTTTCTCTGGTGCTCCCGGTACTGCCGGGACTTCAGGAGCTTTAGGCTCGTTCTTTTCTACCGCACGGCTCCATTTAGCCACAAGCGTTATGTTGGACTGCACTTTCGTAGAGCTCGTAAACTTCGTTCCGTCGTTCGTAAACCATCCTTCAAAAATGTATCCTTCGCGCTCGCTTGTCGGCATCGAAGGTACCGTTGATCCCGGCTGAACCTTTACGTTTCCCGCAGGTGTTCCTCCACTTGCATCAAAGCTGACGATATAGTATACAACCGGCGGCTGGACTTCGGCAGGTCTGGACACAATAGTTACCGTATACTCGACATGATATCCTTCATAATTCACCGTCAGCATCTGGCCGTCGGCAGGAGCGCTGCTATTGAACCCGCTCACCATTTCTGCCGTTACAGGAACAGAAGTATTCGTGCCATCGCTCCAGTCGACATTGAGCGCAAGTCCCGTCACATCCAGCGTCTCGCCGACCCAGTAGCTGGTTTTGTAACCCGAGTCGTTTAGCGTAATACCGGTAATGACCTTTTCGGCCAGGGGCGCCTCAATACTGATAGTATACGTAGCAGTAAAGCCGCTGTATGTGATCGTCAGCATCTGGCTTTCCTCCGCGGTGCTGCTGTCGAAGCCGCTGACCATGTCCGCTGTTACCGGAACGGTTGTCTTGCTTCCGTCGCTCCAACTGACATCCAGGGCAAGCCCCGTCACATCCAGTGATTCACCGACCCAGTACCTGGTTCTGTAGCCTGAGTCGTTTAGCGTAATGCCGGTAATAACCCTTTCAGCTGGAGGCGCCTCAATACTGATAGGGTACGTAGCGGTAAAGCCGCTGTATGTGATCGTCAGCATCTGGCTTTCCGCCGCGGTGCTGCTGTCGAAGCCGCTGATCATGTCCGCTGTTACCGGAACGGTGGTCGTGCTTCCGTCGCTCCAACTCACATCCAGAGCAAGCCCCGCCACATCCAGCGGTTCTCCTACTTTATAATCCGTTTTGTAGACTGAATCACTTACCGAAATTCCGGTAATGACCTTTCCAGAAGGGTCTGCCCCAATACTGACGTTATACGTAGTGGTAAGACCTCCGTATGTGAGGGTCAGAACCTGGCTATCCACCGCGGCGCTGCTGTCGAACCCGCTGACCATATCCGCTGTTACCGGAACGGTGGTCGTGCTTCCGTCGCTCCAGCTTACCGTAAGCGATAAGCCCTCTACGCTAAGCGGATCACCCACCTGATACTGCGTCTTATAAGTCGATTCACTGCTAACTTCAACAGACTGAGGCTGAATTATTTTGCCGTAGAGCTCCAATTCCGCTATATTGCCATTCCAGTTGCTGTCATTCGTCAGCCTGAAATAACGGTAGGCTCCGTGATCCAATATGTCATCCTGCTCATATATTGTCCACGTACCCAATGTTGCATTGCTAACGTTGTTCGTCAGTCGCGTCCAGGTCTGCTTGTCGTTGGATCCCAATAGATACACGCCGTTCATCCTGTTCACATTGCTGGCGATATTACGAGGCAACATTCGGATGTCAGTAAGTTTAACAGAGCGAAGCTCCCCGAAATCGATGTCATAGTAGGATCGCCCTGAGTTCAAATCGCCAGCCGTGTTCGTATCTCCGTCAAACAAACGATATCCCACTACTTCCTTCGGCTCAGGAGTGGTGCCACTGGGTGCCCACTGTGGATGCGACGCTACAACCGTAGCTTCTTTAGATACATCAATCTTAAGCGGTTTCACAATCGAAACTGTATAAGTCGCTGTACGGTCATCAATGGTTACAGTAAGCGTCTGGCTCTCCGCAGGAGTGCTGCTGTTAAAGCCGCTTACCATATCCATAGTTACAGGGATAATAATCTCATTGCCGTTGCTCCATAAGACTTTCAAGCTTAAGCCTTCGACGCTTAATGAGTCGTTGATCCGGTACTCCTTCTTAACAACCGTCGAATCCTCAATAACCTCGACGTTCGTGATGTCTTCCGGCGATTCAAGCGCCCAATGCGCTTTTAATACAAGATCATTCGTAACAATATCCTTTGCGAAATTCCACTTCTGATCTCCGTAGTACCATCCCTTAAATGTAAAGTAATCTTTCTCAATACTATTCGTTGGTTCATTGACCAGAGAACCATCCGGTATAGTAACAGCATCAAGTACAGGCTCACCGCCATTTGTATCAAAGCTGACTTTGTAATTTCCTTGCCCAGACTCCCCGAGTACCTTGAAATCATAGAAGCTGGCCTTGGCACCATCCGGTAGAGTAGAGACGGTAAGTCTGACATACCGGGCTGTTCCAGTAAAGTAGTCGGCTTGAACCTGTGCGCTTTTTATATTGCCCTGATTATAATCAGTAGCCACTTTATCAATTTTCGTGGTCCAATTAGTATTATCTGTAGATGTTTCAATCTTATACTTATAGATAGCTTCAGGCCGCTCCCACATGATCTGCGTACCTTCGGTGATTTTCATAACCGAGCCCAGATCAACCATATACCAATGGCCGGTCTTACGGTCAGCAGCGCTCCAGCGGGTCGTCGTACTGGCATCCATCCCATTGGAAGCCGGATAGCCTGCCTCTGAACTATCCGCACTAGCGGGTTTATTCAACGCCAGATTGATAGGTTCACCGAATACCTTGAAATCATAGAAGCCCGCCCTTGCACCGCTCGGCAATCCGGTAACCGTAATTTTTACATACCTGGCGGTATCCGTAAAATAATCAGTTTGAACCTGATCCGTGCTGGTATTACCAGTATTGTCCACCACTACGTTCCAGTTGGCAGCATCCTTGGAGGTTTCAATCTTATACTGGTGGGCAACGCCACTATTGGGCCATGATACCTGCGTACCATAGGTAATATTTCTGTTCACGCCAAGATCAACCGTATACGAATGATCGACTGCATCGTCAGCAGCTCTCCAAAGGGTGGTTGGATTGCCATCGCTGCCATTGGAAGCCGGATTTCCCGATTCCGAACTATCTGCACTTGCGGTCTTGCTCAGCGCCAGATTGGTCGGTTCCCCCAACACCTTGAATCCGACAAGCCCTGCTGAAGCACCGCTTGGCTGACCGGTCAAGGTAATTCTGACATACCGGGTGGTATCAAGGAAGACATCAGATTGAACCTGATCCGTGTTAGTATTATCGGTCTTGTCAGATTTCAAGGTCCAGTTGGTATTGTCATTGGAAGTCTCAATCTTGTACGGATAGGCAACTCCGCTATTTCCCCAAGTGATCTGAGTGCCATTGGTAATATTCATGCTCGAGCCCAGATCCACTGTCCACGAATGACCGGTACTATCTACAGTTGCGGTCTTATTAATCGCCAGATCAACCGGCACTGGGGCAGGGATCTCTGCCGCCGATTTAGGCGCAACTCCTCCACCAGGAATAAAATTAATATTCTGAGTGTAGTTGCCAATCTTGAAGTTCCCAGCCTCGGCACTCTCAACAACAGTTCCGTTAATCACCAAGTTCTCAAATGTTATATTTTGAGTCAGGCGAGTAGAGTTATAACCATAGATGTTAGATCCGTTTGCATTAGTTCCAGTATAGGTAACATTCTTGAAATAAACGTTGTTAATGCCACGCCCCGGCGCAAGGCCGTAGCCACCGTTCTTGTCTGTACGAATCTCTACAGCTTTGCCTAGCCCCGCAGTTCGGTCCTCGATCCGGATATCCGAAAAGTTCACATTGATTATCAAATTGCCGTCACTGGCATCCAGACGAATCGGACTTACCCCGTATGGCTTTTCCAGCAAAATATCCAGATTCGAAAAGTTAAGTGTATCAAGTGTTTCGCCCTCACCAGGTTTCGTTGGATCCCCGTGAGTCGCGATATTGATCGGATGAGCAATTCCGGGCATAAGAATAGAGTTTGTTACGTTGATATTGTTAGAATTCCCCGACCAGATTCTACCGCCGTTAGGGCGTGCGTTATAAATTGCTATCGAATCATCACTAGTACGAATAAAGACATCATTGATGTTAATATTGTGGGAGGAAAATGTATCAATTCCATCCCCCCATTTCATGTAACTGAAAGCTTTAAAGTTATTGACGAGAACATTGGTGGCATTTCCTAATGTAATGGCGTAGCCGCCATTATTTGCGACTCCGTAATCGTTAACAATGATTCCATCTATCACGATTTGGTTGGTATAGTCTGCTGAAATGGCTTTTTGCGAGGGCCTGTCAAGTACACCACGGCCGATGACTTTGGCATTAGTGGCATTATCCAAAACAATTCCACCTCTGATAGCGGCACCACCTGCGATGTAGAGTGTTTTACCACTTTTAACCACGAAGTCCTGCGTATGAAAACCCGGGGCTACATAAATGATGCTTGGGTCGTTGGGACTTGGTGTATACGTAGTGCCAGGAGATACATACAGCACATCCGGATCATCGGGATTTGGCGGGTCTACCTCCAACGGGTTGGCAAAAATCTGCAAGTTATCTTGCACACTGCCGTTAACCTCAACCGAGAGCTTCACAGGACCCGATATGGTAAAGGTCATTGTATTGCCGTTAGTATCGGGAATAATGTTATTATGTGATGGTCGAATTTCCGCTGATTCAATGTTTCCGGTATTATCAGTAACAGATAGCTCTGCCGGACCATTTGTATCAAAATAAACAAATGAAACATTTGAGGCTGAAGTTCCATAACCTACTCTCGTATTATATTCATCTAAATCTTTCCATTCGCCTCCGGGTACCCGGACCTTTACCGTATAGGTAGGGTTTAATGTGGCCTCCTTAGGTGCAGGATACGTCACTAATGTAGTTGCCGCTTGAGCTTCGGCCGGAAAACTTAACAATGCGGGAAAGAATGATACTAACATTGC
>RCUO01001144.1_pt1 | contig 10395 bp, 11 predicted proteins | sample 2166161 | NCBI WGS metagenome assembly RCUO01 (sample SAMN09932617, study PRJNA488358) | compost metagenome | feature: garden; material: soil; isolation source: compost soil in cyclohexanecarbonitrile-enriched culture | place: Germany: Experimental Botanical Garden Goettingen | collected 2016-01-27 | reverse complement strand
CTAAAGGTGGTATGTACTGACATTCGAAAGTAAGCGACGAACGCGCATAAGCTAGAGCTTAGAGCAATGTATGAAAACCGATAGCAGCAACGTATTTGCATCTGTATAAGGCGCGCAGGAAGGGAGAACCCTATAGTGGGCTGTAAAGTAAAATACTCCAAGAAAGGCCTGATGACCGTGAGAAAGTCATTGTTACTAAAGGGGTTAGTTCTTATGATTTTTACCTTGTCCTGCGTGTTCAACAGCGGTTGCAGCGTTATTAGAGACAAACCAGCCAAGGAAGATCTAAGTTTGGTGTTAGCGGGTATAACGGGCAGCGATGGGGTTACTTTTAAAGGGTCAACCATGCTTACAAAAGGTGGAAAGACCGTTCCGGAATCCATGATATTTTACGAAGGCACAGTACAGGACCATAAGAAGGTCAATCTGTATACACTGCTTCCTGATAAATCCTCATCCACAAAAAAAGCAGCTAATAGCGCTAAAGATTTAAAAAGCGGCATCACTTCTATGAAAGCTTTCCATAGTCAGCTAGAGAAAAAAGAGGGGGAATGGGTAGCGTTGACCACTGAAGGTTCCTCTGAGGACGGAAATCCGCTTGCTTTGCTTAATCCGTTGAAACAGCTGGAGGAGCTGCAATCCATGGAGGCTAATGTGACTGAAGATGCGGGTGCAGGCAGAGGGACGAATGTGCTGCGTATCGAGCTGACGCCTGCTGAGGCTAGAAAGCAGCTGACTGCTGAATTGGAAAAAGAGATGCAAGACCTTCGACCTGAAACACCAGATTCTGCTGAAAAAATAACAAAGAACGACCAGGCGGTTACGCAAGATTTGGTGGAGCTATGGGAGAAGAAAAATAATGAATTACAGCAAAAGCTGAAACAAGCTAATGTTGAGACTGTCTACCATTTAATCGTTGATACAAAACATAATCTGCCGAGAAAGCTCACCTTAAATCGTAAGGTTACCTACTCGGAAGCGGGGAATAAATCTGATAATGAAACTTATGTATCACAGGTGAATTTTTCAGGCTTTCGTTGATTTTCACATTATCCCACAGGTCTTGCGCTCCATACAGGGCGTGCTACAATAGAAAAGCTTGCTTATTTTTTAGACAGAGGAAGGAAGAATACACAATGAAAGATCCCAGAATTCAAAAGCTGGCGGCTAACCTAGTCGGTTATTCCGTAAATGTCCAGCCAGGCGAGAACGTGCTCGTCGAAATGATTGGCAATGAAAGAGATTTAATCAAAGCTGTTGTAGAGGAGATCGGCAAGGCCGGCGGTCATGCTTTTGTACAATTAACAGATCGTACAGTCCTGCGCAGCATGCTTAAATACGCAACTCGTGAGAGTCTTCAGACATGGGCTGAAATTGACTTGAACCGGATGAAGCAAATGGATTGTTATATCGGGATTCGTGCAGGTGAGAATGTGAACGATCTGTCCGATGTTCCTGAAGAAAATATGAAATTGTATAACTCGTTGTACTCTCATCCAGTGCATAGCGAACAACGTGTGAAGCATACGAAGTGGGTAGTACTGCGTTATCCGAATGCGAGCATGGCTCAGCTTGCGAATATTAGCACTGAAGCGTTTGAGGACTTTTATTTCGAAGTGTGTAATTTGGATTACGCCAAGATGGACAAGGCTCAGGATGCTTTAGCTGATCTCATGCGCAGAACGGATAAGGTACATATTTTGAGTGCTGGAACAGATCTTAAGTTCTCGATTAAAGGAATCGGTGCAGAGAAATGCTCCGGGCAAAAAAATATTCCGGATGGCGAGGTTTACAGCGCCCCAGTTCGCGATTCTGTAAATGGAACGATCAGCTATAATGCACCGTCAGTATATAATGGAGTGACCTTTGAAAATATCAAATTCAAATTCGAGAACGGAAAAATTGTTGAAGCCACCAGCAATGACTCCGCCCGTTTGAACGAGATTTTGAATTCAGATGACGGCGCACGTCATATTGGCGAATTCGCTATCGGGTTTAACCCTTACATTCTTCACCCGATGAATGATATTCTTTTTGACGAAAAAATCGCAGGCAGCCTGCACTTTACGCCAGGACAAGCATATGATGTTACAGATAACGGTAACCGCTCCTCCATTCACTGGGATCTTGTGTTGATCCAACGTCCCGATTATGGCGGCGGTGAAATTTATTTTGACGATGTATTGATCCGTAAGGATGGAATTTTTGTGTTGCCGGAACTCGAAGGTCTGAATCCTGAAAACTTGAAATAAAATGTAATAACAAGAAAACACCTTGCGCGAGTAAGCGGATTCAATGTATCATAAGAAATGATAACAAAAGACTAAAGTTTTATAATCAAGTTGCGGAGGGATTCCTATGTCCAGTAACAATGCGGCAATTGTCGATATTGCCCAAACGGCAGGCCAGTTCAACTCTTCAATCGTTCTTCAAGCGGACAACAAGTACATTGATGTTAAAAGTATCCTTGGTTTGTTCACTACTTTGGTATCCAGCCAAAGCTATGAGCTTCATGTTCATGGGGCAGATGCTGAAGAAGCTAAGAAGGCAATGACTGAAGTGTTTGCAAAACACGGTTTGAAATTCACAGTTGTTGCTGAGTAATAGTCGTGCTAAAAACGTCCTACCGGTTTTCGGTGGGGCGTTTTTTCTAGAAGTAGATACGAAACTTGATAGGATAACGCAGCAGGTTCTTTTAAATATATGGTTAGTATAAACTGAATTGTTGTATTGATACCGGATTTCGTCTAATATTAAGTAAAATAGTAAAAGCAGCTTAACTTTTGGACATGGGGGGGATAGAGGCATGACTTCATCGGAATTACAGGAACAGTATAATCTTAAAGCAATCAATCTTCTACAAGAAGATGCCGATAAAATTCAGCAACTTATAGAAGTGCAGATGGAGAATCTGGCAACACGCTACTGCCCTCTCTATGAGGAAGTGCTGGATACCCAGATGTACGGTTTCTCCAGAGAAGTGGATTTTGCGGTTAGAGCAGGTTTGGTCCCAGAGATTACTGGTAAGATGGTACTAAGTAAGCTGGAGCGTAACTTAGCAGTACTCTACGAGGCTTTGAACAACAAAGCGAAGGAAGAATAAATATCGGTTTCTTAAGTATTTATAGAAGCGCACATGAGGACGAATCGCTCATGTGCGCTTTTTGTTGTGTACAATGGTTAATAATGATTATACGAGATAGAAGGAGACTCCTAAAATCAGGTAGACCGTTAATAACAAGAGACCCTCATACCAGTTAGTCGAGCCGTCCTGAGTAATTGATTTGGCAATAAAGACGGCTACACCGATGGCGACAATTTCGATGGTCGTAAAAACTATGTCCATTGTATCACCCATGAAATAACTGGCGAAGATTAGGACAGGTGCTACGAACAGGGCGATTTGCAGACTGCTTCCAACCGCAATTTCTACTGCCGCACCGATTTTGTTCTTCATGGCCAGCATAATGGCTGCACTGTGCTCTGCGGCATTACCGATAATGGCTACGAGGAACGCACCTACAAACAGCTCGCTGAATCCGAAACGTTCTGTTAAAGTCTCTAACGTACCTACCAGCCACTCACTCACGAAGGCTACCATTACGGTGGCAAGCACGAGATAAAGGATGGATTTGTTTCTGGACCATGCAGGGGCATGTTCATGGGCTAACTCTTCTTTACCCTCTTCTGTAACGTCCTCTAGATGTTTCTTATGCGTGATCATGGAGAAGATTAGCCAAGCTATGTACGAAGCGATGAGCAGCCCGGCAACGATTAAACTGAGCACATCGGTATCCTTCTCCGTAATAGAGTGGGTGGTAAAGAACATAGCGGGAACAAATAAGGCAATGACGGCAACGATCATCAGGGAGCCATTCATTCCGGCAAGGGTTACGTTGAAGTTCTGAACTTTGAACTTCATCCCGCCGGCGAAAATACTCAATCCTAGAACAAGCAACAGGTTGCCGATAATAGAACCGGTAAGACTGGCTTTGACCATGTCGAACAATCCTTCCTTAACCAGGAAGAAGGCAATGATTAGCTCAGCAGCATTGCCGAAGGTGGCGTTAAGGAAGCCGCCCAGTCGCTGTCCGGCATAATGAGCTACACTTTCAGTAGCCCGGCCGAGAAATCCAGCCACAAACACCACAGCGATTGCTGAGAGAATGAACTGCAGGGTATGATCCCAATCGGCATAATGGCCGATTGCACTAAGGATAAAGGTGATACCCATCAGTGATGGTGAAATCCATTTTTTCAATGTAAAGGACACTCCTATCTATGTATTTAGATTGAATTCATAATCAATATACCCAAATTGTTCCTAGGTGTAAACGAGAAAGCGATAAAGTGATTTGCTTTTTAGCCTGTTTTGGAATTACAATAATTGATAATGAGTGTAGGGGGGATATGGCATGGCAGAACAACTTCAACTGGAAATGGGAAATATACGAATTTCAAATGACGTCGTCTCAAAAATTGCCGGTTTGGCTGCCTTGGAGACTCCGGGAATTGCAGCCATGTCTGGTGGCCTGTCAGAAGGCTGGGCGAAACGTCTAAGCGGTAAGAACGTTCAGAAGGGCGTTACCGTTGAAGTAGGACAGCTGGAAGCAGCAGTAGATCTACGAATTATCGTTCTCTATGAAACACCGATCCACGAAGTGTGCCGGATGCTTCAGCAGAACGTACGTGAAGCTGTGGAGAGCATGACTGGACTTCATATTGTTGAGGTAAATGTCAAAGTTGAAGGCGTAGCTTTCAAGAATGATGAAATCTCTTAAAAAACTTGTACACAAAAAAGCAGTCCAAGGTTAATTCCCTGGGCTGCTTTTTTATGTGTATATCCCCTAACCTCCGGCTTTATAAAGCTTACCGGGAACGAACCTGTCTAACCGTTGTTACAGATTTCGTTACTTCCTCTTTGGCAGGAAGGTTGGTTTCTCTTGAGATGCTTAGCATAATTCCCATGCACAGCATGCTGACAAGGAGTGAAGAGCCCCCGTAGCTGATAAACGGCAAGGTAACGCCGGTAAGAGGGATTGTATTGGTTACACCGCCGATATTGACAAAGGCCTGAATGGCTATGAGGCCCATAATCCCAATTCCGACGAGCGTACCAAAGGGATCCTTACACCTTAAAGCGATTAGAATACCCCGCCAGATAAAATACAGATATAACATCAAAAATATGGAGGTCCCTAGGAAGCCGAACTCTTCACCAATTACGGGGAAGATAAAGTCCGTATAAGGGTATTTTAGATAGTCCAGCTTTTGAATGCTTTTGCCGAAGCCGGAACCACTTACTCCACCTTGGCCAAGAGCGGTTAAGGATTGAATAATGTTATAACCATCACCCTCAGCAACCTGATAAGGATCTAAAAAGGCAACGATACGACCTTTTCTATAATCCTGAGTGTCAGTGGCTTTATCGGATGGAGATAAGGAATCAATCGCTGCTTTGGCGCCTACAACTAGTCCTACACCCAGCACTAGCAGTGCTATAGAGCCCAGAATATGCTTCATGCTGGCACCGCCGGCATAAATAACAAGTCCGCTGGTAGCTACGAGAATGAGGCAAGAACCTAAATCCGGCTGCATCATTATAAGTCCGGCAACAATACCCACGATGACCATTACAGGGATATATCCTGTACGGAAATCTCTAAACCGTTCACCTTTTTTGGTGATGAGTGCTGAGATATACAGGATAATCGATATTTTGGCTAATTCGGTGGGTTGAATTCCAAGTTTCCCGATACTAAGCCAGCTCTTGGCACCATTAATTTTTTCAGAGAAGGCTACCACGAGCAGAAGTATAACGGTGATGATAAAAATAGGTACATACCACTTCTTAAACTTACTGTAGTGAATGTTCATAGCTATAAACATAACAACGGTTCCGAGTACGATCCAGATCACTTGGCGTTTAATGAAATATAGAGGGTCATTACCGAACTTCGAGCTTGCTAAGGTTAAGCTTGAGCTAGCACTGAAGACCATGACTAGACCGAAACCCACAAGTAGTAGTGTTAAGATAAGTAGTTGGAAATCGGGTGTTCCTCTTTTGGGCAGGCTGACATTTTGTTTCGTCGTTCCCTTTCTGTTACTCAAGCCTCTAACAGCTGCTTTAATTCAAGAATCCGCTTAGCAGCAGTGTCCAATACTGGTTTTGGCACCGGAGATTCATATTCCAGGCCATGAGGGAAGGTTGCTTTTCCTAAGTATACGGCTTCAATTGCAAGTACGGCATCAGACTTCTCTAGCTTTCCCTCGACAGCGCGAGTGTTAATGCGTAGGAAGTATTCGCCACCATCCTGTGGGTCTTCAATTTTGCAGTCGTAAGTGGCACGATAGTATTCCCATTGCCAGCGGATGAAGCCAGCTTTTGTGGCACTCTCGTCCAGATAGAGAAGATCACTCTTCAATCCTACGAGGCCCGTGTTCTCAAAAATCATAGCACGCATATCCCCCTTATGAAGTATAATGATGAATTTCTGATCCGATTGCTGATGTTCTACCTCATGATAGTATGTTTCTAAAGGTTGTGCAAGAGTAGGCAGTGCCTAACAATACCCAGTTTTTTGCGTTTCTGCTACAATAAAAGAATTATAGTCGTTCGCGGCTGGAACAAAGTGAACAGGACTGCTATCGCTTGCTATGGATGCGGGTTTATCGAGAAGGGGATGGAGAACTTATGAAGAGCTTAGCGGTTGATTCGCTCATGCCGGAGATCGTGGAATGGAGACGCCATTTGCATCGTCATCCGGAGTTGTCTTTTCATGAAAAGGAAACGTCAGCATTTATAGCAGATAAGTTAGCCAAATTCGGAATTGAAGTCAGAAAAAGCGGGACAGGGTATGGTGTGCTTGGCATATTACGGGGGAAGCGGCCGGGGAAAACCGTTGTTCTTCGCGCGGATATGGACGCCCTACCTATTAAAGAGGAGAACAAGAAGGATTACGTTTCGCAAAATGAAGGGGTAATGCATGCCTGTGGACATGATGGCCACACTTCCATACTGCTCGGTGTAGCCTCTTACTACAGCAGCCGGCTTGAGGAGCTGGAAGGGGAGCTGCGTTTTCTTTTTCAGCCCGCAGAGGAAGTATGCCCAGGAGGGGCGCAGGGAATGATTGCCGAAGGCATGTTAGAAGGAGCGGATGCGGTGTATGGTCTGCATCTGTGGACTCCATTGCCTATGGGAACTGTAGGGAGTGCTCCGGGACCGTTGATGGCGTCTGCGGACGAGTTTTTTATAGATATCATTGGCAAAGGCGGACACGGCGGCATGCCGAACCGTACCATTGATAGCATCGTGGCGGGAGCGGCGCTGGTGACCCAGCTCCAGAGCATTGTAAGCCGCTCTGTAAACCCGCTGGAGCCTGCTGTACTCAGTGTAGGAACCATTCAAGGGGGATTCGCCCAGAATGTCATTGCCGAGCAATGCCGGATCACAGGGACAGTGCGGGCATTCGACGAGGAGACACGGCATTTGATACGCCAGCGAATCGAAGAAATGACCGTTTCTATTGCCAGCGCTTACGGGGCAGAAGCTAAGATAGATTACGTTATGGGATATCCTCCCCTCGTAAATCACGATGGTGAAGTGCAGCGGTTTTTCGAGGTGGCCCCAGCGGCTTTAGGAGAATCTGTTGAAGTGATTCGGATGGAAAAGCTGATGCCAGCTGAGGATTTTGCCTATTATGTTAAGGAGATTCCAGGCTGCTTTATGTTTGTGGGTGCCGGAAATCCGGATAAAGAGGCTGACTATCCACATCATCATAGCAAATTTGATTTTGACGAAGATGCCATGCTGCACGGAATGAAGCTGCTCATTGCTATGGCGAATTCCTGTATGCGTGAGAACACAATCGTATAATTTCGTTTCATAGAGGAGAACCTATTCCCATAACATGGAGACCATGATTAGGAGGGTTCATTCTTGAAGACAGTGAAAGAGGTTATGACGAAGGAGCCTGCAACGGTTACGCTGCAAGATAATGTGTATGAAGTTGCCGTGAAAATGCGAGATTATGACACTGGATTTATACCTGTTGTTGATAATGAAGAACATAAGACACTGCTCGGTGTAATTACTGACCGCGATCTCGTGATTAGAGGTTATGCGGCTAAACATCCTGGTTCAACCTCAGTGGAAACTGTAATGAGTAAAGAGATTCAGACCGTCTCGGAGAATACTTCAGTAGATGAGGCTGCAGAGGTAATGGCTGGCTGGCAAATTCGCAGGCTGGCGGTGACACGTGACCAGAAGCTGGTGGGCGTAGTGTCGATTGGAGATCTGGCTGTGCGCGACATTTTTGCGGATGAAGCTGGTGAAGCCCTCCATGATATTTCGCAGCAGCACTTACATTAAATAGTCAGATAGGGAAGCTCATGACCGTTATGCGGGGATGGGCTTTTTCCTGTTATATGAAAATAAACAAAATTACATAGCGCAAGCTTAAATTACTTGAACACTAGGGAGGAAAAGCTATGAATGGATCAGGAGCTTGCATCGTACGCAGGGACCGGACAATTTTACTGGAATGTGCTCATCCGGATTTTGAGGTGGCAAGGAAAAAGCTAGGGATCTTCGCGGAGCTGATAAAAAGTCCTCCTGCTTACCATACCTACCGAATTACCCCTTTATCTCTTTGGAATGCAGCTGCGCTTAATTATACTGCTGAGGAGATTATCACTAGCCTGCATCACCTTGCACGCTGGGGTGTTCCCACAGGATTGGAGGAGGAAATTGAAACTCTTTTGTCCAGATATGGAAAGCTGACTCTTCATGGCCAAGAGACTCAGAATGAGGTCGTTATGTTAAGAGCGGATGCTCCTGAGCTTTTGGATGAATTGAGTGATGAACAAGGTCTAAAAGCGTTGGGTCTACTGAGAATAAATCCTCTGGAATGCTCGTGTCCTGCGGAGAATAGAGGGCTTTTGAAACAAGAGCTGATGAGATTGGGTTATCCAGTTCTCGACTACGCCGGATATCATGAAGGGCAAGCGCTTAGCTTGACCTGGAAGGAGAATCTCGATACCTGCAAGGCTGATTCGGCAAACGATTCATTTGGCTTACGTGAATATCAGCAGGAGGCCGTTCAGCTGTTTCAAGGGACAGAAGGACAAGGGGGAAGCGGTGTGGTGGTGCTGCCTTGTGGCGCAGGGAAGACAATTGTAGGAGTAGCAGTACTTGAAAGTCTCCAATGTGAAACCCTGATTTTAACTTCAAATACAACGTCCGTAAGGCAATGGATGGATGAACTGCTGGAGCGAACAGATTTGGCTGGGGAGGCAGTGGGGGAATATTCTGGTGAAAAAAGAGAAGTGCGGCCAGTCACCATTGCCACCTATCAAATATTAACGCATCGTTCGTCCAAAGACGGTCCGTTTCTCCATATGAAGCTGTTTAACGAACGCAATTGGGGCTTGATTATATATGATGAGGTTCACCTGCTTCCAGCGCCTGTATTTCGGGCTACAGCAGACATTCAGGCTACACGTCGACTGGGGCTTACAGCCACTTTGGTTAGAGAAGACGGGAAGGAAGGGGATGTGTTCTCTTTAATCGGACCGAAACGCTACGATTTGCCTTGGAAGGAGCTGGAGCAGCAGGGCTGGATCGCTGAAGTGGAATGTGTAGAGATCATTGTGCCCATGAATCCGGAGCTTAAACAAGAATATATGTACGCGGCGGCAAAAGAAAAATTTCGTATGGCTTCATGCAATCCTGCCAAAGCTGAAATTGTAGCCAAGCTTCTAAAGGTCCATACAGGTTCTTCGGTGCTGGTTATTGGACAATATCTCGACCAGTTAAGTGAACTGGCTGACAGGATCGGGGCGCCTTTAATTACCGGCAAAACGAAGCAGCGTGAAAGAGACGAGCTATATGCGGCTTTTAACGAGGGAGATATACAGGTACTGGTGGTGTCAAAAGTAGCGAATTTCGCGGTGAATTTACCTGACGCGTCAATTGCTATTGAAGTCTCGGGAGCTTATGGATCACGGCAGGAGGAAGCCCAGCGACTAGGTCGAATCCTCCGTCCCAAAGCGGGGGAGAATAAAGCCTATTTCTATACACTGGTATCTGAAGATAGCCGGGAACAGGATTTCGCTTTGCGCCGCCGGATGTTTTTGACTGAGCAGGGTTATGAATATGTCGTTAAAAAGATGCCGAGTGGAGAGGAGCGAACCATCCATTGAACCAGCTGTCTACAGAAGCATTAGAGGTCTTAAAGCGATTATGTGCAGCTTATGCTGCCCAGCCGTTTGAGGAAGGGAAGGAAGAACGATTGCGCCCTGTGGCGCTTTGTCGTGCTGAGCAAAAGCTTGCAATGAACGAATTGCGCCGCGAGGGGCTGTTAACTGCAAGGCATAAAATTTTGGGCGAAAAGC
>RCUO01001140.1_pt1 | contig 10425 bp, 11 predicted proteins | sample 2166161 | NCBI WGS metagenome assembly RCUO01 (sample SAMN09932617, study PRJNA488358) | compost metagenome | feature: garden; material: soil; isolation source: compost soil in cyclohexanecarbonitrile-enriched culture | place: Germany: Experimental Botanical Garden Goettingen | collected 2016-01-27 | reverse complement strand
GCCCCACATCAGAGGCGACAGGAAGCCGTGCGATTTTGCATTCGATACCGTGTACAGCAGCAGGTTGCCCCCGGCCAGCCGGATCAGCAGCGCGACGCCGAGCGCCGCCATCATCATCAGCAGCACGAGCCAGAAATAGGCCTTGCCGCTGACGGTATACTCGAAATAAATGTAGAGTCCGGTCAGCATGATTCCGTACCCCGTCCAGGTCAGGGCGAAGACGAGATACGAAGGAAGGGAGAGAGCCTCGCGCAGGTGAACGCCAACGCCGTACAGGATGCCGAAGAACAGCAGACCGTTGAAGAAGAAAGTAAGCAGCGCCTGCAGCCTTCTTTTGCAGAGAATCACGCGGACCGGGATCGGCAGGCTAGTCAGGTAGGCCAACAGCTTCGTATACGAATTCGTGCTCCAGTACTTCATCGTATTGCGACAGTAAGTGAACCCGATAGCCGGCGTCAGTGCGAGCAACAGATAATCGGTAATCACCATCCGTTCGCCCGCCTTGAGGGAGTCATTGATGGTCATTGCGGCGAACGCTCCGAGATATCCCATGAAGATAATGGAGAAGAGCAACTGGAACAGTAACATCATTTTGTTGCCTCTGTAATCTCCCCGCAGCATAAACCAGGAGTCTTTCAACGTCTGCATAGGCGATCCATCCTTTGGCACAGATTCGAAATCCGAATGCGCTGTGCTTACTGTTTATATTTATATACACAGTGTATAGAGCTGCCCTCATATTGTCAATCCCTTCCTTGGAAAAAAATCTTATTTTCTCCACTTGCCCTCAGGAATGGTCTCCCTGCATAATAGGCAGAGTGAAATCCAATATTTGTAAAGGGGAATAGGTTCATGTTCAATCGCTATCGTCATTCACTTCTCTGCTCGGTGATTCTGCTTGTTCTCCTGCCGCTTCTTGCCTCCTGTTCCAGTGAACCGGGACCGAAGCTCGATTGGAGGTCCGATCTGGAGCTTGTCCGGCGGGAGTTCCCGGAGAAGGAAATTACGCTGAAGCAGAATCCCCGGCAGGCTGAAGATTTCAGGGAGCGGATTACGGCGATCATCGACAAGCTTCCCAAGTACCGGAACGACGATGAGGTGAAGCTGGAACTGTCGGGAGCGCTGGCTTCATTGGGACAGGTTCATACCTATCTCGATTTATCCTCGGAGCCGATTCTTCCGTTCTATCTTTATATGCAGGAGGGTAAAGTCTATGTACTAGGCACCGTGGCAGGCTACCGGGATACCCTGTACAGCGAATTAACTGCCGTTGAGGGGGTTCCGGTGGGGCGAATTCTGGAGAAGCTGAAGAAGGATATTTCGCGGGATAACGAGGTTGGTTTTTGGGCGAGAGCTCCGATGTATCTCCGAATGCCTTCCGTACTGAAGGGACTTCGCGTTATAGAGGACACTGAGAAAGTGGAGCTGACCTTCAGGAAAGAGGATGGACAGATTATTTCAGTTAATGCCGAAACGCTGACCGAAGCCAATCACTCAAAGCCCGAATTTGCAGAATACATGCCCGCGCAGCAGTTCATGCAGAATTACAGGCAGGGCGATTCCAACTATCAGTACGAATATATGGCCTCGGCAAAAGCGATGTACATCGCCTACAACTCCTGCGAGCAGGACAAGAACCTATCCATGTCCCAGTTTGCGGATGAAGTCCGTGAGGCGGCATCTAATCGGCCGGTTGACCGTCTGGTAATCGATTTACGAAACAATCCGGGAGGAAATTCTCAGGTCATTGATCCCTTGCTGACGATGCTGGAAGGCGAATCCAAGCTTAACCGCCATGTAGCCGTGCTGATCGGCCGGGGGACGGGCTCCTCCGCCATTCTCGCAGCACTGGAGCTGCAGCGGCTGTTAGGCGCCACATGGGTTGGTGAACCGACCAACGGGGACCCGAACAAGCCGGGAAACATCCTTCCGCTGGAGCTTCCAGCGACCGGCTTGACGGCTTATTACTGCACAACCGAGTATCATAATCCGTTGTATTTGGGACAGGATGCAGTCCCTCCCGACCTCCCTGTGCCCACCACCATCGAAGATTTTAGAGCAGGCGTCGATCCCGTCATGCAGGCCGCGCTGGATTATAATTTTCAATAGGGAGCTATACCTTCTACAATAAAAAAAGGGCGCTCTTAAGCGCCCAAAATGACTTCCCACACCGGCTTGGTGTGGCCGCCCGGATACATCAGATACAGCAGAATATATACCGCGGTGCCCGTTATGGCGGTGATGAACCAGATGACTGAAGTCACCCTCCCCCATTTGCGATGCTTGGCATACTTGGCCTTGAAACCCAGCGTCAGCGTCGTGATGCCGAATACGGCAGCCACCGTTGCGAGAACGATGTGAAAGATCAGAAACACATGGTACAAGGCTGACAGGTTGTCCGGCCCTCCCCAGGAGGTGTTCCCTACAAAGACGGTTCTTGATGCGTACACGAGAAAAAACAGCACGGCAAATATTGCGGCGGCGATCATCGCCTTTTTGTGCGCTTCGCGCTTGCCCAGAATGATCAGTCTCCAGCCGATGGCCACCATCACAGCGCTGATGACGATAAACCCAGTACTGATCGTCGGAAATACGGTGAAAATATCCATGTTCGTCCTCCTAAAGTCACCGGCAGTTGCACAAGTCGGCAGCGTGATTTTACACCGGAGTGCTCCCCGGAGCTGTTCCGCGGCGACTTGCCCGTACTCTTTTTTATACCAGTGATGAAAGACAGAAGCAAGCGCGCAGGCCAAAATCCGCCCTTGAATGAACTTCACCGACCGCGATTCCACCCATCTGCCTCAGCCCGGAGCGAACCCCTGGCGAAGAAGATCTGTCCTCCGAAAAAAGCTCTCTGCCTCTGCAATGCCGCCTTTCTGCTCCCGCACCGGAAGAACCGGACGAACCACCTCATGAGGGCCACAGCGGCGAACAGCGTTATGCAATAATATAAATACAACCGCTGCTTACCTGCCGGAATCACGGGATTCTATGCTGTCTTGATGCTGCATCCCGGAGGCTCAAATTAAGCTAAAGTCTTGATAATTCAGCAATTGCAATCGATTACAGAAAGCGGTATCATATATAAGTAAACTGTGAAGCGTTTTCAATTATGGGATTCCATTCTTCACCTATCGACATTTATATGGATTGGATTACAACAAAAAAACCGTTCTTTGCGGCGTTCCGCAAATCACGGTTTATAATATGTTCATATCATTTGCGATTCATTTGCGAAAGCCGGGTTGGCTAGGACACGGATGAATTCATCCGGACCAGTTCGTGCTCGACGACCATGGTAAGCTCTTCCTCATATCCTCCCGTTATCCGGTACTTGCGCACATACTCTCTGACAAATTTCTTGGGATCCTTGGGCTGGAAAATACGTGTCATTTCCCGCAGACTTTCCTTGACTTCATTGTGACCTTTACTTGCCATGATCAGTTCCCTCCCAAAACATTGAAAATGAATGCTCCGTTGTAGAGAATGCATGATGAAAAGTCTGATGTTACTTCGAAATGCAGGACGGTAAGTCCCGGAGAGTATGTCCCGGAAGACCTGCATATTCTCCTCCTGAGGCCTGTAACCGGACTACACGGCCGGATCAGTCGACTCCGAAGTCGGTGAAGAAGGTTCGTCTCGATTTGGGCTGAGAGCTTCGGGCAGTAAAAACCGCCTTGACACTGTAATTACCCGAAAAGCCAAGTAGCTGAATCACTCCTTTGGGGCTTTATCGTTTTATTGTATCATATTCCAGCCCAACTGCCACCTTTCCTGCTAAATGCCCGGATGGATTTTTTTTATAATCACTATAACCGAACATATGTTTCATTATAGCATGAATGGAGAAGCATTCACGCTTTTTTTGTGAGGTTTTTGGTAAAATCCAGGTTAATCTATTGAAATATCTCTCTTCAGGAACAAAAAGGGGTAGAGTATGATAATTAACACTAGTGAGAACGCCTTAAGCTCCCGCCAGTGCACAGCGCTTGCTCTGGACCGGCTCGATGTCCATAGCGAAGGGCTCGGTGATTAGGCAGACTCTGCTATTGCCGAGTCCCTCGGCTGGAGGGAGCCGTCATCACAGCCGGGCCGGGAACCGGACAGCCCGCTGGAAGCACCTCCACCGGCTGATGGAGCAGTTATCATCGTAGTCCTATCGAAATGCCGAAGAGGCGAAGGTCCGCTCATACTTTGTCCTGCAAGCTCATATGGTTATAAAGAGCAGCAGCGGGTCGCCGCCTGGCGATTCGCTGCTTGTGTTCCCGAGACAGGAGAGTGAAGCTGATGTCCCCTTTCCGTTCTTCCGTCGGCCTTCCGGATTATGTCGCCGCCGCGCTGTGCTACCTCTTCCCTTTTGCAGGCGGAATCATCTTCCTTGCGCTGGAGAAGCGCAGCCGGTTCGTACTGTTCCATTCCCTCCAGTCTCTGCTCGCTTACGGCGCGCTTATGGTCGGCCACGTACTGGCCGGACTGCTGCCGTTCATCGGAGCTCTTGTAGCAGCTCTCTGCTTCCTGCTTGGCTTCGCGGTATGGCTGGTCATGACCTACCACGCGCTGAAGGGTCACTGGCAGAAGCTGCCGTGGGCCGGAGATATCGCCGAGCGCCAGCTGCGGCGGCTCTAGCACTTTGACTGAATCAACTCTCAGAATTAACCCTGCTCTAAGGCGGGACTCAGATGAAGTTATTTTTACTGTGGATGAGATGAACAACAAGCTTTGGCTGATGCCGGTTCCGATCTCGCCCTGTCACCGCGAATGAAGCACCGGCTTCGTTCTCAGAAAAATATATCCTAAGGATTATATCGGACCAAGGTTCCAGGGGAAACATGGAAATAGAAAAGAATTTCCCTATTCCGGCTCCGTCTTCGGTACAATGGTACAAGAATGGCATCTGAAGATTATGGACCTGGGGGAACGTGCATGTATTTGTTCGTCATCAATCCCCGCTCCGGCGGGGGAATGGGGGAGCGCGCCTGGCGGCGCGCCGAAGAATGTCTTAAGGAACGGCAAGTGGAATATGAGGCTCTCCGTACGGGAAGCTCCAAAGGAGCCGGGCGGGAAGTGGAGCAGGCGCTGAGCCGCCGGGAGAGCTGGACCGCCTGCGTCGTTGTCGGCGGCGACGGCACGATTCACAGCGTCCTGCCGGCGCTGAGGTCCCGGGGCGTAACGCTCGGCATCATTCCGGCCGGCTCCGGCAATGACACGGCGCGCGGCTTCGGCGTGCCGAAACAGGCCGAAGCCGCCCTGGATGTCATCCTGGGCGGCTCGAAGGCCAGCGCCGATCTGCTGGTCGGCGCCGGTCCTGAAGAGAGCGAGGCCGCGACGCTGACCTCGGTCGCCTGCGGCTTCGATGCCCAGGTGGCGGTCAACGTCAACGCCGGCTGGTACAAGCCTCTCTGCAACGCCCTGCGTGCCGGGCGGCTTGCCTATCTCATCGGCATCCTGCACACCTTGATGACGTACAAGCCGGGGCGCGCGGTCATCGTCTGCGACGGGAAGAAGCACGCCTTCGAGAACGTTTGGCTGGCATCGGTCTGCAATCTGCCGAGCTATGGAGGCGGATTGCTGATCGCGCCGCAGGCCAAGCCGGAGGACGGCCTGCTCGATGTCTGCGTCGTCCACGGCTGCAGCCGCCTTCAGGTGCTGCGGCTGTTCCCGACGCTCTTGAAGGGCAGCCATGTATCGCTGCCCTTTGTTACGATGCTGCGGGGCAGACGCGCAGCCGTCTCCTTCGATGAGAGCCGGCCGGCCATCGCCGACGGCGAAGATCTCGGCGGCGCATCGCCCGACGTCAGATGCGAGCCCGGAGCGCTGATCGTGCTGACGCCTCGCCCTGGAGGAGATTAACCTCCAGCTCTTTGCTTTTAGCTTTTTTGCTTTTTGCTCGTAGCCTCCAGCCTCCAGCTTTCACCTTCAAGCAGCCTGCCGGAACCGGACAAGCACAAGCCTCCTTCAGACTTCAGGCGGCCGCGACATGAACACATCCACAGCGTCCTCGCTGTAGGCCCGGAAGCCGAAGCGCTCATACAGCCGCCGTGCCGGGCTCCCCTGCAGAACATTAAGCCGGACCACGGCATCTTTGGCCTCATCCTTCTCCAGCACGGCCCCGAGGACCCGGCTGCCAATCCCCCGGTTCTGGTACGCGGGATCGATGTAGAAATGCTCCAGCAGCCGGCCCCCGGCTTCTGCCCGAAGCGCGATGCAGCCGATGAGGGCGGAGCCTGGCCCCGTGATAATCCATGTACACCGGGGCTCAAAAGCACGCCGGAACCGCTCGCGCACTCTCTCCTCGTCGAATCTGCCTAACCGGGTCAGATCGTCCCTCAGGACCTCTGCCCGAAGGTCAGCCAGCCTCTCCCGGTCTTCAGAACGCGCAGGCTGCAGCGTGAACTCTGTGGCCTGCTCCCTCACGGCGTCTCTTCGACGAACGCAACCTGCCCGTCATCCAGTGAAGCGATGCGCACCAGCGACTCCAGCCGGTAACCGGCTTCCAGCAGCAGCCCCCGGCCAGGCTGGAATGATTTTTCAATGACGATTCCGATTCCCGCCACCGAAGCGCCAGCCTGCTCCACAATACGTGCCAGCCCGAAGGCGGCCTCCCCGTTGGCCAGAAAATCGTCGATGATCAGCACCCGCTCGCCGGGAGCGATGAATTTTTTGGATACGGTGATTTCATTGGTTTCTCTTTTGGTGAACGAATAGACCTTTTCCACGAAGATGTCTTCGGTCAGGGTCAGCGATTTCTGCTTGCGGGCGAAGATCAGCGGAACCTCCAGCTCAAGCGCCGTCATGATCCCGGGAGCAATGCCGGATGATTCGATCGTCAGCACCTTGGTGATCCGTTCGTCCGCGAACCGGCTCTTGAATTCCCTTCCGATTTCACGCATAAGGAACGGGTCCATCTGATGGTTCAGGAAAGAATCCACCTTGAGAACGCCCTTGGCGAGCACCAGTCCTTCGCTCTTCACCTTATCCTTCAACAATTTCATAGCCGTTTCTCCCTCTCCCTGTATAGATATGCGGCTTGCACAAAGGCCCACTCTCCCTCAAATGTCTCTGAGCGGAGAACGGGCCTTTCAAGAGCCGGCGCTAAAGCCCGGTAGTCTTTCGCGGCAGCAGATTGCCGACGATGGACTTCAGGTCATGATCCTCCCCGGATTTTCCGCTGCCGTCATCATACCCGGTAATCCGGATCTCGGAGAAGGCGCTCGCCGGATTGACCGGCTTGAAGATCAGCTTCTCGCGGTCGTCCAGCCTGACATCAAAACCCATATCCTTGAACATGCCGATCAGTTGGCTCTCATCCGGAACCGCACCATCGTCAATGAACAGCAGCCCCCGCAGCGATTTCGGCCCGTCGGGATGCACAACCTCAAAATGAACGATGCACTCCACCCCTTGCTTCACCTCCCTCGCTTGGTTATACGGATCTGATGATTAGGCTTGCTCTCTTCCGGCTACCTCTTCGGCCGGCATATCCTCCTCCGCCGTGGACTCCTCTCCGTCACCGCCGATATATCTTCGGTAAATATCCCCGTAGCGGTGCCCATAGCGGCGTTCCAGTTCCGGCCCCATGTCCTGCTCCAGTTCGAACAACACCATCTCCTGGGTAAAATGCGCCAGCAGCAGCTCCACCAGCACCCGGTGCTCGGTTACGACAGCCTGGGCTCCGTCCTCTCCCCGCATGCCGAGCATGCACCATCTGCGGTCGATGACGAAGGAGAATTTCCTTCCTTCGGACTCTGTACTTCCAGCGAGCGGCTGCCAGGGGAGATAGGGGCTTGCAGCATTCCCTCCGTCAAAAGCCCAGAGCAGTCTCACGCCTCTCCGCTCAGCCTCCTCAAGCTCGCTGCGCAGCAGCGACGCTTCTTCCCGCCATACGTCGACGACGATCTCATGTTCGGCGGCGTTAAGCTGGCGGATCAGGGCGTCCATGACGTTCCGCTCTCCTTCCACATTGTAGAAGGTGGCGCTGACCGAGCCGCCACGCGGCATTTCCTTCTCCACGTAAGTCAGCGACGCTTCGACCCGGCCAGAGATCATCTTCGCCAGTTCTTCCGGCGCCAGTACGCTGTATCTGGCCGGTTCGCCGTCGCCGCAGCGGACATATCCCTGCTGGGTCAGACGCTGAAGCGCGGCATAGACGTTGGAGCGGGAAACGCCGAGACGTTTGGCCACCTCGTAACCGGACGATTGCCCGATGCTCGCCAGCTCCACCATGATTTTGGACTCCATTTCCGTAAAGCCCAGACTGCGAAGATGTACCAGAAGCTGTTCCATTTGCATCGTCCCTCCCAAAGTCATGCTGCCTTGCCGGTATTAAATTTGCTCCGATCCGCAGCGTGGACACCACATGGAGCCCTTCGGCAGATCCGCGCGGCAGATCTGGCATTTCACCATTTCGCGCGTTCCTTCCGTTTCTCCATGCTCATGCCCGCCCTGGGCCTGCCAGTCCCGGATGCGCCGGTCCAGCTCCAGCTGCCTTTCCCGCTCTCGCTCCAGTTCGTCGGCCATCCGCCGGTCGAGCTCCCCGGGCTCTTCCCCGCCTTCGTAATCGTCAAGCGGCGGCGGAAGATGCTCATCCTCGTCATCTGCTGCCTGTATGTAGCTGTACGGCTCGCGGGCCCCTGATTCGTAGTCCTCCTCCGCTTCCGGTTCCTCATACTGCACCGGGCGCTCACTCTGAGGCGCGGGCTTCGGCTTCTCCTGATAGACAGCCGGCACCGCGCCGCCTAACTGTTCCAGCTTGCGGCCGCAGTTGGGACAGAAATTCGCGCCCAATGCGACAACCGCGCCGCATTTGCAGAGCTTTTCGTTCTTGAGCTCGGCGATTCTGGCCCGCAGCTCGTCAATTTTATCCTGAAGTCGAAGACAAGCGCGGGAATGTTCGGTCATCATTCCTTCGGCCAGCGACAAATCCCTGGAACGATACCCTTCGTAGAAGAGTCTGCCCATCTTCGTAAATTCAATTTCCATATCATGTTCAATGTCGGAAATTTGGCTGTTCAGCTTCCCGATTTCCACGGAGTTCTGCGCCTTCTCGCTTACCCGGTTGGCTCCGTCTTTAATTCGCTGCAGCAAATTCATCGATAGTTCCTCCTTCTCATGGATGAGCCATGATCCTGCGCCAAGTACGCGTTCGAATATGCCTCTATCATACCAAATACGGGGCCGAGATTCATTACCTGTCGCATTGTGCATATCATGACGGATAATGAAGCGGTGTAGAGCGATTTCGCATTACGCATCCATCAAGCTCAATCTGGTGCGGAATACGCCGGATTATCGGTCGGAAGGGCTTGAGGTTAAATTTGACGAGGCGGGACCGATGAAACTCCTCCAGGGACAGGCTCCGGGAGCCGGAGAGCGGAGGCAAGCACTTTTTTACTACGGACGACGTTCGTTCTGTCATCAATCGAGCGGCCACGATGACGGCATCGGCAATCTGGACAGCAAGGACTCCGGGGCTGTATCGCCGCTCCGCATTCCAGGGGACATGGGGCATTAAATCACCGGTGGCATAAATGCGCTTGAGAAGTCAGGGCAGTCAGGCCGGTCGGCCAACACGGCTGTACGCTTTTTTGCTCACGGTCTCCCTTTCGGTTAAAATGGAGGTGGTTCCAAATTCGTACAACCGGGAGAGAGTCCGTGAAAGAACAAGATAACCAATTGATTACGCTGGAGCAGCTGCAGGTGCGCGTTCAGGATTTGGGCTTGGACAAACTGAGCGGGGACGTAACCAGACAACTGGAGGAGTTCAAGAAGATGCCCGCCTTGTACCGGCTGGCCCTGAATGAGCTGGAGAACAAGATCGAAACGCTCAAGACCGAATGGAAGATGCGCAACGGGTACAGCCCGATCGAACATATCAAGTGCCGGATCAAAGAGCCGGCAAGCATACTGGAGAAAATGAAGCGCAAGGGACATGAGTTCAGCTACGAGAACATGGAGAATTACATCCATGACATCGCCGGCATGCGGATCGTCTGCGCCTTCGTCAAGGATATTTACCAGCTCGCCGACCATTTTGCCGGGAGAGAGGATATCCGGGTGATTGAAGTCAAGGACTACATTGCCCATCCGAAGCCGAATGGCTACCAGAGCCTGCATCTGATCGTGGCGGTGCCGCTCATCCTGCTCGAAGGCACACGCTGGGTGAAGGCCGAGATTCAACTGCGTACGCTGGCCATGGACTTCTGGGCGAGCATGGAGCATATTCTCTATTACAAGTACGACAGCCAGCTGCCTCCCCATGTCGCCGATGAACTGAAGAGCGCAGCCCGCGCAGCCGACGAACTCGATCAAAAAATGCTGCGCCTGCGCAAGGAAATCCTGGAGCTGACGGCATCCGAAGTGGATCTGCCGGTCGAACCGCAGTAAGTATCGTAGGGCGGTCAAGCAGCATGCGCAAGAGACCCCAAA
>RCUO01001139.1_pt1 | contig 10429 bp, 11 predicted proteins | sample 2166161 | NCBI WGS metagenome assembly RCUO01 (sample SAMN09932617, study PRJNA488358) | compost metagenome | feature: garden; material: soil; isolation source: compost soil in cyclohexanecarbonitrile-enriched culture | place: Germany: Experimental Botanical Garden Goettingen | collected 2016-01-27 | reverse complement strand
GTCCTATTATCCTTCAATAATCTTCACATAATATTGGCGGTGCCTCGGCCCGTCGAACTCACAGAAATAAATGCCCTGCCAGCGGCCGAGCAGCAGGGAACCCTCTTGGATAATAATGCTCTGGGATGGACCGGCGGTTATTGATTTTAGATGGGAGGCTGTATTGCCTTCGCCGTGACGGTATTTCGGATGCTCCCAGGGGTACACCTCATCCAGCCTCATCAGCACGTCATGCTTTACATCCGGATCGGCATTTTCATTAATGGCGATTCCTGCAGTGGTATGCGGGCAATAGACTACAGCAATGCCATTTTGCACCCCGCTCTTTTTTACACAGGAAATAACTTCACGCGTAATATCACGCAGCTCATCCCGTTTGCTGGTCGAAATCTCAATAGTATGTAACATAATGCTATCCCCTCCCTGTAATATAAATAAAATATACTATAGTTTACCCCAAATTGAACGAAAGTAATTGACGGACACAGGCGGCTTTGGTAAAGTAATGATAATTATAATACCAAGTATATTAATAGGAATAATTATGGGCGTAATGGCTACTATACCGACCGGATATCCGGAGGTGGGGGGACTCTTAACTTGAATTCGCTGCTGAGACACAAGGGCTGGACCTGGGGATTTCGCACAACGATTCTGCTGTATTTTGTCGTGCTGATTGTTTTGCCGATTCTCGGCGTATATTACAATTCCTTTTCGCTGGGCTTCAGCACCTTTATCGAAGCTGTAAGCGACCCGATTGCCTGGAAATCGGTCCTGCTGACACTGAAGCTGGCAGTCATCGCTACTGTTATAAATGTCCTGCTGGGCACGATGATTGCCTGGGTATTGATCCGATACCGCTTCCCCGGTAAAGCGCTGCTGAACAGCCTGGTCGATCTCCCCTTTGCCTTGCCGACAGCGGTCGGTGGTCTGATGATTCTGCTGCTGCTCGGTCCGGGCAGTCTGATTGGCAGACTGGCGGAGAGACTCGGCTTCGAGATTGTTTTTCATCAGCCGGCTATTGTGATTGCCATGATCTTTGTAACGTTCCCGTTTGTCATCCGCGCAGTACAGCCGCTGCTGGAGGAGCTTGATCCTTCCGAAGAAGAAGCTGCTTATACGATGGGCGCCAGGAGCAGCCGGGTATTCCGGCAGGTGATTCTTCCCTCAATGGCTCCGGGGATGATCAGCGGCGGTATGCTGGCCTTCTCGCGTGCGCTGGCTGAATTCGGAGCAGTTGTGCTGGTTGCCGGCAATATTCCGGGACGGACGCTGGTGTCCTCAGTCTTTATTTTCGGTGAAGTGGAAAGTGATAATCCGGTTGGTGCCGCTGCGGTATCGGTCATTCTCCTGACCTTGTCCTTCCTGATCCTCTGGCTGATTAATCTGCTGCAGATGCGGGGGAGAAGATCATGAGAAAACTATGGATTACCCTTACCTATCTTGTATTTATCCTGCTGATTGCCGCTCCGCTGGGTAAAATGGCGACGGAGGCTTTCAGTGATGGCTTCAGCGGATTCTGGGCCTCGCTGTCGCGGCCGGAGGCACTGCACGCGCTGATGATGACCGGGTTCGTGGTTGTGGTGGTTACACTGCTGAATACCCTGTTCGGCATTATGCTGGCCCTGTATCTGGTGCGGGCAAACTGGCTGGGCAAACGCCTGAAAGGGCTGCTGAACAGCATTGTCGATCTGCCGTATGCTGTATCACCCGTAATCGGCGGACTGATGATCGTTTTGCTGCTCGGTCCGGACAGTGCGCTCGGTGCGCTTTTTGAACAAATCGGAGTCAATATTGTTTATGCTTTTCCCGGAATGGTCATTGCCACTCTGTTTGTAACGTTCCCGCTGATGGTGCGTGAGGTGATGCCGGTGCTGCAGGAGATCGGTTCACAGCAGGAAGAAGCTGCTTCGACGCTCGGGGCGTACGGCTGGACAACCTTTTGGAAGGTGACCTGGCCTTCAATCCGCTGGGCGGTTATCTATGGCGTGATTCTGACGGTTGCCCGCTCACTGGGCGAATTCGGCGCCGTACTCGTTGTTTCGGGTAACATTATGAATAAAACACAGACTGCAACCACGCTGGTCTACCAGGATGTAGAGAACTTTAATGTAACTGCTGCGGGCGGTGTGGCGCTGGTGCTGGCCGCATTCTCCGCAGGCTTGCTGCTGCTGATGGAATGGAGTAAGAGACGAAAGGGTGTGCATTAGAGATGCATGTAGAGGTTCGGGGACTAAATAAGCATTTTGGAGATTTTCACGCCGTGAAGGACGTTAATTTCGGGATTACCAAAGGTCATCTGATCGGCCTGCTAGGCCCAAGCGGCGGCGGCAAAACCTCGATTCTGCGCATGCTGGCAGGACTGGAGACACCGGACAGCGGTGAAATTATTTTTCACGGTAAAACGGTCAACAATCTTCCGCCGCAGGAGCGCGAAATCGGCTTTGTGTTCCAGAACTATGCGCTCTTTAAGCACATGACTGTCTATGAGAATATCGCTTTTGGACTTAAGGTTAAGAAAGCGAATAAGATTGCAATCCGTGACCGGGTTACGGAGCTGGTTGAGCTCACCGGTCTTAAGGGATTTGAGAAGCGTTATCCGCATCAGCTGTCCGGGGGCCAGCGCCAGCGGGTTGCATTTGCCCGGGCGCTTGCGCCTGAGCCGCAGCTGCTGCTGCTGGATGAGCCGTTTGCCGCCATTGACGCGAAGATCCGCCAGGAGCTGCGCTCGTGGCTGCGCGAGCTGATTGAACGTGTCGGCATCACCTCGATCTTCGTCACGCATGACCAGGATGAAGCGATTGAGGTGGCCGATGAGATTATGATCATCAATCAGGGGCGTCTGGAGCAGAAGGGCACCCCGTGGGATATTTACAAAGAGCCGAAGACGCCGTTTGTGGCAACCTTTATCGGTGAATCGACACTGATCGAGAGTACCAGCGAGCTCAAGGGCTTCAAGAATGCGGGCGGCGGCAAGCCGACCAAGGCGCTGATCCGTCCGGAGTATATTGAGGTGGGCCATCTGCATGAGTTCAAAATGGCTTCCGCCACAGAGCAGGGCGTCGTGAAGCATCTGCATTTCCGCGGCAGTGAGTGGCTGGTGGAGGTAGAGGTAAACGGGCATAAGCTGGTGACGTACCGGTCGCTCGAAAAGGAGACCCTTACGCCGGGTCAGGAAATTTCTGTGCTGGTCCACCGTGCCTATCTGTTCAATGACGACCGCAGCTGGATTCAGGAGAACGGGCTGAAGGAAGATCCGATGCCTGTGTTTATCTAAGTAAAGGATGTGTGCCGGTATGAGGGTTCACAAAAGGAGCAGACAACTGCACGGATGGCTGGCAGCCCTAACGCTGGCATTGCTCGCACTGGCTCTGGCCGGCTGCGGAAATAATAAGGAATCAGACGACGGGGAAGCGGCTCCGCAGCAGGGGGATCTGACTCTTGTGATCGGAGCCTATAGCGTGGTCAAAGATGCAATGGGTGACATTTTGCCCCTTTTTGCTGCAGACTGGAAAGCCAAAACCGGGCAAACCATCGTCTTTCAGGAATCTTACGAAGCCTCAGGTACGCAGGCGAGAGCGATTGCCGGCGGATTTGAAGCGGATGTGACCCTGCTGGCGCTGGAAGGGGATATCGGGAAGCTGGTCAAAGCCGGGCTGGTTGCGGATACCTGGAAGGAGCATGGAGCAGACGGGATGATCACCCGATCAGTGGTGGCACTGGGGACCCGTGAAGGGAATCCGAAGGGGATTAAGGACTTCACCGATCTGGCGCAGCCGGGTGTGAAGGTGCTCTACCCCAATCCCAAGACCTCCGGCGGAGCGCAGTGGGATATCAACGCAATTTATGGAGCGGGCCTGAAGATGTCCGAGGAGCAGACCGGGGTGAAGGATCCTGCGGCTGCAAAAGCTTTTTTGGAGCAGGTACATGCCAATGTGGAATCCTTGGATAAAAGCGGGCGGGCATCCATGGCTGCCTTTGAATACGGCGTAGGGGATGTCATTGTAACCTATGAAAATGAGCTGCTGGCGCGGATCGCCAAAGGCGTGAAGTATGAAGTAATTATCCCTAAGGATACGATTCTGATTGAAAATCCGGCTGCCGTTGTGGACAAATACGTGGATGAGCGGGGCACGCGTGAAGCTGCTGAGGCGCTGGTCGATTATCTGTCGACACCTGCTGCGCAGGAGGTCTTTGCCGAGTATGGCTTCCGTCCGGTGAACGAGCAGGTCTATGCAGCCAACGAGAGCCGGTACCCGATTCCCGCCGGGCTGTTCGGGATCGATTATCTCGGAGGCTGGACAGAGGTCAGGGAGACGCTGTATTCGAGGCGCGGAATCTGGTATCAGGTGCTGGCGGGGATTTAGCAGCTGCTCTGCGTGCTGGTGGTTGTGATTATAATGAACAAGCAGGGCCGTTCCTCTTAGCTGGAGGGGCGGTTTTTTTGATGCGGACAAGGGGAATGCTCGGGAAGCGGGATGAGATGAACGGTGATATGTACTATAATGAGGGTTACTAATCTTAGCTGTGGGAACTGAAGGAGCGAGTGCAAATGGATACTTTGGTGTTTTTGGGAACAGGTGACGCAATGGGTGTGCCGCGGGTGTACTGCAGCTGTGAGACCTGTATGGAGGCGAGAACGGACGGGCTGAATGCCCGCTTGCGCTCATCCGTGCTTATAGATAACGGCAGTGATTTCTTTGCGATTGACTGCGGCCCGGACTGGCGGCGGCAGATGGAGCTGCAGGGGCAACACAATATGCGCAGGCTGCTGATAACCCATGCCCATTTCGACCATATCGGCGGACTGCCGGAATGGGCGGATGCCTGCCGCTGGATGGGCCACCGTGGAGAGCTGTATGCTCCGGCCGAGGTGATTCCCATTATCCAGCGGCAATATCCGTGGCTTAGCAGCCATCTTGATATGATTCCATGTGACGATGGCCTTGAGCTGGATGGCTGGCAGATCAGCACCTGGCGGGTGAACCACGGTAAGAACGGCTACTCATATGCGTACAAGCTGGAGAAGGATGAGTACATGTGGGTCTATTGCTCAGACTCTATATCACTCGGACCGGAGGAGACCGCACCGATGCGCGGAGCCGATCTGCTGGTGCTGGGTACCAGCTTCTATTATGAAGCCGCCGAGCTGTCCACCCGCTCCGTGTATGATATGACGGAAGCGGCAGAGCTGCTGAAGGCGGTTCAGCCGGAGCGGACAGTCTATACGCATATGTCGCATGATGTGGACATCCGCAAGGACTACATTTTGCCGGAGGGCGTTACACTGGCGGTTACGGGGCTGAGGATTGCTCTGGGACGCGGACAGAGCGGGGCTTGAGGGCTGAGAGTGCGAAATGGGCGAAGTGAAAGGCAAAAGTGCCTTTGGTTAGCAGACTGGTTTAACCGGATCGGCTTGATGAGAGGAAGGCAATACAATAAAAGGGTGCGCTGCGCCGGTTGATTTGTGAACCGGCGGCAGCGCACCCTTTTGTCAAACGTGTAATTATTCTACTGTCTTCAAAATAAACTTGTCGATGGCATACTTCACGCCGTCCTCATTGTTGCTGAGGGTGACGAAATCGGCGATTTCCTTGAGTGCAGGAATGGCGTTGGCCATGGCAACTCCCAGACCGGCCGCTTCCAGCATCTCATGGTCATTCCAGGAATCACCGACAGCAATGGTTTCGGACAGCTCACAGCCGAAGTGCTCTGCCAGGAACTCAAGTGCAATGCCCTTGGTGCCTTCACTGTGCATAATCTCGAGGAAGTGCGGCTTGGATTTGGTAATGTGGACGGAATCGCCCAGCAGCTCACGCAGAATCGGGGACAGCTCGTCAAGGTAAGCAGGGTCGTCGATGATGAGCATTTTTGGTGTTTTTTGCGGAACAAGCTTGTTCTCCCAGTCCGGTTCAATGAAGTATTGGGTCCGGTTCAGCTGCGAATATTCAATCAGCTTCTGGTTCTCCTCACGTGCATACAGCTTATCATCGATATAAGTCTGCAGGTGCAGGTCATGCTCCACACAATACTGGAAAAGCTTGCGTACAGCGTCTTGCGGTACATAGCGCTCGTAGAGCACTTGTTCGTCCATCAGGTTCTTAACCAGCGCACCCTGGTAAGTAATGATCGGCACGTTGAGGCCGGTCTGGCGGGCGATGGCCTGAGCAGAAGCGTAAGCGCGTCCGGTTGCCAGAGTTACTACAACACCTGCAGCGACAGCCTGTTCAAGCGCAGTCTGGGTGGCAGGGGTTACTTCCTTATCATCGTTGATGAGAGTGTCGTCAATATCAATTGCAATCAGTTTGTACATTCGGGTTCTCTCCTAAAGGTTATTGTTCTAGTATAAATGAAATTATCCGTCAGATGAAGCCAGTGGACCGGATTCTCCTTCAGCATGTCCGTCCTTGTCAGGCACAGGACTGAGCCCGGCAGTAAGCATGGCCGCCAGGATGAGCAGACAGCCAAGCCCGGCGGACAAACCGGGCTTCTCACCGCCAAAGACAAGTCCGGTAAAAGCGGCGAACACCGGCTCCATCGCGTAGATAATGGCCACCCGGGACGGTGTGGTGTATTTCTGGCAGGCGGTCTGAATCCAGAAGGCAAACGCGCTGGTCGGCCCGATGGAGATCAGCAGCGCCCAGAGCACATCAGGCTCTCTGATGAGCTCCCTGCTCTGGAGCAGCGGACTGCTGCCGTCAACAATCAGCGAGGCAAGGATGCTGAAGATGCCGACAAAAGCAAGCTGCAGCGTTGCCAGCGGCTGTGTGTCATCCTTTCATGAAATACAGAAAACGTATCAAGTTGTCCAAATTGTATCCTAAAACACAGGGGAGGACAAGCCATAACTATACTGAAGCCCGGCAGTTAAAGGCTTTCCGGGAACATAATACGGCTGCAGGCTGGACAAAAAAACGCTCTCTTAGTATACTTTGGTAACCGCACATTTGTTCTTATTTTTTGACAGCTTAGAAAGGGGCGGTTTCAAAGATGATGGGCAAATCCCATTTCATTATCAGCACCGGGATTACGCTCTCTGTGATGAATCTGCTCGGCTATGAGATCACAGTTCCGGCGGCTGCTGTGGCGGCGGTCAGCTCCCTGCTGCCCGATATTGATGAACCGAACTCGCTGCTGGTACGCAGTGCTGTGCCCGAATCTATGTTAAGGCTGCTGCAGGTAGCTTTAATCGGAGCGGCGGTTTATCTTTATTTTGCCGGAATCGTTGAAACGCCATGGAATATGGTGCTGGCGCTGCTCGTGGGCAGTGTATCGTTCCTTCCGGGCAGAAGGCTGCGGCAGCTGGTCATGATGTTAATCGCCCTCGCGCTGTTCGCGTTTGCTGCCGATTATGATCCTTGGAACTATATCGCGGCCTGCATACTTGTTGTAGCTTCCGTTGTTCCGCACCGGGGGATCACGCATACGTTATATGCGGTTGCAGGCTGGGGGGCGCTGCTCTATTTTGTCTCCCTCGGCATGAATGACGGAGGCAGCCTGTGGATTGCCGGCGGCATGTCCTATGCGCTGCATCTGCTGGCTGACTCGCTGACGCAGCGGGGGATTACGCCGCTGCCGCCGCTGCCCTTCAAGCTGCGCCTGAAGCTAATGAGCACCGGGACGAAAAAGGGCAGCAAGGTTGAGAAGGTGTGCATTGTACTTACGCTGCTGCTCGTCGCGTATGTATTCGTGATAACTCCCGTTTGAGGGGATAGCGCCGGTAAGGCAAGGCCTAAAAAGGCTCTCCGCTGTTTGAAGCGTGAGCCTTTTTTGTCGTTTAGACAGGCCAGGTTAATGAAGAAGCAGTTCACCCCGGGCAATGAGCGGTAGCTCACTGCCTCTGCGCAAAAGCTCTGATACATTGGTTGTATCACCATTTTGAAATAAATGGAATTAGAGGTGCTGCATGGAGGATAAAGCTATTCTGACGGTGACGGGTTTGAGCAAGCAGTACAAGATGGTGCCCGCTGTAGACAATATAAGCTTCACGGTGCATAAAGGAGAAGTGTTCGGCCTGCTGGGGCCTAACGGAGCAGGCAAAACAACCACGATCAGAATGCTGTGCGGTTTGCTGAAAGCGGATGCAGGCCGGATTTCTGTTAATGGTATGCTAATGACCTCCGGCAGCTATGAGCGGATTAAGCAGATGATCGGACTATGTCCGCAGGAGATTGTCATCTGGGAGCAGCTGACCTGTCTTGAGCAGCTGCGCTTCGCAGGAATTGCCTACGGGCTTTCTTCCAGAGCGGCCTGCAACCAGGTAGAAAGCCTGCTGCACGCACTGGGTCTCTGGGACAAAAGAAACAAGCTGGGCCGGACGCTCTCGGGCGGGATGCAGCGGAGGCTGAATATTGCGCTCGCGCTTGTTCACGATCCGCAGCTGATTATTCTGGATGAGCCGCAGGCGGGACTTGACCCGCAGAGCAGAATTTTGGTACGCGACTTCATCAGGGGACTGGCCCGGGATAAGACGGTAATCCTTACTACACATGATATGGATGAAGCTGACAGGCTGTCGGACAGGGTAGCTATTATGGATCACGGAAAAATAGTGCTGATGGACATCCCTGCCAAGCTTAAGGCCAAAGCGGGCACAGGAGAGATTGTGCAGCTCCGGGTGGCCGGGATCTGCAGGGAGCTTGCTGAGAAGGCTCTGCAGACGATGCCGCCGGAATGCACAGAAAGAACCTACACTGATGGGCTGTTTCTGCTTGGCGGAGGTAACGTTCTTGAGTGGATTGGACAGGTGCAGCATCGGCTAAGGGCTCACCATATTCAGACTCTGGATATGACGATCCGCAAACGGACGCTTGAGGATGCATTCATTGCGCTGACCGGAAGGGAGCTGCGGGAATGAAGCTTATGGCAGCAGTTAACAAGTCCATCAGGGAGAGTATCAGAGACTGGAAAATGCTCGCCATGGTGCTGCTGTTCTCGCCGTTTTTTCTCTTGCTGATGTCCTTTTTTTACGGAGGAGAGGCGGTTACCTATAAGCTGGGCGTACTGAATCTGGATGCAGGGCGTGCGTCGGTTCAGCTTATCAGCAGTCTGGAGCAGATGGAGGGGGAGGCTGGCGGGTCTCCGGTATTTAAGGTAAGAAGCTTCCCGAACGGGGAAGAGCTGCAGGCTAAGGTAAAGCAAAAGGAGATCGATATCGGCCTGGTCATTCCGGAGGACTATTCAGCGGCACTGGCATCCGCAGCCAAAGGGGACAATATCAGCGCGGCGCAGGTAAGCTTTTACGGGAGTATGGGAAATGTGAGGTACCCTGTTGCAGCAGTCTGGGCTGCCGAGCAGGTGAACAGGCAGGGGATGAACGCAGCAGAGATCACGCTTCCGGCCGTTATACAAGAAACCTTTGTTGAGAAAAAGCAGCCCTTAAACGAATTCGAAAGCTATGTCCCGGGGCTAATCTCCCTTGCAGTACTTATGGTTCTGTTTACGGCTTCAGCCTCCATTGTGAAAGAAAATGACAATAAAACACTGCTAAGGCTTAAGCTCAGCCGGCTTGGCGCTTTTAATTTTCTGGGCGGAATCTGCATTACCCAGGCGGCAGTTGCCTCCGGTGCGGTTGTTCTGTCCTATTGGACGGCCCTCGGATTAGGTTATGAACCGGAAGGGCATTTTGGCGCTATTCTGGCTGTCGGAGTGCTGTCTAGTATGGCTATGGTTGCTGTGAGCCTGATTGTGGCCAGCTTTTTGAACACGGTATTTGATGTACTGACGGTCGGCTGCTTTCCGTTTTTTATTCTGATGTTTTTTTCGGGGAGTATGTTTCCCCTGCCTGATCTGAAGCTAATGAGTGTACACGGACATGCCTTTGGCATGACAGATCTGCTGCCGCTTACGCATACTGCAAGTGCTTTTAATCAAATTCTGAATGATGGCGCGGGTCTGCCGGAGGTGGGATGGGAGCTCATTATGATCGCACTGCTGACGATGGTTTATTTTGCAGGAGGACTTCTGCTGTACCGGAAACGCAGACTTTCCAAAGTATAAAGGGACTTTGCTAAAAAACCAGCCGACCCGGGTAGCCCGGAATTGGCTGGTTCTATTTTGCCTGCGGATAAAAGCTGTGCTCGAACGGCTATTCCTCCAGGAATACCAGGCCGATAAAGTCCTCCGGCTCAATCCGCCCAAAATAATGCTTCAGATCAAGCCCGGACAGCGCCTCTCTGACCTCAGCATTCTCGTAACGTTTGCCGCGCAGTGCATCTTCCACATCCGCTACGTCACCGACGCCAAAGAAATCACCGTAGATTTTGATATCTTTAATGAGGGAATCCTCAATATCCATACGGATATCGACCAGACCGGCCGGGAATTTGCGGGTATGCTTCACATTACTTTTCGGCGAGAGGCCGTAGTTCCAGTCCCAGTTCTGGTAGTGCTCCTTGGAGATTTCATTAATGCGGACCCAGTCATCCAT
>RCUO01001137.1_pt1 | contig 10435 bp, 8 predicted proteins | sample 2166161 | NCBI WGS metagenome assembly RCUO01 (sample SAMN09932617, study PRJNA488358) | compost metagenome | feature: garden; material: soil; isolation source: compost soil in cyclohexanecarbonitrile-enriched culture | place: Germany: Experimental Botanical Garden Goettingen | collected 2016-01-27 | reverse complement strand
AGCTTTCGTTGAATCCGATTCATTAGAGGCAGCAGGTTTATTATTGCTGTTCCCACAGCCGAGCAACCCCACACCTAGCAGCATTACTGCTAATAATGTACTCATAGTCTTTTTCATAAACGCCCTCCTTAAGATATTCTTGTAAACGCTTTTTTAATAATCTAAGTATAGAAGGATTTACGCTATATTTACATTTACAATACAAACCTACCTATGTATTATCTTATCCATCTTCCAATGCGAGCTCGTACAAGCTTATTCATCAGGGTCACATAACCTGTAAACTTAGCCGTTAACGGAATGGATAATATTATCCATTCCATAGATTATTCTCACTTTTCGCCGCTGCATATATATTCCATTGTTCTTTTTATGTTAACTTGTAAGTAAAAGATAGTGAATGGGAGGTCATCCACCTGAGTCGACGTAAAGGGAAGCTGCATTTTCCTAATCCTCCGCAAATCATGCGCAAGGTTAAAATTCAAAATCGCTTAACCGTCATTTTCTTAATCGTTTCTGTGATCCCAATCATCTTTATAGGTTTCTACTCCTACACCATTTACTCCAAATCCATTAACAATAAATTAAGTAAATCCACATTTCAGGCTTTAACGCTGCTTAATCGAACGATGTTAAGTGAACTTAACAACTATCAATATCTTGCAGGCTCTGTTTCTACCAATAGTATTATTCAGGAGCGTTTATCGGCAGCACCAAATGAACCCGCTCCTAGCAATGCTGCCATTAATCATGCCATGGACAATTTATATAGAACCATCTACCCCGGATATGTCCAGAACGTTCGGGTCATCGACGCCAAGAACCAACCTATCTATGAATTAGGCTACGACGGCATCCCCAATCCTAAGTATGAAGAAATTATGAAACAAGTAGAGCTGAATGCCCCTTATGACAGTCTTAACTACGTAAAAAGCTATCGCGCTTACAATACCATTGTCCTGGGCCGGAAAATTTTTGATCAAGATGACATTGGCGTTCCCTTAGGTCATGTGTTTGTTTTTATTGGTGGGGAGTTATTTTCAAAAGTCATTCTTTCCAGTGTGGATTTAGGTACAGGTTCCAGTCTCCTTATTATGAATAGGGAGGGAAAAGTAATGTCCTCGAATCAAAAGGATACTCCGCTAGGAGAACCCTATTATAAAGATGAGCTTTTTAAGCAAATCAAGACACAAGAGGCAAAGAAAAACCATTCCTTCCAAGGCATGGTCAATGGAAAAATGCAGCAAATCTCTTATATTAACAATAATCAATTAGGCTGGTACATGATTTCTACCGTCCCCTTCTCTTATATCAATTCAGAGACAAGTAAAATCACCACTGGACTACTTATTGTTGTCAGCATCATTGTAGTCGTGTGTATTCTAATTATTATCGTATTGTATAAAAGCATCCTGAAACCAATCAAACAAATCATCGTCTTCTGCAACCAAATTTTTTATGGTGATCTATCGAGTCGGATCGAAGATCACAGCAACGATGAAATGGGCGTGTTGGCCAATAGAATTAACAGCATGGTCAGTAGAATGGAACAGCTGATGAAGGATCAAAAGAAAGATCTGAAAAGAAGACGTTCGCTCGAATTGCAAATGCTGCAATCGCAGATTAATCCTCACTTTCTTTTTAATACACTTAACTCCTTACGATGGCTGGCGATGATTAACCAGGTTCCCGTCCTTAGCGACGGCATCTCCTCACTAGCTGAATTGCTGCGTAGTACCATTATCGATCAAGATGAGCAAATCACCATCAAGCAGGAGCTGAACAATCTGGATCATTATTTTGCCATTCAAAAAATACGTTATGCCGACAGGTTTGACATTGAATATGACTTGGATGAGTCTTTATTACAGAGCATGATCCCCAAGCTCATCCTGCAGCCGATCGCAGAGAACGCGATTCTTCATGGAGTTACAGATATAGGAGGAAAAGTTCTAATCCAAATTAAGGTATACGCAAAAAATGAATATACCCTTATTATTGAAATCATCGATAACGGAAAAGGGTTTGACACCACCAAATCAGAAAAGGCTGACAATCTGTCGGGTATCGGAATTTCAAATGTGGCCGATCGCATTAAACTTCAATACGGTGAGAGTTACGGGCTGTTCATCACAAGCTCAATGGGTCATGGAACCTGCTGCCGCCTAATTATCCCTAAACAAACATACGAACTTAAGGGGTGATACTATGTATCCTATGTATAATGTAATGCTAGTGGATGACGAACCTATTGTTAAAGTTGCGCTCAGAACCATGATTCCATGGGAAGAGCTTGGATACATGATCTGTGCTACTGCCTCTGACGGAGTTGAAGCCTTAACACTTGTAGACAAGTTTAATCCCCATATCATCATTACAGATCTCAAAATGCCTAATATGGATGGTCTGCAGCTGATAAAAGAACTGAATAACAGAGGGTTTGCAGGAAAAATTCTGGTGGCGAGCAACCACGGGGAGTATGAGTTAGTTCGTGAAGCCTTAGTGCTTGGGGCTATAGATTATATGCTGAAGATTAGTATGAAAACGGGGGATTTGATCCATTTGCTGGAGAAATCTACGAAGCTAATTCAAGAGCAGCTTCAATCTAGGCAGCAGCAGGAGACCCAAACACAGTTATTACAACATAACTTAAAAAGCGTGAAAAATGCGCTTTTAAAAGATTATTTCACCGATCCTTATTACGATGTGCAGCAGCTTGATCAGCATGATGCTATAACGTTCGCTTTCAGCGAAAGCAGCTGTTATTTATTCTACATTACTTTTGAGCAGAATAACGCCACTCAAAACGAAAGACAAAATCACATCTCCGTATCCTTTATTGAAAACATCATCTTGGATATCTTGGAGACCGTAGATCAGTTAGAAATTATTCAGCTAGAATCTAATGGGCTGCTGCTTCTAATCTCCTGTGATACCTTAGACGATCATCAAATTATCCGCACAGACTTTATCCAGAGGGTCATTCGGTTAATCAAAATGTATATTTCTATCACCCCTACCATTGTTTTTTCTGATCCTGTACGGGGATATGCTGAAGCAAAACGAACCCTAGAGCGATGTAAAGAATCCTTGCAAATCCAATTTTACAACGAAATAACGATTATAGATCCAAAGGATGTCCATTTAAAGGATACGCTGGACTTCGAGGATGTACATGATTTCTCGACGCAATTAATTCAGAACTGGAAGCTTTCAGGGGTTGAAGCCGTTAATCAAGCAACTCAGCAATTTCTCGACATCTGTAAATCCAAGCAAATTAATCCTGCTGAAACCAAAAAGTTCATCGTAAATTGTCTGCATTATCTTCCCTTATGCGATGCCCATCTCATTGTCGAGGATCCAAAGCTTTTAAAGAACTATATAGAAAATATCGCCAGCAGTAAACGTACCACTGACGTTCTATCTATAATGGAGCTTGTGTTCCAATTATTCTCCCATCAAAAGCAACAGATCGTAACTACACACAATAGAGATGTTAAACAAGCGATTGACTATATCAACACACATTATCAGAAGAAGCTGACCTTATCTCTGATTGCCAAGCATGTCAACTTAAGTGAGAACTATCTGTCCAGAATCTTCAAAGAAGAAGTGGGGCAAAGCATCATTCACTACATTAATACTGTGAAAATGGAAAAAGCCGCAGATTTAATACTTAAAGGGAATCCATACATTAAAGAAATTTCCACGCAAATCGGTATACACGATCAATTTTATTTCACCCGGTTATTCAAAAAACACTTTGGTGTTAATCCTAGTGAATATAAGAATCACGTTCAGGTCACGCTTGGCTCAGGAAATTAAGACCATTCCAACTCTTTTTATTGGAATGCGGTTCCTGATTTTATGATCCTTTCACAACCTGAATGAACCCTTCTTTAGGTGCAAATATGGAATTAAACAACAATTCTTTTGTTTAACCGCTCCAGCTGCAGAAGATGATGACGATAGTGCATTTCAATAAGTAGGAACCATTCCTCCGCGCATAGTCCACCAAATCGCGGGTGAGATACGGTATTTTGTTTGGACGCTTTTTCAAGAGAGGGTTCGATCTCTCTCATTCTTTGAATGACTGTACGTAACCCTTGAATTAATTGTTCTTTGCTCTCCGGCTGCTCCGGCGTATATTGGGCGGAAGGCGGAACCTGAATACGAATGGGCGGAAAGCTTCCTTGCGCAAATATAGCCGCACCATCCTCAGTTTTCCCCACATGAGCTACTAAGGGATCTTGGTCGAGCACAAGGCATTGATCAATATTACGAAGCTGCATATACAGCGCCGAGTTAATGAGATGCTGAAACATCTGTCCGATGGACCACTCGTTTTCACTCGGCTTTTGCTTCAGCTGCTCCAGATTGAATCGCTCCAATTCTTGAATATAGTATGTCGCAGTTTCTTCAAATCGTTGTAAGGCTTCTTTTGTTGTAATCATCATATATCAGCTCCTGTAGTCATTGATGGTCCAAGTATACAAAAACGCTACTGACAGCGTTATGTCAGTAGCGTTTTAACATTATTTCTATTTCATTTCTAACCTGATCACGGAAAGATTCGGGCTCCAGCACAACCATACCGCCTCCCCAGCCAAGCACCCATTGCAGCAATTCCCCTGGCTCGCGAACGCGAAAAGTAACAAGTACCCCCTCCGCATGCTCCTCAATAGTTTCCATATAGAAATTATTTGATTCCCTTACCTTATCGGCTATGTCAGCTTGGACTAAGATAAGCACATGAACGTTGCGATCATCAGGAGGTTGGTATACCTCCAGATGAAAATCTGCTGGCAGTATAAATTCATCTTCCAGATTAATAAGCTCCCTCATTCGGGATAACCGGAAATGACGGATGTCTTGACGCAATTCACACCAGGCGATGAGTACCCATGACCCGTGATGAAGCACAAGTCCATAAGGAGCAACCGTACGAATACTTTGACGGTTCCCATCGGCTTCGGCGATTCTTTTGGAATAACGAAATCTTATTTTCCTTCCCTCCAATATCGCTCCACGAATGGCTTCCAAACATGCCTTCTCTTGTATGGGTGCTATATCTTCTACGGATGCAAATAAACGAAAACTTTTGCGAATCTGTGATGCTTCACTGCGGATGGCTTCCGGCAGGATAGCTTCTATCTTTGCTTTAGAACTTCTAGCCTTATTACCATAGTGTGCATCAAACCGCTGCTCGATAAAATCAGTTCCGATAAGCAATGTCACTGCTTCATCCAGCGTGAAACTAACGGGTGGCAGGAAATACCCCTCGATTAAGGAGTAACCCTGCCCTGGCGCTCCTATAATGGATACGCCCGCTTCACTCAGTGCCTGAATATCCCGATAGATCGTTCTTACGCTCGTTTCAAACCTAGCAGCCAAATCCTCCGCCCGCAACATTTTGTTACGCTGCAGTTCAAGCACTATAGCTAACAACCGGTCCATTTTGTTCATACGACTCCCCCTCCCCGAACAATCTCATCAACAGCTCGTCGATACCCACCCGAGTTCCGAAACGATTCACTGATATTGGAGACAGCTTTTTTATAAGATAAATCGCTTAATACATGATCTACGGCTTCTCGTAGGTGATTTGCAGTTAAACTTTGCATTTGTAACTTAATGCCTGCTCCGACATGGACGACTTGCTTCGCAATTATTGGCTGATCCGCACTTTGTGGAATTACAATTAGCGGAACCCCGTAATAAAGCCCTTCATTGATACTGTTCATTCCACCATGTGTAATAAATAACTTTGTGTATTGCAGTATATCCGTTTGTGGAACATAATTTTTCACGAAAAAGTTTTGCGGAATTTCCCCTAAATCAGTGATTTGGACTTTATCTCCAATTGACATCACAATAGTGTGCTCCGTGTTCCCCAATGCTTCAAAACAAAGTTTATAGTATTCAATGGCTTGGTTAAAAACTGTGCCGAGTGAAATGTAAATTAGACTTTTCCCCTTAATTGCCATGAGATCGAATTTTTCTGGAGCTAATCGTGAAGAGATGGAGGGTCCTACAAAGATATAAGACGGGTCAAAAGCTTCTCCCTCAGGTTGAAACTCCCTAGTTGTATAAACGATAGTAAGTGGGGCAGGATTACAAAACACTTCATAAGGGGATTGGATGTCCACATCATATTTGCCCTTCACCATTTGCGTCAAGCTTTGGAATTTATCCTTTATAGGATTAGTTACTTCTGCAGGGACTGTAGTATAAAATCGTTCTAACATGTCATCGAATGCTGCTTTTGTCTGCGCAAAAGAAGTACAGGAGCTAATGGCCGGAAGCCTAAGAATTTGAGCTAACAAACGTCCACAACCAAACATAGAATCATGGATGATGTAATCAAAATGCTCCCCTTTGATCTGTTCAAGAACGCTTGGAATAACTATATCTGCCGTAAGTAAAAGACCGTTGATTCTTTCGAGTACATAATTTCTTCCACCTGAGATAAAAGCTTGTATAAATTTCTGATCGTCAAAGGTTCGTACTGTAGCCCCCGTCATTTCCATACGCTCTCTGTAAGCTTCTATACAAAAGTACACTACCTCTTCGCCACGCGAAATAAGCTCTTCCACAACGCCAATCGTGGGATTAATATGTCCCTCTGATCCACCATTAATAAATAACACACGCGCCAATTGTAATCCTCCTTAACTATAAATCATTTTTATATTAGATATTATAAACATTAATTTTACTTATATCGCTCTAAAAGGGTATAGTAATATAGGCTTTAAAACCATTTTAATAATATAGAGTATACCCTTATTAGAGGAGAGATCATATTGGAAAGAGTAGTTGGAACAGTTGTACGTGGACTTCGCGGACCTATCATTAACAATGGGGATAACATTGAAGAAATCGTAGTTCAGACGGTATTGAATGCAGCAACAGTCGAGGGTTTTTCGATCGAAGATCGTGACATTGTGACCGTAACTGAATCCATTGTTGCTCGGGCACAAGGAAACTATGCGACGATTGACAATATTGCTGCTGATATAAAGGGGAAATTCGGCGAAGAAACCGTAGGTGTTATTTTTCCAATCCTTAGCCGTAACCGGTTTGCTAACTGCTTACGCGGTATTGCCAAAGGGGCACAAAAAGTAGTCCTAATGTTAAGCTATCCAGCTGATGAAGTAGGCAACCACCTTGTAGACATCGACGAACTAGATGCTAAAGGTATCAATCCATGGACGGATGTATTAACAGAAGCTCAGTTCCGTGAGTTTTTCGGCTATATTAAGCACCCATTCACAGGGGTTGACTATATTGAATATTATAAAGGTTTAATTGAAGCTGAAGGTGTGGCTTGTGAAGTCATCTTCTCCAACAACCCAAAAACCATTTTAAACTATACAAAAAATGTATTAACTTGCGATATTCACACTCGCTTCAGAACCAAACGCATTCTCACAAACAACGGTGCTGAAAAAGTATTTGGCTTGGATGATATTCTTACACAATCAATCGATGGCAGCGGCTTTAACGAAGCTTATGGTCTGCTAGGATCAAATAAAGCAACAGAAGAAAGTGTAAAGCTATTTCCAAACAACTGCCAGCCTATCGTGGATGGTATCCAAGCAAAAATCAAAGAAATGACAGGTAAAACTGTAGAAGTTATGGTTTATGGCGATGGAGCATTCAAAGATCCAGTCGGAAAAATCTGGGAGCTGGCAGATCCAGTTGTCTCCCCTGCTTACACCGCCGGACTTGATGGAACACCAAATGAAGTAAAATTGAAATACTTGGCCGATAACAACTTCTCTCATCTTCGTGGTGAAGAGTTAAAACAAGCCATTTCTAAATACATCCAGAATAAAAATGATGATCTAGTTGGTGCGATGGAAGCCCAAGGGACTACACCTCGTAGATTAACTGACCTGATTGGATCATTATCTGATTTGACTTCTGGTAGTGGCGATAAAGGAACACCAATGATTTATATCCAAGGTTATTTCGATAACTATACAAAATAAGAGTAGTACAACAAAGGGAGTCTCTAAACGAGGCTCTCTTTTTTACTTTCTGGGTTATAATAAAAGCAAACAGCGGCAGGCGGAGGATACTATGAACATAAGAAGGATTAAATATTTTATCGATCTCGTGGAATGCAGAAATTTTACGGAAACAGCTAAAAAGAACTATGTATCGCAGACCACCATTAGTCAACAAATCGCCGCGCTTGAAGAGGAATTCAACATTCAATTGATTGACAGAAAGCAGATCCCTATTGAGCCAACCAAAGCCGGATGGCTTTTCTATGGCGAAGCCCTCATCCTCTGGAAGCAATATAACCATATGAAGCTGAGCATGGAAAACTTTCAAAAGTATAATACGCAATCCCTGAGTATCGAATATGCGGCGATGACGGATATCCAAAGTTTGTTGAAATTGATTCCCTCGTTTCAGGATCATCATCCGAATATTAAGCTGGAACTGAATAAAGTATTGCTAAAAGATATTGCAGAATACTTGCAAAAAGGGATTTACGACGTGGCTATTGCCTTTGATTCCGAGTTTCAAGGAAAAGAGGACATTGTAACCTATCCCTTGTATAAGGGACGTTATTGTGCGGCTGTGAGTCACCACCATCCCCTGTTTCATCATGAATCGATCGCCAAAGAGGAGTTATATGAACATCCGCTAGTCATGCTGAATCCAACAGCTATTGGAAACTCTTATCATCTAATGATCCAGCATGCAATTGAAGACGGCTATCAGCCGAACATTCTTCGAACCGCAGACGATGTGGAGACAGAATTGTTTTATATCATCACGGAGAATTTGATTGGCTTTTTCCCGGATAACTATCAGCTCGCTTATCTTCAAGATGAAGTCCGGCTAATTCCCTTAGATGATTCACACCATACCTTTGCAATCGAAGCAGGTTATCTCAAAAATAATACAAACCCGGCCTTGCCTTCCTTCCTGCAACAAATCCAAATTGGATTTAGCAATCGACCATAAGTTTTATGTGTTAGACTATGTTACTTTTTTCACATACTATAAGGGTATAATTCATTTCAACAAGGAGTGACAACGATCATGGGTAAATTATTGTTGACTGGTGTCGATGGAAATCTAGGGAAGCAAGCTGCGGAATATTTGTTGGAGCTGGTAGATAAAGACCAAATCATTTTTTGCGCTTACGATCCAGCATGTTTGAAAGAATATGCGGAACAAGGGATTGAAACACATGTGACCAACTTTAATAACAAGGAAGGCCTTGCCGAAGCTTTTGCTCATGCCGATAAACTCGCTCTAATCTCCATGCCTTTTGTTGGAGAAAAACGCCAAAATGCACAAAAAAATGTGATCGATGCTGCCAAAGAAGCTGGAGTCAAACAGATCATTTATACTTCTCTAGTAAACGCAGCCGATGAAAGCAATCCAAGCGTAGAAAAAATCGACCATGTGTATACCGAACGTTATATTCAAAGCGTTGGGCTAGATTATATCTTCCTTCGGAATTCCCAATACGCGGAAGCCATGATTACCAATTACTTCACGTATGTGAAGGGTGACGGGGTATTAACAAACAATCAAGGTGACGGTAAAATGGCTTATATCTCGCGGAAGGATTGCGCAAAAGCCGTTGCGTATGCCCTAGCCTCCAATAATTATCAGGAAGCGATTCTAAATATCAACGGACTTGAATTGATGACAATTACCGATTTCATTAAGATTGGTAATGAAGTAACGGGCAATCATATCACCTACAAAGAAAACACGGATGAAGAAAATTATGCCGTATTCGAAGCAATGGGCGTGCCTAGAACCACCGACGGTGCATTTAAAGAAGGCTCCGAAGCACCCTTTTCTTCAGAAGGTATGGTTACTTTCGGACAAGCTATTCGTGAAGGAAAAATGGATGTTTATACAGACGACTTCAAACAACTTACTGGTCATGACCCTCTGACCGTGAAATATATGTTTGAACATGCCGATGAATTCCAGGTTGGCGAAAGACACTCTAAAGACAATTAAAAGCTGACACTCTTACTTCTTAGGCTAAATCACCCCCGTTTATTAAACGGGGGTGATTTCTTTTATACTGAGCGTGGCAAAAAAACTCCGTAAAGCTCAATCATATGCTCGCCCTGGAGATAATTAGGGAATTCCTCCCTTATTACCAGAGGATTCTGGTCATCAGACTAATAATCAGGGAATTCTTCCCTGAAATTTAACTGATTTGGCGGTAATTCTTGATATTGCTCTGTTTTTTAGGGAGTTATTCCCTAATTTCATTCATTTAGAGCAATTATCGGCTTTTATTAGGGAGGTTTTCCCTAATCCTCCGTCACGGTATAGATAGAACTAGCCAAGTATATCGGTAAAATCGCTGTAGAACAAAATACACCTTTAACTGTACGGATAAACATCCGAATGGCTAAAGGTGCATTATCTTTATCTC
>RCUO01001136.1_pt1 | contig 10440 bp, 12 predicted proteins | sample 2166161 | NCBI WGS metagenome assembly RCUO01 (sample SAMN09932617, study PRJNA488358) | compost metagenome | feature: garden; material: soil; isolation source: compost soil in cyclohexanecarbonitrile-enriched culture | place: Germany: Experimental Botanical Garden Goettingen | collected 2016-01-27 | reverse complement strand
CTATTGGACTTTCAGCATACGACGGTGGCACAATAACAAAAAAAGACGGTCAGCCCGCGGGCACAATAAATGAACAGATTGACGCAGGTATCATAACTAGGGGTGTACTTAACCCATGGGGAGATAACACGATTGATACACGCCCCTTTGCAGCAATGTATATGGATGCCGGTGGCGATGTACCTTTAACTGCCGGTGTAGATAAAAAACTTATTTTTAACGGTGTGCACATGAGTCAGAAGGGAGTAGCTGAACCTTCACAAGGCGGTTTCTATGCGCCCGAGAGAGGGATTTATGAATTATCTGTTCGGGTTGGATTTGGGATTACGACGAGTGTTACAAGCGGTGTTGCAATTAAGATCTATATAAACGGAGTTCTAAACTGCACATTGAGCGAGGGAGCTATCACAACTGCACTTATAGGCTGTACCCTTAATGGTAATACTACTTTGGTTTTAAATCCAGGAGACCGTGTTCATATCTATGCCGTTGCCCTTCACAATTCAAATGTTTCATGGGCTTCTCAGTACACATATGCCACTCTTGCGAGAGTGGCATAACTAATGGAGGTGACTAAAATATGGATTTAATGAAGAACTTGCTATTCCTATTTCCAGATAGTCAGTTGGGAGTCGATTTCACTTTGAGAGACGACGGCCCAATAGTAAAGTATCTTAAAGAACCTTTGCTTACGAAGCATGTACAGACGCCTGGTGAGACTACGGAAGAGGTAGATTGGATAGAAGGCGTACATTATATACTTCGTCCAGCACACCTCGCAGAGTTAGAAGAGGGCGTAGATTATGAAATAGAGGAACGCGGCCCATACATCGCAGCCTGGAACCTAGAAGTCCCGCAACCAACGGAAGCAGAACTGGAAGCGGCGTGGGAAGCATATCTAGAAGCAGAAGCTAACAAACCACCAGAATTAAACGAAGTCGAGCAACTCCGTGCTGAGAATACTGCTTTGCAAGACAGGCTTCAAGATGTCGAAGTCATTATGGCTGAACTACTCAGCATATAAACCCAAAAGGAGGTGAGTTGTAATCATGACAATGGATTCATTAACAGCCGCCAAAATTCGGTTGATGGCTAATGCCTGCATCACTCGTTTTGATCGTGAGGAGGGTCCGATAGAGAATATCATTTCATCCTATAACATGCAGCCGGATAATGAGACTTTGGTTAAGGATCAGATTATCGAGAAACGATCAGATATTCATTTTGCTGAAAACGATTCGACTGAGCAAGCTTCATCAGCCAAATAATTAGCACGCATCCACAGAGGAGCGTGTTTTTTTGTGCCCTCGGTGGTGCCGGGGGCTATTACGCATCAACATCATTACAGAAAGGAGCGGACGAATGGGCGAAGGGGATATTGCGCAATTGGAGAAGCTGCTGCCGCTGGCAGATAAGTATGGGCTGGCTTATATTGTTGCTTTCATTTTGATGATCGTACTGATGGTGTTATTGCGTGCGATTGTCAAAGGGAACCTTGTACCGCGAGAAATGCTGGATCGGGCAGAGGAGGATCGGGATCGTCTGCAAGCGATTTTGGATAAGGAGCGCTCGGAGTTTATGCAGCCCACACTGGACGTCTTAAAGAAACTGAAGATTGACCATACGGAAGACAGGGGGAGTTAGGAATGCTGTCACAATGGATTCGGCGGCTGCTTCTCCCCCGGCATGTTGATAAAGAGATGGAGCTCCGCAGAGCCTCTACCAGCGTTACACTGACCATAAGTCATTATAAAAATGTCTCGCAGGAAATTCAGGAGGAGATTGATCGTAACCGGTTCGCCAAATATTTAGTTTATGATCGAGGGGATCATGATGCACATGATTGAATTTTTATTATTGGTGCTATATGGCACTACTACGGCCTGCGGATTATACATTATTCATCGCCACAGGCAATATTTTTACGAAAGATTCCAAAAAGGTGTGGTCAGCGTGTTTATGCTGGCTATGCTTTTTTTCTTATTGGCTTATACATTCAATATGTTTATCGTTCTACTATTCCGTTTGGCAGAATTACTAGGAGTGGACATGGCAACAGGGCTGACTTGGCTTCATTATAGCTGGGCTATTGCCCAATTCGGTACAACTGGTGGAATTATCATATTAGCGATACTGACACGTTCCGGGAAATACGACCAATTTATTTATCTGAAAAAGATAGACAGAAAAGAGGAACTTCATGCTGACAATAACTCAGGTAAAAAATAAATCAGCCCAACACCTAGCAGGCCTACACCCCGTAGTCCGTTCCGCTGCTACTGCTCTAATCGAACGTTGTTACAAACTCAACATCCCCATTCTCATTACGCAGGGACTTCGCACAATTGCCGAGCAGGATGCTCTATATGCACAAGGGCGCACTAAGCCCGGAGCGATTGTAACCAATGCACGTGGTGGATATAGCTATCACAATTTTGGATTGGCCGTAGATTTTGCTCTTTTGCTGCCGAATGGATCGAGTGTGTCATGGGATATGTGCCGGGACGGCAATAACAACCAGATCGCAGATTGGCAGGAGGTTGTGAAGGAGGCAAAAGGGCTGGGCTTCGAGTGGGGAGGCGACTGGACAAGCTTCAAGGATTACCCCCATTTTCAAATGGCGTTTGGGTTAACACTCACACAGTTACGAGCAGGGACAAAGCCCTCAACATCTGCGGTGGAGTCAGCGTATAAGGTCATCAATCGGAAGGAGGAGGAAGAATTGAAAAGTGATGTTATTGCTGTCGTAAAGGTTAACGGGGTTAAGGTTGCAGATGGAGTGCTTGAAAAAGGCATCACCTACGTCCCTGTACGTGTTATTGCAGAAGCGCTGGGTGCTCAGGTAGGTTATGATTCTGCGACTCGAACGGTTGAGATTACAAGTACCCATTAAGGAGGGGAAAAGGATGGAAACTGGAACAATCTTAGATGATATTATGGCGTTCGCCTCTATATTAGCAGTATTCGTACTGGCACTGGTTCAGTTGGTCAAAAATAGTATCAACATCCCGCGTAATGCAGTACCGATTATCGGACTGGTGATAGGTTTGCTCATCGGCGTAGTAGCGTATCCTTTTACCGAACTTGATTTAGTGCTTCGCCTTTGGGCTGGGGGTCTTGCAGGCTTATCTGCAACCGGGTTGTTTGAGCTAGCTTTTAAGGATCGCCCGGGGACGACGAAAGAGTAAGTGGATAATAGGTACGAATCATAAAAAAGGGCTGTTCCAAAAAGTCTGAAAAAGACCTAAGGAAGAGCCCCATTGTTTTTCTTATGATATTACATAAATAAGTTTCAGAACGAAAGCGTGCTGCCGGGTTGTAAAGAATATAGTCCTGTGAAACCTTCTCCTTTTAATATAGAAGCTACTTGGTCGATATGTGGTTTGGGAGCATGGACGAGCACTGTCCGGTGGCTGGGAATCGTTTGGAGCATTTTGCGAATGTCCGGCAAGCCTTGATGGACTTTATAGCGGATAAGTGAGACTGTACAGCGTACGCTGCTAGATTCTCCGATCATAGCTTGCTTAACGAGACGATGTCCAAAGCTTCCCGCCGCTAAATGTCCCGTAAAAATCACATGGTTGTCAGGAGAAACAGAGAGCTGGTGAAAGTATTCTTGTGCTTTTGCTGACTGCATCATCCCGTCATTAGTGAATACGATAGCTCCCTTAAGATTCAACATTGCCTTCGCGCGTTCGTCCGAATTAGATACAACACACAAGCTTTTTCTGTTAAAAAGCGCATTTACGCGCTGAATAGCGTCCTCTTTCAGCCATTCCACCTTGTTGCTTAAAGCTCGTAAAGGAGCGACGAGTGCTTCTTCAACGATCAATTGATGATCTGGAAAACATTCATTTGCCCATACGATCAATTCCTGGCTTCTGCCATGGATAGGCACAGGAAGGAGGACTGAGCCCCCTTTTTGCAAGGTGTTATGGATGGCTATCTCTAATTGCTGTAATTTTACAAGCTGCTCATCAGGATCTGCCCCATAAGCAGCATCGATAATGGACAGATCAGCCACATTTTTAGCTTCGGCTTCCATAATTGCTGGGGTGTCTGCCGTGAGCAGCTGCGACTCCTCCGTATAATCCCCCGAGAAAAATACAGTTTTGTCCTCCCATTCTAGGCCCAGCCAAACCGAACCTGCTAAATGCCCGCTACGTCCCCATTGAACTCGAAGGTTAGGCGCAAGCGTCAGCCAAGTTTGAGGGGAGACATACTCCTCTAAATACTTGAATTGAATAGCTTCTTTATCCGTTTCCTCATAGGGGAGCGGGGCGGATTGAGCCGCCACATATTTATCCCAGGCCTCGAAATAATCAGGAAGCTGTAATGAGGTGGATCTAGTAGTCCATACCTTACCTCTGTATCCGTGTTTATAAAGTAAGGGCAGCGCTATGGAATGATCCTCATGAGCATGAGACAGAAATACTGCCTGCAAATGTGGAATAATATCCGTATCAAGTAGGGGGTATTCACCGGGGCCTTCTTTTTTTACGCCACAATCGAGCAGGATGCCATTTCGTGAATCCTTGCCCTGCAAAAGATAGGAGGAACGGCCATGCTCTCCGGCCCCTCCCCAAATCGTTAGTCTGCTCATTGTTGTCTCCGCTTTCTATCTGGGCTTAAATATTCTAAGACTAATAGTAATAGGGTAGTGATGCCTACAGAGATTACAGCCATGGCCATCCCCATGGCTACCGCACCTTGTTCAAACTGGGCAAAAATATAGGTTGCCGAGGTCTGCATTGAAGGTGGCAGAATGAGTAATGAGGCTACCAGTTCCCGGTTGGAAATGGTGAAGGTCATCATCCAGCCAGCTACCATCCCCGGAAGGATGAGGGGAAGCAGGATACGGCGGAACACATACAGCTTACTTCCTCCGAATACTTGTCCCGCTTGCATCAGAGAGGAATCGATCTGCCCATAGCTTGCTTTTACATACTGAACAGTATAAGGAAGGAAAAGTACGACATAAGTCAGTACAACCATCCAGTAGGTATTATAGAGCGGGATAGGCATCCAGCGGGCATTCCACAGCAGAATTAGCCCTACTACAATTACAATTCCCGGGACTGTATTTGGAAGCAAGCTGAATAAATCTGTAATTTTCTGCTTGAATGTAGCCCCTTTTCCTACCGTTAAGGCAAACCAAGTCCCCAGAATAACAGCGATACTGGAAGCAACGATAGCTAATGTGAAGCTATTTAATAAGGCCTCAAGTCCTTGCGAACCCGGGGATAACAGCTCTGCATAATGTTTTAAGGTTAGATTGCTCCAGGATACACCTTCTCCCCGAAGCTTCAATAATGAGGCTGTTATGATAGAGAAATAAGGAATGCCGATGGATGCCAGAAGCAATAGAAGAACATAACCCCAGCTAAGAAACCCTACGATTCCTGTACTCTTATAACGTTTAGTACGAGTTCCTTTTCCACCGATCAGACGGTAAGAGTAGCGGCTGCTAATTACAGTTTGGATGTACCACATGACAAGACAAACTCCGAGCAGCAAGGAGGCTAGTGAAGTAGCCTTACCGAAATCAATCGGCCAACTGGAGATATATTTATGGATCTCAGAGGTCAGAACGTAAAAGCCGATCCTGCGGCCAAAGGTCGCAGGGGTACCGAATTCAGCAATTGTTTTAACGAAGATGAGCAGTGCTCCAAGCCCATAGCTAGAGAGCAGTAAAGGAATAATCACTCTTTTAAATCTGTAAAAGAAGGGGGCGCCGTGAACAGAGGCTGCTTCCTCCAGATTGCCCCCGATCTGCAAAAGCGCATTGCGCAGCAGCAGATACAGGAAGGGGAACAGGTGAAGGCTCATGATCAGCACCATACCCCCATAGCTAAAGAAATACGGTGTAAGCACGGAGGAGGAGGGCAGAAATTGCTCCATATACCCGCCCGTCTGCATAAACAACATCCAGCCCATAGAACCAATGTAAGGCGGCGTCATAAATGGAATTAACAGCACGACATCCAGCCAGTTGTGGCGCCCTAAGTCGGTTTTTGCCATAATCCAGGCTAGAGGTAGCGCAAACAAAGTAGTTAGCAGAATAACGCTTACCCCAAGCCCGATAGAATTCAGCAGCACCTCTACTAGGTCATTGCTCCCCATAATGGTTCGTAGTGGTGCGGCTATGTCGAGATGCCCCTCTGGATAAATACTGGTCCAGAAAATGAGCAGGAGTGGCAGCAGCACGAGCACGGTTAGTATAAATAAAGCCAGTCCACCGCTCACCCATTTAAATGAGCGCAAAGAGTTAGTATTCATTACGCTTATTTAAAAATTTGTGTGAAGGTCGAGGAAACTTCATCGCTGTGCTCATTCATCCATTCCCAATTCACATCAAATGTTTTGATTTCTTCAAGATTGGCACGATTTTCTGCCTTCACGTCAGTTCTGCCTGGCAGCAAATAGGCTTTGGCAACAAGGGCTTGCGCTTCATCGGAGAGAAGGTAGTCGATAAAAGCCTTAGCGTTATCTACATTCGGGCTTGTCTTAATGATCGCAGCCGGACGAGGGCTGATTACAGTTCCTTCAGCAGGGTAGACGATATCCACAGGTTCTCCGTCAGCTTTTGCTTTATAAGCCATGTAATCTACGCCAGCAGCAACGACGGATTTAGCACCGGTAATCACCGGATCAAGTGCCTCTTGATTGGCGCCTGCCATAGCTACTTCATTGCTTTTATATTGTTTGAAAAGATCCCAGCCACTGTCCCCCTTAGCACTTAAATACCCAGTCATGAAATCAAGAGCCGAGCCGGAAAGTGAAGGATCGGGGATATTGACTGCACCCTTCCATTCCGCTTTGCTGAGGTCATCCCAGGAGGTCGGCGGTGAGCTTACTTTTTTGGTATTGTAGACGATACCGAGTGCGGATGCACTGTAACTGAAATAGTTACCTTCATCTGTATCTGACCAATCGCTAACCAGCTTGTCTGCATTAATCGCTTCTTTATATGGAAGTAATAATCCGTCGTTTTTCATTCCTTGCATGGACGGAAGAGAGGCGAGGACAACAACATCAACGACCGGATTGGATTTTTCTGCTTCCATGCGGGCAAGTATTTTTCCTGTAGTGCCTTGGAACATTTCAACCTTAACGCCAGTTTTGGCTTCAAAGCCGTCTTTGATTTTATTGGCTAAACCTTCAGGTCCTGCACTGTAAACGACAAGATTGCCGCTTAGTGTCTTTTCTGTTGGTTGTGGGGCTTCAGTTTGCGTCGCCGCCGCAGTATCGGTTTGGTTGTTGCTTGCGTTAGCCGCAGGGGTGTTCGAGGAGCCGCAGCCCACTAAAGTAATACCAAGTGCAGTTGTTAGAAGAAGTGAACTTAACCCTTTTGTCTTTTTCATTTGATTCAATGTAATTGCCTCCCTAATATTGTTGTGTGCATCTTGCTGCATGGAACAGCATCATATAGAGCCATTCCATGCAGTGGACGCTTAATTCAGATGATGGATTTGGTGCTCTGAAGCGTACAGCTGAATCTTTTCCCCTACAGGTAGGCGCCGATCATGATAAGCGGTCCAAGTCCCATTGTGCTCCATGTTCAGAATGATCTCATAGCGATCCCCCATATAACTCACATGCTGAATAGTCCCTGTAAAAGGAAGAGAGGAAGCATCCTCCTGAGACCAGCGTAAATGTTCTGGACGCAGCATCTGTTTATCCGGAACGATCCAGTTGGATTTTCCAATAAAGTGTGCCACAAAGGGATGACTCGGTTTACGATAAATGTCCTCAGGAGAACCACTCTGTAAAATAGTACCACCTTGCATTACAACTACTTCATCTGACATAGACATCGCCTCGGTTTGATCATGCGTCACATACAGGGCTGTAATGCCCATGTTTTTCACCAAGGAGATTAACTCCAGCCTCATTTCATCTCGCAAGACCGCATCCAGCGCACTTAATGGTTCATCGAATAATACAAGCTGAGGGCGCATGACTACGGCTCTGGCAAAAGCAACCCGCTGCTGTTGTCCACCGGACAGCTGGTGTGGAAAACGCAGCTCTAACCCCTCCAGCTTGACCGATCGAAGTGCCTCCTGTACCCGAACCCGTAAATTCTTTTTTTGTTTGGAAGCTCGAAGTCCGAAGGCTACATTCTCGAACACAGTCAGATGCGGCCAGAGGGCGAAATCTTGAAAAACCATGCCAAAGTTACGGCGATGAATGGGGTGGCTAATTCTTTTGCTGCCTGAAAAAATAAACTCATCATCGATCAGAATTTCTCCTGCATCCGGTGTTTCCAGCCCAGCAATCAGACGGAGTAGTGTCGTCTTTCCACAACCTGAAGGACCGAGTAATGTCGTAAAGCTTCCAGCGGGAATCTTCAGATCTGCAGCCTTTAAGGCATGCACATCTCCGAATTTCTTTTCCAATCTGTGGATTGTAATTTCCTTCATTCTATCTACCTGCCTGTTCTTAAGCTTGTTCTTAGTGTAAAGGTAAAGAATTCCCGCTATATTTGCTGAATGTAACTGTGATATTAACTTTTTTGCCGATTTATTTTAACATTCATAGAATTCTTCTATGTTACCGTTTAGGAAAAGGCGAGGGAGTGGAAGAGAATGAACCTTAATCTAATGAAGCTGGAAATTGTAGAACTGCTGAATAAACATAAAAAAATTACCACGGTAGCAGATAAACTCGGACTAAAGCAGCCCACCGTTACGTATCATTTGAAGAATTTAGAGCAGCAATTGGGGGAGAAGTTATTTGAATCCAGAATGGATAAAATGATTCTTACGGAGAGTGGCAAAGCGTTTCTTCACTATGCGATTAAAATCAATGCGCTTGCAGCGGAAGCGGAGCGGGTGGTAAAAGAGTTCAGTCAGGCAGGCCGGGGGACGCTGAAAATTGGTGCCAGTTATGTTCCAGCTACATATATTCTTCCAAAAATATTGGGGCTGTTTGGCGAACAACATCCGGGGATTACCATTTCTTTATCGGTTAAGCCTTCACCGGTGATCAAAGAAATGCTTGCCAGTCATGAGATTGATCTTGGTATCTTGTCTACGGAATCTTTTTATCTGCCTGATCTGCATACTCAAGCCTTATGTGAAGATGAGCTTGTCCTTGTTTTTGCACCTACACATGATTTTGCCGGATTTTCTAATTTAAACTCAGCGATGATTGCTTCAGCGAGCTTTATTTTACATGACAAGGAATCAAGCACACGCCAGTTGACGGATAAATGGTTTGAACGAGAGGGAAAAGAATCAAAACCGCATATTTTGCTCGATTCACTGGAGGCGATTAAGCAATCGCTTATGAGTGGACAGCATGTCTCATTTATTTCACGACTTGCTGTGGAGGACGAGGTAGCCAGAGGAAGATTGCTAATGCGAGCCATTCCGGATTATAATTTTGAAAGACATATTTATTATTCGTATAACCGTGATCGCCATTATTCTCCTTTAATTGGACTGTTCATTGACCAGCTCCGCACAATCCGAATATAAGCATACATAGAGAATATACGATAGAGCCATTATATATATGAAAGAATACATAAAATATAAGGACTGTATAAATTCAGAAATTGGTGTATAATCTTAGGTGCTGTGTCGCTTTACAGCACAAAAAAGTTGCAGATTTTCAAACGGTTTTATTGTATGATATGAGGAAGCTTTAATAGACGATATTTAGACAGACAAACTTAACACATTGATCCGGAAGAGAATGGGGGGAGCAGCATGACCGAACTTACGACTACCGTCAGCAAAAGCAACTCTAACAATCTGCTGCGACGGGACGTACGGTTCCTGGGGAATATTCTGGGCGAAGTCTTGGTTCATCAAGGCGGTAACGAATTGCTGGAAATCGTGGAAAAGATCCGCGAGACCAGTAAATCGCTGCGCTCATTGTTTTTGCCTGAACTGCACAATGAATTTAAGGAGCTAATTAATTCGCTGGATCCGGAGAATCGCCACCAGGTGATACGGGCGTTCGCCATTTATTTTCAATTGGTGAACATTGCCGAGCAGAATCACCGGATTCGCCGAAAACGCGACTACGAACGTTCAGCCGGGGAGACTGTACAGCCTGGTTCTATCGAAAGCGCGATTCAGGAGCTCCGCGAGCGGGATTTCTCACACGAGGATGTTCATGAGATCATGAACGGCCTGTCTTTGGAGCTGGTCATGACGGCTCACCCTACGGAAGCCATGCGGCGGGCGATCCTTGATATTCATAAGCGTATCTCCGATGATGTGATGGGTCTGGATAACCCTACCCTGACCTTCCGGGAACGCGAACAGCTGCGCGAGAAGCTGCTTAATGAAGTCATTACCTTGTGGCAGACGGATGAACTGCGTGACCGCAAGCCTACTGTGCTGGATGAAGTCCGCAATGGAATGTACTATTTCCATGAGACGATTTTTCAGGTGCTGCCGGATGTGTATCAAGAGCTTGAACGAT
>RCUO01001134.1_pt1 | contig 10448 bp, 9 predicted proteins | sample 2166161 | NCBI WGS metagenome assembly RCUO01 (sample SAMN09932617, study PRJNA488358) | compost metagenome | feature: garden; material: soil; isolation source: compost soil in cyclohexanecarbonitrile-enriched culture | place: Germany: Experimental Botanical Garden Goettingen | collected 2016-01-27 | reverse complement strand
GCGCACACGAGCAAGCGGCTGCCAAGCCTACAAGGACGTACTTGCGGCGTCCCCGCACTCCGACACCGCCCCACCAGACCACGGAATGCCGCTCTTGCTGTTGCTGTTGAGGTTGTCGGCCAGCGGCCGGCACTACAGCGGGTGTGCAGGGCGCAGCCCTGCAGAAGAACACCTTTCAGGAACTGCAGGACAGCATCGAGCAGCCTGCGCGATTGTCAGCCCACGCCGGGCGCTTGCCGGCGTAGTGCTCGAGCCCCGGGCGTTCGGTGTATGGATCACGCAACACCTCCTGCAGGGCATGCACACCGCCCAGGTCGCCCTGCTCGGCGCGGTCGATCGCTTCCTGTGCCAGCCAGTTGCGCAGCACATACAGCGGATTGGCCGCCCCCATCTTCGCGAGACGCTCGGCTGCCGACAGCGGGTCGGCACGCAGCCGTGCCGCGTAATCCTGCAACCACTGCTGCAGAGATTCCTGCACCGCGTGCTGGCGCTCAACGTCGTAGAAGACGTCGGCCAGTACCCCCGCGTCGGACGCGTCGGCATCGATGCGCATCAACGCTCGCCATGCCAGGGTCATGTCCATGCCGCCGTCCTGCATCAGCTGCTGCCAGCGCTGGTAGAGCTGCAGATCGGCATCGTCGGCCGCGGCCAGCCCCAGCTTGGCCGCCACATCGCGACGGATGCAGGCGACAAAGGTCGCTTGGTAGGCGGCCAGCCCTGCCTGCAGCGGCTGCACGTCGGCGAACAACGGCGACAGCGCCTGCGCAAGCCGGTTGAGGTTCCAGTACGCCACCTGCGGCTGGGTGCCGAAACGATAGCGACGCCCCTGCGCATCGGTGGTGTTCGGCGTCCAGTCCGGATCGAAGTCTTCGACCCAGCCATAGGGGCCGTAGTCCAGGGTCACGCCGAGCACCGAGAGGTTGTCGGTGTTCATCACCCCATGCACGAAGCCGACGCGCATCCAGTGCGCGATCATCTCTGCGGTGCGCACGGCGATCTGCGCGAACCAGTCGCCGTAAAGTGCTTCGCCCTGCCCCTTCAGTTCCGGGAAATCGCGGGCGATACACGCCTCGACCAGTTGCCTCAGCAGCGCGGTCTCGCCGCGCGAAGCAGGCAGTTCAAACGAACCAAAGCGCAGGAACGAGGGCGATACCCGGCAGACGATCGCGCCGGGCTCCGCGCGCGGATGACCGTCATAGAACATGTCGCGCACTACGTCCTCGCCGGTACCCACCAGCGACAGGGCGCGGGTAGTCGGCACGCCGAGATGATGCATCGACTCGCTGCACAGGAACTCGCGGATCGACGAGCGCAGCACCGCACGGCCGTCGGCGCCGCGCGAGTACGGCGTTGGCCCGGCGCCCTTCAGCTGAAGCTCCCAGTGCCGGCCATCGGTGCCGATCAACTCGCCCAGCGAGATGGCGCGACCATCACCCAACTGCCCGGCCCAATGCCCGAACTGATGGCCTCCATAGTTGGCCGCCCATGGCTGCATGCCCGCATACAGCGCGTTGCCGCCGAACACCTCGGCGAAGCCCTCATCCTCTACCTGCGCATGATCGAATCCGAGCATCGCGGCCACCTCCGGCGACCACGCCAGCAGCACTGGCGCTGCAACAGGCGTCGGCATCACCGGCGACCAGGCCGCACCCAGCACTTCGCGCCGGCGCGGGCCGGACTCGGGATCGCCCGGCAGCAGAGTCAGCAGGCGGTTGTCGAACTGGGGAGCCGTGGTATCCATGAGCACAGCATGGGGGCGAGGACGGCCGTCCTCAATCGCCGCGCAGGGCCTGCAATGCCCCACCGTGCGCCTCGGCACGCTGGTAGGCCGGACGCTCGCCGATGCGCTTGAGGAAGCCACGCAATGCCGGCTTGTCGTCCAGGCCGCCGCCGCGTGCGGCCGCTGCCTGGATCGGGAAGCTCATCTGGATGTCCGCGGCGGTGAAGCGCTCGCCGGCAAACCACGGGCTTTCGGCCAGACGCCGTTCCATCCAGTCCAGATGCAGGCGTCGCTGCGGGCCGACGAAACCGCGCTCGGCCTTGTCGGCGATGCTGCGGGCGATCGGCCGCGCGAAGAACGGCATCGGCGCGCTGCGGATGCGGCTGATCACCAGCGTCAGCAGCATCGGCGGCATCGCCGAGCCTTCGGCATAGTGCAGCCAGTAGCGGTAATCGATGCGCTCTTTGCCGTCGGCCGGTACCGGCGACGGCGACAGCTGCCGATGCACGTCGTAGCGGTCAGCCAGGTAGTCGAGAATGGCGCCGGATTCGGCGAGGATGAGATCGCCATCCTGCAGCACCGGCGCCTTGCCCAGCGGGTGCACCTGGCGCAGTTCCGGCGGCGCCAGCATCGTCTTCGGGTCGCGCGGGTAGCGGCGCAGCTCGTAGTCCAGCCCCAGCTCCTCCAGCATCCACAGCACACGCAGCGAACGGGAGTTTTCCAGATGATGGACGATGCGCATGGGGACGATCCTTGGGGAGGCCCGCATCGTACCGTGCCGGGTGCATGCCCTTTGTAGAGCCGGGCCTGGCTCGACGCTACAGGAAGCCCATAACGAAAAACGCCGGGAGCTTTCGCTCCCGGCGTTCTGGCTACCAAACGGTAGCAGACGGATTAGACCGCCTGCACCTGGTCAGCCTGCATACCCTTCTGACCCTGGACGGCGACGAAGGTAACCTTCTGGCCTTCCTGCAGGGTCTTGAAGCCGGTGCCCTGGATCGCGCGGAAATGCACGAACAGGTCCGGGCCGCTTTCCGGGGTGATGAAGCCGAAGCCCTTGGCGTCGTTGAACCACTTGACAGTGCCGGTCTGACGATCAGACATATTTACTAACTCCTGAAACACATGTTGAAAAAAATCGCAGCCACCGGGTATCGGGGCCGAGACTGAGTTGCAGGCGTTGGTAAAGCGGATCGATGAGCGGATCGTGAGATCAACTGCACCAGGCCACGATTCACGGTGACCCTAGCAAACACAGTGGGCCAGACGATACGCGTGTTTTGAGCAAAAAGCGATAGCCCTGATATTCAGCGACAAACGGCCGGCCCCCAGACAGGGCAAGGGGTTGCACCAGATCGAGGCTAAACCCGGGCCCCCATTCAGGTTTTTCCTACCCTACACTGGGTAAATGACTGAAGCTGAAACCCGAGCTGAACCCCTGCTCCCCCGCATCTGGGTGGACGCAGACGCCTGCCCCGTCGTCATTCGCGACATCCTGTTCCGCGCAGCTGAACGGGTCGGTGTGGAACTGACCCTGGTCGCCAACCAGTGGATCCGCACCCCGCCCTCGCGCTGGCTGCGCTCGATCCAGGTGCCGCAGGGACTGGACGTGGCCGACAGCGCCATTGTCGAACGGGTGGCCGCCGGCGACCTGGTGGTCACCCAGGACATCCCCCTGGCCGCCCTGGTGCTGGAGAAGAAGGGCGTGGCCCTGAACCCACGCGGCCAGCTGTACACCCCCAACAACATGGCGGAGCGGCTGTCGATGCGCAATTTCATGGAGGAACTGCGTGGCGCGGGCGTGCAGACCGGCGGACCGCCTCCTCTGGGTGCGCGCGACCGCCAGCTGTTTGCTGCCGAGCTGGACCGCTGGCTGGCGCGCCGCCCGAGCAGGTGAATCCGGCCGCGCGTCAGCCGGCAACGCTCAAGGTGCGCGCACTGCGGAAGCTGCGCCGCTGGCCAGTCAACGGATCGTCGAAGGCCAGTGCCTGCGCCAGCAGCTGCAACGGCGGCTCGCCCTCACCCTGCGGCCGGTCCTGCAGCTGCGGATAGAACCCGTCGCCCAGGATCGGCGCACCGAGCGCGGCCATATGGACGCGCAGCTGATGCTTGCGCCCGGATTCCGGCACAAGCCGGTAGCGCCAGACCGGGCCATGCGCGTCAATGACCTCGACACGGCTCCGCGCATTCGGTTCGCCGGGAACTTCGGCCATACGGAAGAACGGCTCCCCTGGCTGCAGCCGGCTGTGCCGCTCCAACGGAAACCGCAGATCGGGCAAGGCCGGTGCCAGCGCCTCGTAGGTCTTCTCGATGCGGCGTTCACGGAACAGGCGCTGGTAGGCGTCGCGCGTTTCCGGCCGGGTGGAAAACAGCACCAGGCCGGCCGTCAACCGATCCAGCCGATGCAACGGCACCAGCTCGGTGTTGCCGGTGCGTTCGACCAGACGCGCCAACAGGGTTTCGCGCACGAAGGCACCGGCAGGCGCGGTCGGCAGGAAGTGCGGCTTGTCAGCCACCAGCAGGTGCGCGTCGTGATGCAGGATGGTCTCCACGAAGGGAATCACTGGCTCGTCGGCCACTTCACGGAAGTAGCGGATCTCCAGCCCCACCTGCCATGGCATGTCGGCCGCCAACGCCCTGCCCTGCGCATCCTGCACCCGGCCTCGCGCGAAGCGACTCTCCCATTGCAACCGATCGATGCGCGGGAAGCGCGCACACAGCCCCTCCAGCAGGGAAACCCAGTTACCGGGCGGCAGCTGCAGTCGACTGGGCGTGGTCATGGCGCGGTCGTGGCGCCATCAATCTGCAGGCGGCACGGACGTGAACGGGACATACGGCAGGGCAAGCCGGAAGCATCAGGGCGGCCAGCGTGCCACCGATCACGCCCTGCCGACACCCCCATACCGGACACCCCCGGGGCAAACCTCTATCATTGACGGTCTTTACCCCTCTGGATCTTCATGGCCCTCACCGCCACCATCCGCAAGGCCGAACTGCAGATCAGCGACATGGATCGCGGCTACTACGCGACCCACAACCTGACACTGGCCCAGCATCCGTCTGAAACCGACGAACGCCTGATGGTGCGCCTGCTCGCCTTCGCGCTGAACGCTGGCGACCGCCTGGAGTTCGGCCGCGGCCTGAGCACCGACGATGAGCCGGACCTGTGGGAACACGACTACACCGGCGACATCCTGCAGTGGATCGACCTCGGCCATCCGGACGAGTCGCGCATCCGCAAGGCCAGCAACCGCAGCCGACAGGTGCAGGTGGTCAACTACGGCGGCAATGCGTCGGACATCTGGTGGCAGAAGCAGAGCAAGGGCCTGGCCCGCTTCGACAATCTGTCGGTGGTCGACCTGGACGGCGGATTCGTCGATCTGTGGGGCCAGCAGATCCAGCGTGCGATGCGCTGGAGCGTGCTGATCCAGGACGCCGAAGTGCAGCTGCTCAACGATCAGATGCAGCTGGACGTGATCCCCAACTGGCGCAAGCGCGCCAAGGCATGAGCACGATCCGCTGCGACGTGCTGGTGATCGGTGCCGGCGCAGCCGGGCTGATGACCGCGATCACGGCGGGCCAGCGAGGCCGGCATGTGCACGTCATCGACCACGCCAACAAGATCGGCAAGAAGATCCTGATGTCCGGTGGTGGCCGCTGCAACTTCACCAACACCGGCACCACCCCGGCCAACTTCCTGTCGGCCAATCCGCATTTCTGCAAGTCGGCGCTGGCGCGTTACTCGCCCTACCACTTCATCGAGATGGTCGAGCGCCACGGCATCGCCTATCACGAAAAAGAGCTGGGCCAGCTGTTCTGCGATGTCTCGTCCAAGCAGATCGTGAAGATGCTGGTGGACGAGTGCCAGCAGGCCGGCGTGCAGATCCGCACGCAGTGCAGCGTGGAGCGCATCGAGCACGGCACCGACGGCTTCCGCGTGCAGACCACGCACGGCCTGTTCCATTGCGCCTCGCTGGTGGTCGCCACCGGCGGCCTGTCCATTCCCAGTCTTGGTGCAACCGGGTTCGGTTACGAGATCGCGCGCCAGTTCGGCCACCAGCTGCTGCCGACCCGCGCCGGCCTGGTGCCGTTGACCCTCAGCGGCACCCACCAGGAGCGCCTGGCCGAGCTCAGCGGCGTCGCCCTGCCGGTCGAGGCCAGCTGCAACGGCACCAGCTTCCGCAACTTCATGCTGCTGACCCATCGCGGCGTCAGTGGCCCGGCCATCCTGCAGATTTCCTCGTTCTGGCAACCCGGTGACGCGCTGTCGCTGGATCTGCTGCCCGGCCAGGATGCCGCCGAATGGCTGCGCCAGATGAAGCGCGAACGCCCCGCCGCGGAACTGCGTACGGTGCTGGGCGATGTGCTGCCCAAGCGGCTGGCGCAGCGCCTGTGCGAGCACTGGCTGCCTGACCGCCCGGTACGTCAGCTGGACGAGCCGGACCTGCGCAAGGCAGCACAGGTGCTTTCAGCATTCCCACTGGTGGCCAGCGGCACCGAGGGCTACCGCACCGCCGAAGTCACCCTTGGCGGTGTCGATACCAACGAAGTCTCTTCGTCGACGCTGGAATCCAAGCGCGTGCCTGGCCTGCATTTCGTCGGCGAGGTGCTGGACGTGACCGGCTGGCTGGGCGGCTACAACTTCCAGTGGGCCTGGGCCAGCGGGCACGCGGCCGGCTGCGTGGTGTGAACCGCATCGCCGTTCCGGGCACGCAAGCGTTGCGCGCATGGACGCGCCGCCACGCATCGTGTATCTAGATTTGCAGATTGGGGAGCAGTGCATGCAGAACGCGAACGACATCACCATCCGCCTGCTGATCGTCGATGACAGCGGCGAGAACGCCGAAGCCATCGTCAGCACCCTGCGCAACAGCGGCATCGCCGTGCGCCCATGGCGCCCGCAGGACTCGGCCGAGCTGTCGCAGGTACTGGCCAGCCAGGCGATCGATCTGGTGCTGGCGGCGCCCTCGCAGAGCATCCCGCTGCCACTGGTGGCCCAGCACATCGCCGCCAGCGGCAAGGACATCCCGCTGGTGCTGCTGGCCGAGCGCATCGACGAGGACGAACTGGTACAGGCCAGCAGCAACGGCGTCCGCGCCCTCGCCCTGCGCCAGCGCGCCGAACACCTGCTGGCGGTGGTCCGCGACCAGTGGGTCGACCTGCAGGCGCGCCGCGGCCTGCGCCGGATCGAAGCGCAGATGCGCGAGACCGAGCGTCGCTGTGACGCGCTGATCGCCTCTTCGCGCGACCCCATTGCCTATGTCCACGAAGGCATGCATATCCGTGCCAATGATGCCTACCTGGAGATGTTCGGTTACGAGGATTTCGAGGAGGTCGAAGGCATCTCGCTGCTCGACATGGTCGCCGCCCAGCACGTGGATGATTTCAAGCAGCTGCTGAAGTCACTCAGCCGCGGCGAAGCGGCGCCGCCGCAGTACCAGCTCGACGCTCGCCACCAGGACGGCAACGCTTTCCCGGCGACGATGGAGTTCACCTCAGCCACCTACGAGGGCGAATCCTGCCTGCAGGTGGTATTCCGCCGGCGCATGGAGTTCGACCCGGAGCTGGCTCGCGAGGTTGAAGACCTGCGTCAGCGCGACCAGGTCACCGGCCTGCTCAACCGCCCGACCTTCATGCTGCAGGTCGAGGACGCGGTTGCACAGGCGGGGCGCAGCGAGGGTCAGTTCGGCCTGCTGATGGTCGAACCGGATCATTACGCGCGCCTGATCCCGGACATTGGACTGGCCTCGGCCGACGCCCTGATCGGCGCCCTCGCCGCCTTGCTGGCCGAGGTCGTTGGTGAGGATGCGCAGCTGGCCCGTTTCGGCGAACACAGTTTCGCCGTGCTGCAGTCCGGTCCCTATGCACAGACCGTGGCACTGGCCGAGCGCATCCGTGAAGCCTACGCCGCGCACGTCTTCAGCATCGGCGCGCGCTCGGCCACGGTGACCGTCAGCATTGGCGGGGTGCAGGTGGGCGAGAAGATCGCCAGCATCGGCCAGGTGCTGGCGCGCGCCAGTGAATGTACGCAGGCCGCTGCCGCGCTCGGCAATACCTGCCGCATCTTCGACCCGGCCGCTGTCGATCGCGTGGAAGAAGAACGCGTGCAGCGCTGGGTCGCGCGTATCCGCGAGGCCTTGGCAGGCGATGGCTTCCAGCTGCATTACCAGCCGGTGCTGAACCTGCAGGGCGAGTCGCTGGAGCTGTATGAAGCGTACCTGCGGCTGGAACACAACGGAGAGCTGCTGAGCCCGACCGCCTTCCTCGGCATCGCCGAAGAACACGGCCTGCTGGCGGACATCAACCGCTGGGTCGTCTCGCAGGCGATCGCGGTACTGGGCGCGCGTGCGCGCGAGGGTCATCCGACGCAGATGCTGGTGAAGGTCACGCCGGAATCGTTCGATGACCCGAAGATGATCGCCACGCTGCGCCAGCAGTTGCAGGCACAAGGCGTACCGGGCGAACGCCTGTGGCTGCATGCGCCGGAATCGAAGGTGTTCACCCACCTGCGCAGCGCCCAGCAGTTCCTCGCGGAAGTGGCCCCGCTCGGCTGCCGGATCGGTCTGGAGCAGTTCGGCTCGGGCCTGGATTCGTTCCAGCTGCTGGCCCACTTCCAGCCGCAGTTCCTCAAGCTCGATCGCGGTTTCACCAGCGACCTGGCCGCCACCCGCGAGAACATCGACCGGGTCAGCCAGATCACCGCACGCGCGCAGGAAGCCGGCATCCGCACCATCGCCGAGTTCGTCAGCGACGCCAACTCGATGACACTGCTGTTCAGTGCCGGCGTGGACTACGTGCAGGGCGATTTCGTCGGCCCTGCAGCGCCGACGATGAACTTCGAGTTCGGTTGACGCCTCTCTGTAGAGCCGAGCCATGCTCGGCTGCAGGGTCCAAGCGAAGAGCAGCCGAGCATGGCTCGGCTCTACATAATCAAGAAGGCCGGCTTGCGCCGGCCTTTTTCCATCAGGTCAGATCGACCAGATTGTCGATCTTCACGTCCGGGTTGACGTCGGCTTCGTAGTCGACGCCTTCGACACCAAAACCGAACAGACGCAGGAAATCGGCCTTGTAGCCGGCCAGGTCGCTGATCTCGTACAGGTTCTCGTTGGTCACCTGCGGCCACAGCGCCAGCACCTCACCCTGCACGTCAGCCGCCATTTCCTTGTAGTCGGCGCGCAGGCGACCTTCTTCATCGATCAGCGCGACGGTGTGGCCATCGCCATCAACCAGATCGTGGCGCAGGCGATCGACCGCCACGCCATCGGCCTTGGCGCCGTACAGGATGTCGTACAGCACGTCGAGCTGCTCGATGCAGCCTTCGTGGGTGCCCTTTGCCTTCATTACCTTGAACAGCAGCGACAGGTACAGCGGCATGGTCGGAATGGCCGAGCTGGCCTGGGTCACCACCGCCTTCAGCACCGACACGCGCGCATCGCCGCCGATCTTGGCCAGCTTCTCGCGCAGGCCCAGCACCTTGTCGTCCAGATCCTTCTTGGCGGCACCGATGGAACCATTCCAGTAGATCGCCTGGGTGATCTCTTCGCCCACGTAGGTGAAGGCCGTGGTGGTGCAGCCATTGGCCAGCACGCCGGCATCGGCCAGCGCGTCGATCCACATCTGCCAGTCCTCACCGCCCATCACCGCGACGGTACCGGCGATTTCTTCCGGGGTCGCCGGCTGCAGGTGGGTTTCGGTCAGCACTTCCTTGTCGGTATCCAGGCCACGCAGGGTGATCGGCTCGCCGATCGGCTTCAGCGTGGAGCTGATGATTTCGCCGGTCTTGGGATGCTTGCGGCGCGGCGCAGCCAGGCTGTAGACCACCTGGTCGACCTGGCCGAGGTCGGCCTTGATCATCTCGATGGTCTTCGCCTTCACCTCGTCGGAGAACGCATCGCCGTTGATGCTCTTGGCATACAGACCGGCTTCGTCGGCGTACTTGTGGAACGCCGCCGAGTTGTACCAGCCCGCCGTACCCGGCTTGGTTTCACTGCCCGGGCGCTCGAAGAAGATGCCCAGGGTTGCAGCGCCACTGCCGAAGGCGGCGGTGATGCGCGCGGCCAGGCCATAGCCGGTCGAGGCACCGATCACCAGTACGCGCTTGGGGCCGTTCTGGATCGGCGGGCGCGCACGGATGTAGTCGATCTGCTGCTTGACGGCGGCGTCGCAGCCGGTCGGATGGGTGGTGACGCAGATGAAGCCGCGGACGCGCGGTTTGATGACCATGAAGACCTCGGGTTGGCAGATGCGGCGCACAGGGCGCTCAGCAGGAATACGGGCACGCGTGTGCGCGCGAACCGCAGGATCGTAGTGCGCAGGGGCCGATTGCACAACCGACGCTGCCGTAGGGTGGTGGTGTTTTGCAGGGTTGCACCCTGCACCTGCAGAGGCAACGTCAACGTCAAAAGCCGGCTATCCGTGGAGTGGCGGGGTGGGTCCGGTTGCGGGGGACGCCGTGAACCCGTCCATGGGGGCTTGGCCGCGGCATCCATGCCGCGGACACCCCCGCAACCGGACCCACCCCGCCTTCGACGGTTTCCTGCGATCTGTTGGAACGGCTCGTGGGATCAGATCCGTTTTCCGAAGGAAAACGGATCTGATCCCAGAATTGTTTCGATATCTGACAGATGTGTCGACCAAGGTCGACACCTACCCACAGCCGTGGGGATCTGTCAGAGGTGGGGCGGTGTCGGATTGCGGGGTGTCAGCCGCATGGATGCGGCTGCCAAGC
>RCUO01001133.1_pt1 | contig 10451 bp, 15 predicted proteins | sample 2166161 | NCBI WGS metagenome assembly RCUO01 (sample SAMN09932617, study PRJNA488358) | compost metagenome | feature: garden; material: soil; isolation source: compost soil in cyclohexanecarbonitrile-enriched culture | place: Germany: Experimental Botanical Garden Goettingen | collected 2016-01-27 | reverse complement strand
GTAAAGAGCTATGGGGGACCACAGGAGACATTGAGCGCGACCATGAATTTGTGATGGCTTCCGTGGATTATATCGTTGATCCCCGAAACACTGCGGTGAGAGAAGAGATCAAGCGATACCCTGAATACTTGATCGAGATTTCTTTTGTCATCGTAGACAAGGACAAAAATACGGTTCCTTTCTTCCTCAACAATGTGCAGCAGAGCTTCCTAGATGACATCAACAAGGCCAAGGATGGGTACAGAAACGGCACACGCATGCATTTGAAGTTCCTGGTACTGAAGGGACGACAGCAGGGCTTTACATCGTTTATCACGGCGTACCAGCTATCTAATGCGATCATAGGTAAAAACTTTTCAGGGTTCACGCTGGCAGACAGTGGAGACAACACGAATACCATATTCGAAGACAAGGCCAAGTACATCTACAATCAGTTACCGAGTCCACTCAAGCCAACAGAGAAGTATAACAACCGCCGGGAGTTCCACTTTGAAACGCTCAACAGCCGGTGGAGGGTCAACACCGCCGGGAACAAAGAGGTGGGACGGTCCAAGACCATTAACTTCTTCCACGGATCAGAGGCGGCGTTTTGGGACAGCATCATCAGTATTATGACTGGACTAGGAGAAGCATTGACCAAGGATAGCATACAGATCCTAGAGACCACAGCAAACGGACTGAATGAGTTTAAAGACCTGTGGGACGATGCAGAAAAGGGCCAGAACAACTGGGAGGCCAAGTTTTACCCCTGGTGGCTCACACCCGAGTACGTGATGAAGTTTGAGGACAGAGAACGCGAGGATGAATTCAAAGACAATGTGATGCAGCCAGAGACGGACTTCTTCCGCAACCTTAAACTGCTGCTAGACTTTGAAGGACTCACATGGAATCAACTCTACTGGTACTATGGAAAGTACAAGGACCTGAAGGACAAACTGCCTCAGGAATACCCGTGTACAGCTGAAGAAGCATTCCTTGCCTCCGGTAGACCGCGATTTGATGTTCCGGTGCTGATGGAATACCTTAAACACTGCGTACCTGGGCAGTCCGGTTACCTTGAATGTGCAGGAAACCATGTGGCCTTTGTGAAGTCAGAGACAGGAAACCTTGAAGTGTGGAAGCCGCCGCAGCGCAAGAAAGAATACTTCATCGGTGTGGACGTAGCCAAGGGTAAGGCAGACGGCGACTACAGCTGTGCTACTGTATGGGACGCAGACAAGAACCTTGTCGCCATGTGGCACGGTCATATTGACCCGGACGCACTCGGTAATCCGATACTCACTAACCTGGGTAACTGGTATAACGAGGCATTGCTGGCAATAGAAGAGAACAATCACGGCTTAACCACCATCACAGCCGTAAAGAACACATACTTTAACCTGTACAAGCGTATGACGCTGGATAAGATCACAGATGAAGAGCGAGAGGAAATTGGATGGTGGACTTCTAACCGGACCAAGCCTCTCATGATCGACAACATGGCGAAGCTTATCCGCACGAAAGCAATAGGATGCAAGTCCGAACGCATGATCAAAGAGTGTATCAAATACGTAGTCGGTGAAGACGGAGACACCAATGCCGCGAGTGGCAATGATGACACCGTCACGTCATCGGCTATTATTTTGCTCGTTATGGACTCATATATCACAGAATTGGTAGATATACACGCTCCCGTGAAGTCGACGGAGGAACAACACACATTCGTGATGCAGCCAAACGGCTCAGTCAAACACGTCAGCGAGATTGAGGATGAGGCGAAACGCGGCGGTAAGGATGCAGACGACGATGCAAATTGGTTTAGGAGGAATGGCTGGTGAAGATACAAGTCACAGCAAAACAGTACATGATCGCCTTAGCAGAGAGCCTGCGAGAGTGCATTGATCCGGTAACAGGTGAACTCAACATGCCTGGAGACATCGCCAAGCAGCACGCGGACATGCTTCAGGAGATTGGGGAGAAGATGAAATGACAGCCCTCATAACCCTTATATGCTTAACCCTGGCATCAGCTATTGCAGCCGGTGCTTTTGTGTATGGTCGGCAGATTGGATACACGCAGCGAGACGCAGAGAGCAAGACGCATGAGCTAAGAGCAGCCGTGGAGCAAATGGAGCAGATGGCCCAAGAGTTCCAGCAACTTGAACTTCAGTACAACCGCGAGAAGCAAGACAACGCCCGGGGAACTACGCAGGGCTGGGACCCATCGGGATTAGACGCTAGGAGGTGACAGCATTGAGTACAGTAGATAAGCCCATTGATGTGATGGACCAGTCCTTACAGGACAGCCGCACACTATTGAATCAGACAGAGCAAGAAACCAAAGAGGCCACACGGGTGCAGCAGTACTTTAATGGTGCGTGGCTGGCAAAGCAGAACATTGGTCTTAATGAGAAATTGCGTATGTGTGATGATTACTACCACGGTAGGCAGGGATATCAAGCCAGCCCAGACGATCCGAACAGTAACACAAATATCATCAAGCCTATTATCGACAGCCAAATAGCTGATCTGGTAGACAAGCCGCAGAGTGTGCAAGCATCAGGTATTGAGTTGTCCGATGATCTGTACTCGGTTCAGGTGCAGCACATGCTCGATTACGTGCTGTCGCATAACAAATTTAAGCAGAAGCTTGAGCTTGGCGAGCATGACCGTCTGGAACTTGGGACATCCGTATACAAGGTGTGGTTTGACGAGGACGCACTTGGTGGGCGAGGGTTACCGACATATGACGTGGTAAACCCGGCTAACTTCTTCCCAGATCCCAAGGTTACCTCTTATCACTTGCTGCAAGAGGCGGAATTTGTTATTCACGCCACCTGGAAGCCGTTGAGCTGGTTTAGGAAGAAGTTTCCAGAGCGCGGGAAGTATGTTCAGCGGCAGCTAAATGTACTCTATGATCCTAAGATTTACGATGGTGATCAGTCCGACCAATCCGAATATGTAACTTCACAGCGTGCGCTATGCATCGAGTGTTATATGAAGGACAAAGACGGTAAACTCTACTGCCTGACGGTATCACAGCACATCATCTTGCAGGATACGCGGGAGGAAGAAGGTAAGCTTCAGCTGCGTGATCAATATCCGTTCGTGGTGGTACCTTGCTACCCTCAGAGAGGCATCCTATGGGGACAAGGTGACGTTGAAGTGTTGATGCCTACCCAAGACCTCGTAAATGACCTGGATGACCAGATACGGGTTAACGCCCGTCTGATGGGTAACCCACAGATAGCCTTTGGTATCGGTGCAGGCCGCAGCTTTGATGCTCGTAAATGGACGTCTGTAGCCGGGCTGAGAGTACCAATGAGAGACGTTAACGCCTTCCGTGTGATTGAGGCTAGGCCAGTGTCTCCAGATGTTATCAACCGCCGTGAGAAGGCCTTCCAAGAGGCTGACGTGATCAGCGGTAGGCCAGACGTTACCCGTGGGGAGAACCCTTCGGGCGTTACTGCGTTCCGGGCCATATCAGCATTGCAACAGGCTGGACAAAAGGGTGTCGTGCACAAGAAGGAAATGCTAAAGGCTGGATTCAATGAGGTCTTGTATCTCCTGTATGACGAGATCATCAACAACTGGGAAGAAGAAATGTGGGTACGCATCGAGGGACAAACACCAGATTACAAGTTTTATGACCCACGTAAGCTTAAAGAGATCGAGCAGCTGATCCCGAATGAACTATTCACGGGTGAGGATAACAATGCCGAACCGGAGCATGTGCCACTCACTGATGGTAAAGGTAAGCCCATCAAGCGAACCGCAGAGTTTGACCTGCAATTGTCCATTGGTGACGGACTTCCGAACGATAAGGCGTTCATCTTTGACATGATCGTTGACCTTGCAAAGATGCAGGTTGAGGGTAAACCGGTCATCTTCTGGAATGAGCTTCGCGAGTATCTGCGTGAAGAGGTAGGTATCCCACTTAAAAACGAAGAGGAAATGCAGCAACAGGCGCCGATGGGACAGGACCCGATGGAAGCCATGGGCGGATTGCCTCAGGGTATGCCTCAACCAATGCCGCAGGGACCGCCACAAGGCATGACAATACAACAGCCAATGCCACAACAGGGTATGCCGCCACAATTGCCACCTGAGGTCATGCAGGCACTAATGATGCAACTCCAGGGACAACAGCAGAATGTCATCCCAATGCCACAGCAAGGAGGTGTGCCAATTGTTGGTGCAGGCTAACACACAGCTATCCCACGAAATGAGCGTGCAGGAGCAAAATATGTGGCTCCACTTCCTCAGTGGTGACCCGATGTTCAAAGACTTTGTAAAGAGTCAGACGATGGCTGGAGAGAATCCATTCCAGCGCGTAGGATCACAGCCTATATGCCCATGTTGTGAGCGTCCTGGCTTTTATCATATGGATGGTATGGTCTGTACAAACTGCGGTCATACAGGACCGGTACAACTTAAGACGCGAAACTATCTAAAAGAAGGATGGTGGAAGTAGTGGCAAAGGGAAGTCAAGCGAAGTTCCTGGAAATGCGGAAGAAGTTGCAGGGTGAGGCCATGAAGAATTATGAAGCATCTGCTTCGGACAAACGCATGGACAAAAAGAAAGGCTCCAAGGAAGGCAGCAAAGCTGATCTGAAGCAGGATAAAAAAGGATTGGCAGCAATGAAGAAAAAGAAATAGGAGGTGCAACATGGAATCGAAGAAACCGGAAGTATGCGGTCCTGGATCAGTGAAGTCAGGCGGAAAGACATATGACACCTCAGCAGGACAGAAAGGCATGAGGAAGACGTACAAGGAGACAGGAAAGCCGGGAAGTGGAAAGAAATGAAACATCGCTTATACATCGAGTACGACATAGTGACGCAAGAAGTGGCGATAGTGGAGAATGATATGACCACGTTTGAAGCATTCGGAGTCATGGAAGCCGCAAAGATTATGATTGGTGACCGATGGTTGCAGTTGACAGATGAACCTAATATCAAGTAGCAGGCCGTTCCCAGTCGTGGGGCGGCCTTTTCTATGCCCATTTGCGGGTGACCTACCGGGAATAGTCCGGGATCGGGCGATAGCTGGTTGATGCCGTCCAGCAAAAAGGAGGAATAATCAATGCCAACGTTAGATGATTTTAGAAACAACTCGGGCGAATTTGCGGAAGAACCCGCAGACGTACAGGATGCCGCTGTACAAGAGGAAGAAATCGAGGACCTGGAACCTGCTGATGACCTGGATGATGCACCTATAGAAGAACTGGACGACATTCCAGACCAAGAAGAACAGGAACCAGACCTCACACCAAAGGAAAAGACAGCCTTTGAAAAGCGCATGGAGAGAGAGCGCAAGAAGCTTGAGGAACAACTATCCAAGCAATTCGAAGACAAGTATTCCAAACACAAACGTGTCATTGATCAACTTGGCGGTGACCCAGATAAGATCGAGCAGGCCATGAAAGAACGCCAATTGCAGGACGAAGCAATCCGCATGGCAGAGTACAACGGATGGGACGAAACACAAACCCAATGGTACATCCAGCAACAGCAACAGGTGATGCAGCAAGAAAATTTGCAGAAGGAACTCGCGGAGCTGCGCATATCCAATCAAGTCAATGACCTGCGGGACAACCCGGAATTTGCAGGAATCGCAAGTATGAAGAAAGATATTGCGGATATCGTCGCCAAGTCCAACGGTACGCTGAGTGTAGAGCAAGCCTATTGGGCGTTAGGCGGTCAGAAAAGAGCGCAGCAAACCAAGAGGGAGGCCGAACAGAGAGCAGCCGTGCAGCGCCGTACACGCGTTGTGACGAGTGATGCACCTGGATCTGCATCCACCGAAAAGGCGATCCCATCCAATATCTTAGCTCAAGCCTCACAGATGGGAATCAGCGAGAAAGAATTACGTGAACTCATGTCCTTTGACTCCACCAATATCAACGATTATCGATCTAAGAAAAAAGCAAAATAGGAGGTTTTACACATGGCAATTGTTCCTTACGTCCTGCGCCGCATCGGTTCAGGTGATAATAACCCAGATATTGAAAACTTTGACGTGACCGCAAGTGCAAGCATCGTGACAGGTAACTTTGTGGTTGCTACATCTGGACTCGTAGCAAATGCAACTTCGTCTACTACAGGTGCTGTGATTGGGCTGGCTAACTTTACACTAGCAAATGGTGCATCTGCTACGACAACCAAAAACTATCCAGTAGTGCTTGCTAAAAACGCAGTCATTCGCATGAACTTCACTAATGCAGGAACCAAAAAGACATTCGCCGTCACGGACCTGTACGGAACATCCTTTGGACTCAGTGATGCAGTCACGCTTAACCCGGATGATACCACTGGCGGATTCCTGCAAGTAATCGGTTATGACAATACAAAATTAACGGTTGATGTCGTAGTTACTAACGCGGCTCAATACCTCGTATAAGGGAGAGTGAACAACCATGGCACAGCCAATGCAAACCACTAACTTTCAAGACGTATTCCTTAAGAAAATAGACCGGGTGTTCTTCGAAGCCTACGATGAAGAGCCAGATCAATGGTCCCAATACCTGAATGATAAAACATCCAGCCAATATGCTGAAATCGTGCAGCGTTATGCCGGTACCGCAAACTGGGCCAAGAAGAACGAACTGGCGAACCCTGAAAGCCAATCGTTCAAACTGGCTGATCTGATCACCACCACTCACCAACCTTGGTCCATCCAGGTTGAAATGTCCCGAGAGTTGTATGATGACTTCAAGTTTAATGAAGTCGAGAACATGACCAAGGATGCTGGACACGGCGCACGAAACACTGTTGAAACCAACAGTGCCCAAGTGCTGGACAATGCGTTCACTACAAACATTTATGATGGCGTGCCTTTGATCTCTGCTTCACACCCTAACCGCGGCGCACTGGGTGGCACCCAATCTAACCTAGCTACAGGCGCACTGAATGATGCGAACCTTAAAGCAGGTATCGTATTGTTCCGGCAGCAGAAGGATGAAGCAGGCAAGCAAATTATGCAGCGTCCTTCCAAACTGATTGTTAACCAAGCTCTGCAATTCACCGCTGCTGCTGTGCTTCAATCGGCCCTGCAATCCGGTACAGCCAATAACGATACCAACACGCTGCCATCACTCAAGATTGTTGACCTGTTGTTTACATCCAGCACTACAGCATGGTTCTTGCAGGCTAACCGTCATCAGATGCAGCACTACTGGAGAGTACCGGTTGAGTTCAAGCGCCGTCCGTACATGACCGACAACATGGCTTGGATCTGGGATGGTTATTTCCGCGATGCTTATGCGGTAGAAGACTGGAGAGGTATTGTTGGATCAACAGGTCTATAAGGAGGTAATCAAATGGCAGGAGTAGATTTTAGGGGTACTGCTGGGAATGTCGGTTCGGGAGTCGTCATTGCAGACGGCTTCCAGACCACATCCGGCGTATCTATATCAAAAACGGTTGTCAGTGGCACAATTACATTTGATCCGCCTTCACTTACTACAGGAGCATTCGCTGTATCGACTGCAATCACTGTAACCGGAGTGGCCCTGGGTGATAACATATCACTGTATCCTCCATATGACACTGACGGAGTGATCTATCAAGCGTCACCATCTGCGGCAAATGCGATTAAAATTACACTATTCAACGGCAACACTGCGACAAAGGACCTTGCATCTGGAACATGGGGCGTTGAAGTTAGCCGGAGGGTGTAAGATGTCAGAAAAAATCGGATGGACGGTAAGCGGAGGTCAGCCGGGCGCGAAAAAAGCCCCATATGCACCAAAGCAGAAGCTCAAAGAAGGCATGAGTGAATCTGAAAAGGGCGGCGTGCGCATTTGGAATGCTTGGCATGACGTGTTAAAAGAAAATGGACTGATGGAAGATAAGTGAGGGGGCTACAAGCTCCCTCTTTTCTTTTATGGAGGTGCAATATGAATCATTTTGAAGGAGTCACACCAGAACAGCAGTGGAAAAATGACCTTCTCAACGAGTTACGAGAGAATAACCGCCTGCTGCGTGAGCTATCCCAGCCAAAGGAAATCAAGAAACCGGATATATCCGCACCAAAACGTAACTACCAACGCAAAGGAGTGAGTTAAATGCAACGTGTGGACCCAAGCGCTCAGGGCGCGATTACAGTCACTGCAAGTGACACGGTCAACCTAGTATTCCCTACAGGAACAACGTACACCAGAGGCGTATATGTGGCTGTGACAGGCGCTTTAAAGGCAGATATGGCAGACGGAACTACAGCAACGTTTACCGGACTTGCAGCAGGCATTGTTCATCCACTAGGAGTTAAACGAATTTATGCTACAGGTACAACAGCTACTGGCATTCTAGCTCTCTATTAGGGTGGTGAGATCATGCAAAAGGTAAGCGAACTTACAAGTGCAGCCATAGGAAATACTTTAATCAATAAACAAACCTGGGGAAATGTAATTCTGAACGTAAATTCCTTTGGTGCAAAAGGGAATGGTCTGCAAGATGATACCCTTATGATTCAGAATGCATTGAACAGTATTGACCGCCCCACTTCAGTACAATTCTCTTCAGGAATGTACAGAGTGAGTGGACCAATTTATTTACCGCCATTTGTAGTGGAGATTATCGGAGTTGGCGTGTATCCAACATTTATTTCTAACTTTTCAACGTCTATTATAGAATCCGTTTTTGAAACAGATGATAACACTGTCTATGAAGGTCTATCTTTTAGAAACATAGGAATATTAGGCGGCGGAACAGCTAACTATGCTATACGAGCAAAACAAATGAACCATACGCTTTTTCATCGTGTAAACGTACAGGCAACTAGAATGTCTGCTTTAAAGGTACAAGGATATTCGAATGTGTTTGACAATTGTGAAATTTATTCTAACCAAGGAAGTGGAATATCCTGCTATGACGGACCAGTAAACAATATAAACATAAATAACTGCAAAATATATGCAAATGGAGGTATTGGTGTTTTTGTTGGTGGTGGAACAGATGGCGGGTTGAATATCAACATTACGGGTTGCGGCATTGAGCAGAACGCAGTTGCGGGAATCGTTGCTTACAACGTGAAATCACTGAATATCAATAAAAACTATTTCGAACGAAACGCAGCCCTTGGATATGGTTATACCATTCCAGAAGCAATAACAATCAAATCAGACATTCATATTTTGGCTTATGATGGTGCGCAGATTGGGAATAGCGTTTCACGGTCATGTGATTGTGTCGAAATAATCGGAAACCACGTAACACCATATGCAACATACACAGAATTGGTAAACACAGATTCCTTTGTATTTATTGGTGGTTTAGCCAACAAAGTATCCATACAACACAATCAAGTGTTCGATACAACCAAAATAAACGAACTTGTGTCTATATACCGAAACAATAAATACTCTGGGGTTATTGGTGAACTTAACGTTTCAACAAATTCGACAAATAAAATTGAATTTGTAGGAACGGTTGATGCCAACACAGAAATGTTCAGACATGCTCATTTGATAAAAACAAACGAGCTTCTTACTCCGAAAAATTATGCCAATCAAAATCTTTTGGAATGGTCAGTGATAGATGGGACAACTGGAACCTTTCAAAAGATCGCGGGTGTGTATCAAAACTACCCCGTGTTTGGAATTGGTACAGGGGATCGATTATGGGGTGTTATTCTTGACCTTACTATAACACCGGAATTGAAAGGTAAATACGTGTGGTTCGGGTGTTGGTATAACACTCAGGGTGGATTATCTAACTTGAGGTTAATTATGGATGGTCAATCAGAAATCAACACGACAACCTATGATAATAATTCGGTGTGGCAGTTCAAGAGCATATGTAGGAGGATAGATGACTCTGCAACAAGTGTATTCTATGCGGTGCAAAAAACGGGATCTGGTAGCCAAGATGTATTGGTTTCTCACCCTGTGTTCGCCATAATGGGTGATTCAGCGTCCAAGTTTCCAACTCCAGATAAAGTGGAATGGAAACGTGCATTTTATCCTGTTGATGGACATTGGAGTGTAGGTGAACGAGTAGTAAACATAACACCAACGGTTGGTCAGCCTAAGGCGTGGATTAATACGGTGGCAGGATCTCCGGGAACATGGGTTAGTGAGGGAAATCTGTAATAAAGGAGGCCCATCATGGCAATCGTAAGCCAACTTATGAACGATATTAATACAATGTATAGAAATAGTTTTACAAACGCTCAAAAAATAGTATGGATGAATGAAGAGCAGCGAGAACTATTCGACGTGTTGGAAATCGACTCTCCACCATACGCTTTCAACACCATGCTAGACAACAACTATTATCCGTTCCCTGCTGGCCTAGACTTTACCAAAATAAAAGTGGTTACCATGCAGATTGCGGATTCATCCCCGGAACCCACATTTCAGGAAGTCCCGATGAAGCGCAATGATGACAATGTGTTCGCGGAGTACAATCCGTGGTACACGATCATATCCGATGCCATGTTCCTGTACTATCCTGGCGGCGTTCCTGATGC
>RCUO01001131.1_pt1 | contig 10462 bp, 10 predicted proteins | sample 2166161 | NCBI WGS metagenome assembly RCUO01 (sample SAMN09932617, study PRJNA488358) | compost metagenome | feature: garden; material: soil; isolation source: compost soil in cyclohexanecarbonitrile-enriched culture | place: Germany: Experimental Botanical Garden Goettingen | collected 2016-01-27 | reverse complement strand
AATTCTTCTTATTGGGAGATCGTAAATGCTAAATCTGATTTGGTCAAGGTACTAGAATATAAACGCAAAAAGTAGAACTACTCTTACTTCCAAGTTCTAGTTTCATTTATCATCATCTTTTTCTTAAATGCTTGATCGAGGTCAATGCCAAGCTTATTGGCTAGATCAAAGATATTCCAAACAACATCATACATCTCATATCCCAAGTTTTCTTTTATTTCATCAGTCGGATGAAATGAGACTGAAAGAACCTCCTTAGCCAGTTCCCCTACTTCCGTCATTAGGTAAAGCGTCCTTTGCTCAATCGTACTCTTTTCGAAACCTTTTACCTTGCTATATTCACTTACGTATTGTTGAAACTCTGCCGTGTTCATTTCCCTACTCCTCGTTTCTTCTCGGACATATACTTCCATATACTATGGTCAAGAACTGCCCTTCTAATGTTCATATCATCAGCAGCTTGATTGATGATCTCCTGATGCTTTTTGTAACCACTAACCTTTATCCCCGCATCTTGAATGAAATTCTCTAAGTGCCTGTCTACCGCATTCGTTTCAAGTCCTACGAGTATCTTGAAGTAATCGAAGGTCTTTGCCCCTACACCAGAGATGCTCTTCAACACCTTAGCATTAAATGGTTCTTGAAGCCACGCAGTAAGATCATCTTCGGTTTCAATACCTTCATCCTTGAACTTGTTCGCTACAGCAACTATCCTGTCTGGTTTTACCCCCTTAAAGTTAAGCACTTCATGAATACTCTTGTATTCCATAAGTCTAAGAAAGCCAGTCGTAGTCCTAGCGCTAGGGTAATCCCTTATCAACATTAGCACTCTTGGCTTCACAACTGTCTTATAACTAATTCCTGCTTGCAAAATGGCATCTGTAATTGTTGCCCCAATGTGGTCATATCTTCCGTCGATCTCATTTACAATCGTAAAGTCATTCAATGATTTTATGTAATTGATAAGCATATGTGACTGTTCTGTTGTAATAGACAAGCCCATCAAAGCACCCCCGAACTTTTGTTCTTAAACTGATTTACAAAACAAATCCAGTTCGCCCTTTCATGGACAGAAATAAAGAAAGTCGCCAACCTCGGCGACCTTAAACTTAGACTTCAACATCATCCTCTTGTTCATTTAAGAGTTTAGCATCTCCTAATATGTACATTGCTTGTTGCTCAATACTAGAAAATGACTCGCCTGCAAAGTATATACCATCGATATTTTCATCCTCTAATCTTTCTCGAACACTCAAATGGTCAGATGGAAAAGGATAATAAATATAGGCGTAAAATTTGCTATCAGAATAAAGAGATTTGAACTTAGATGCTTTATTTATTATTTCATCTGCTCTTTTATGTATATCTCTTTTGGCTTCCATTCTCTTCACATCAATGCCAACAGAAATAATTGCACCTTCTATAGGGGTAGCTGCATCTAACTCATATGGTTTGCCGTCAACGTGAAATTTTCTTTTCTTAAACTCAACAATCGCATGCTTGTTTAATGCGTCTAAAACAGTCTTCTCCCAATTCCCCTTATTTTTTCTTATTTCCTTATCTACGTAATGCCATCTATCTAACTCACAAATAGCAGGAATAGCAAGTTCATTAGGCAACATTGGCTTAATGTACCCTGCCAGTATCGCTGCTTGCTCTAAAGATAGGGTACCTTTATAGGTATCAAGAGATATTCCCAGATCCCGATCAACAGCTCTTCCCGCTACATTAACACAAGTAAGAATTGGTTTCACAAGTACTGGGAAGTTTATAAATGCTTCTGCTAATTCCGAAGCAGTTATATTCCCAAAATTAATGAATGGTACCTCTTTGTGAGTAATATGTTCTTCAAACGCTGAAGAGAGGGCAGTCTCGATTTCTTGCCCTCTATCTTCTATTCCCTCAACTTGTGAAACTTGTTCTCTATGACCGCTATACTCTGACAAGTCCATTCACCTCTTTCTAAAGATGACCGCATCTTCGTAATATACCTTGTTCTTCACGTATAAAGATGATTTTGTATTTACGTGAGCAATATGTTGCTTAATCTCTTCCCTCTTGGCTATATACGCTTCGAAGCCAAGGTTCCTACCCATCTCTACATACATTTCACCCAGTTTACCTTCCACTTCCTTGAAGTAGGAGGATTGTACTACCAAGCAAGCTTGTCCACCAGATTTCAAAACCCTTTTTATTTCATATAATGATTCGATTGCGTCCCTAAAGTATTGCAAGTACACAGGTAGATAGTACGATCTAGCTGCTTTGGTATGGTGATTCTCAACCTCTTTCAAAAAAGAAGTACACGTTTCCCCCCATTCATTGTTGTAGGTAATGCTCTTATCGCTAATGACAGGAGCGCCCATTGTACTTCTTCTTATAGAGTCAAAGCCTGTATCTTCTTCATAACCCAAAAAAAGTAGTTCTGGTTTAGTGGACACAGCATAGTCAATTCTCGTTAGATATGGTGGTGAAGTGACCACAAAATCAACGGATTCAGATCCGAATTGAAGTTTCCTGCTATCCCCTTCTACAATTTCGGGAACAGTACGGTCATGTATGAATATATCTTTGAATGTAACATCTAGATCATTAATCATTGACAAAGCCGTTTCTCTGAACAGCCCGTTTACATTCTCTTCCTTTGTCTCCGTTGGGGTTTCCTTAACTACCCAAGTAGGATTTCTGCCATTCTTAAAATTGCCTAAAGAACGCAGACATTTAAAAAGAACAGCATAGAAAAACGCTTTTACGTTTTCTGAAAGTTCTATGCCAGTACAGAAAGCATCTACCGATCTGCGCAGTTTAGTGAGTCTCAGAAAATTATCCATCTCGATAAACTCAATAACTTCGACTGAATTATCGGGTTGAGTCACTTGCATGTTACGAACGTCCTCAATAATTCTGTTTGTGTACCCCTCCATGTCAAAATCGAGAAGTTTAGCCGTTTTTGCTCTAGAAAATAAGACCATCACAGGATTTATCTCATTACCAAGGGATGTGATGCCAAGTTTTTGGCAAACTAAAGCCGTAGTTCCGCTCCCCATCCAAGGGTCAAGAACAATAGAGTTAGCATCTGCCCCTAAATACTCTAACATATCTTCAACAAAGACCTCGGAATACCCTGCATAGTAAGGGTGCCATTTATGAACACCTGATCTCTCGTTCTTTCCCCTTTTCGCACTTCTAATCTCTTTTATGTTTACATTCATTGCTTCTTACACCCTTCAATGTTTAAGTTCCTTAATTATAACCTACGGTCTTACCTTGTGGAACAACTCATTACTTCCACTCACTTATGTAAATTTATGTTAACGATGTTTGTAGTATCTCACTGACAACCTAACATTATTACCTGCTACCACAAAGTGACCTTCCGTTGCAGATGTAATCCTGCGCCACTGTATTTCCCCTTAAATAAAATTTAGCTTTCATGTAACCAAGAAAGCTTCAAAATCCCCATAGTTTTCTTCATTTTTTTGAAGTCCAGATTTCTTCTAGTTTCGTTAGAAATTTAACGTTAACGGCATATGTAACACGCTTCGCTTGAACGAACACAAAATAAGAAACCTTCCACTACATGAGGGATGGTTTCTTTATTAGCACTTTAGCCTTCAATTACTCAATAGTCCGCACCTCACAATTGTTGTAAAAACTGGTATGATGGGAGTACTATCAGTCGATTTCAGTTGTTGGAGTTCAACCTAAATCTATAAAGAGAGGAAGTTCTGGTACATGAGTGATTTAGAGGACGAGTTTGAAGATATTTTCGGAGAAGGAGTTGTGTACGAGCAACCCAAGAAAGGTGCTATATTATTTCAGGAAACGAGCAACTACTACCACTTCGCTCATTTTGGATGGGGCATTAAGTCACGTTTTTACGGTTACATCAAGGGCTATAAGGAAGTAAGTGACATGGCTATTGAAAAGGCAGTCACCTCCCAGGACATTGTATTATTGGATACGTATGTATTTCCGATCATATTTAACTACAGGCAATTTCTGGAACTATCTCTCAAATCCCTCTACTTAGACTACTCTGATGATGCTCCGCAACTAAGGATTCAAACTATCGAAAAAGTAAGTCATGATCTAATGAAGATTTGGAGAAAAGTAGAGCCAATCTCATTAAGTCCCTACAAAGACAAAGATCACCATCGGGAAATGGTCAAAGTCGTCGAGTCCTACTTGCTTCAGTACCATGAGATGGATGAAAAATCATTCAACTTCCGTTACCCCATAACTAAACAACTAACGCCTGTGTTTAGCAAGGAAATGAGAGTTGATCTTGTTAACCTCAGAAATCGAATGCAGGAGCTGAGTAACTTCTTTGATGGCATGGACGGAGCATTAGACGACATGAAAAGAAGCAAAGAAGAATGGGAAGCGGAATATAGAAGAATCGAAGATGATATAAGAAGTGAGATCGAAGCAGAAATGAGGGCAGAATGGCGATCTGAAATGGCTGCCGAAGCAAGAGCAAATAGAGATTGGGAATGACGTTTGTGCCAGATTGAGTGTGGCAAGGGACTAGAAGATATTATAGGCGGTGTTTCTTGTGGAGTTCCCAACCTTTGAAGAAATACTTCATTCTGCACTGGAGCATGACGTAAACCTAATAGATGCTCATTTTGACCGTGGAGTAAATAAGCAAACGGTTTATCTAAGCAACAAGCATACCGACAGCGTAAAAAATTTCTTGAAGTTCGCAAGTGCGAAAAACGATGGCTATGCTTTCTATCAGGTCAGTAAGTTTGACCCCGAAGACTATGTTATAGAACTCGAAAACATCACAGAGGAAGAGTACGGTTCCATTTATAAACGTGTGCAAAAAGACGCAAAAGAATACAACAAGAACGCTCTTGCTAGAGAAAACGAGGTTTACGCAATCGAACTTTTCTTTGTCTTGGATGGTATTAATTACACCTTAGTTTACTTCACCGACTGGATGGATGAATTTTTAGAAGAGGAGTTCTTCGACAAATACGAGGATGAACTAAACGAGATGAAAGGCAAACTTGCAGAACAACAACGCAAAGAAGAACTAGCCCACCAAAAACGCTCCAATGAGACTTTCATAAAACTCCTCATGGAAGACCAATTGTTTCAACTTTGCTCTACCAAGCCAGCTAAGGTTTCTCGACTAAGAGAACTCGCAAATGAACTTGAGAATGAACACTTCAAGTCGATGACGAAGGCAGATTTAGAAGCATACGTTGACGTACTTATGACTAAGAAGAAGTACAATCTTTAGAACTGTATCCTGAAATGGTAATAGAACAAAACCAGCGCCGAAGGCGCAACAGGAGCGTAAGCGACAGTTTTCAAAAGTAGAGCAAGAACACCAATGCTACACGAAAAAGCTGCCTACTGTTCTCTTAATAAAAAACTCGCAAAATTAAACAGGTATGATATTCGGGGTTAATATAATACAGGCTAATACACTGTGAATCTCTTCAAGAATTTGTCAGTGTTCAGTTAATATATTATATTAACCCCGTAAAACGTACCTGTTTGATTTTCGAAGTCGTTGTCTATCAAAAAGGGAGCGCTTCTAGTTCATCAGCATTCCTTGCCTTGATATCATCATTTTGTTCGTTGTATGTTTCTAAACTCAGGACTGCTCTTGGCTTACGTTTATGCCATCTATCCCCGAATTCATTGTAATGGTTTACTGAATAGATATTAGCTTCTCTAAGATGATCTGGTAGGTCAAACACAAAATCCTTACCCTCTACATCGACCATATTATGCTTCTCTAAGGCTTTGAGGTAGGTATTAAGAGATGTTTCTTTAACGCCTGATTCCCTTTCAAACCTATCCCTTGAGTATTGTGCTTTTCCGTTGTACAGGTTGCATTTGTGTGTAAGAAATGAATAGAGGTAAAACCCAACAGTTCCAAGATCATCGTTCGTCATGCAATACATGAACACCTCAAAAGGTACGTGGTGGGTGTTGCCATATTCATAAAAGGTGCCATCTAAGACCCGATCTTCTTGCGACTCTTCGGTTCTGTGAAAAGCTTTTATGGGATACTTGATGCAATAGTTACGATCATTATGGCTTTTATCTATGATTCCATTTTTCTTTAGATCGCCAATCGTTATGAATTCTAAGTAGCCATTCTCACTTGTAAACTCAACTGGATAATCAGTTGTCTTCATAGTATAGCCCAATCGATCAATCACACCGTTTTCCTTTATGATTGGCAATAGCGTCTTGTTTTCCCTTGAATATCCCAAGATTTGCTTCAAATCGTCTTGGGTAATCTTGTTATCTCTATACCACCTGCACGTCCAATACAACCAATGGCAAAGATAAGTATAAGAATAAGCAACCGATAATTTATCACCTACCTTCTTCCCCTTACTTAACTCCTCACATTCAAGAAACTCGCTAAAAATCTCATTTGGCATGTATATCTTTGCTAAAGGTTTCTCTCTGTGATAAGAAACGCCAAGCAACTTTTCCAACTCATTCATTATCATATTTCTCAATCCCCTTTAAAGTGTTATCAACTTAGAAAAAACAAAAGAGCGTTAACGAGTAACGCTCTGCTTCATTCCATTAGTCCTATACTCATGCAATGCACTTTTTACCTGTTCATCGTTTCTAAAGAGCCAGAATTGCTGAAACGACTTCTCGTGTAAGGCAGTGCAAATGTAGTTAATCTTCTTCTCCATCTTTAAGAACCGAAACAAATTCGTGGAGTAACAATAGAAATACTCTTGACCATTGTTATTCATTTACCTTCCCTGCCTGCCCTTCGATGTACGATTTATACAATTCAATCTTGTCTTCCTTCATGCCTGTTCTGCCGTGTTCGTAGTTGCTGATATGTGACTTATGGCAATTAAGTAACGTAGCCAATTCCTTCAAACGTATCCGCTTCTTGATGCGTAGAAGCCTGTATTCTTCTCTGTCTAACATTCTTCTGACCCCATTTCTTATTGATGAAAAGCACAAATAAGAGGATTCATAGAATCCCCTTGGAATATAGAAATACGAAAAAGAACGCCCGAGGTTTGGACGTCCTTCCTTAACCACCATACTAGTATTGTATCATAATTTACAGGTTTTGTCAAATCACGCCGATTCCTCAACGTTTTATTATGTTTTTCCGAAGTTAGATACGCATGTATATCGGGGTATGTTCAACACTCAATGACAATAAAGCTTCATGTTCCGCTCTGAGCGCTTCTATTTCGTTTCTGATCGCTTTGCGTCGTTCGGGAGTGGTAGATACTTGGACATGCTCCTTGACGAGTTGTAGATGGGTTCTGGCGAGTTTGAGAAGGTGGTCTGTTTGGGCATCGTCAAGATCATATTTATAAAGTCTGGTCATGATAACCCTGCCATTGAACCTTTTTGCTTTATTTTCACTCCGTTTAGCGGGCTGTGCAAACGCCCGATCTGTAGAATGTCGTCTTGCTCCAGTCCTCTTAAATATTTTGAAGTTACCTGTGTGTCAAAATGCCCCATCAATCTGCTCAAGCTATAAATATCAATTCCATTCCGTAACTGCTTCTGTGCAAAATAATGGCGACAATCATGTGGTGAGCATCTAACCTCTTTTCTCACACCAGCATTGTTACAATGCTCCTTGAGAATCTTGTTGATGCGAGAACGAGACAACCTTACAGCCGATTGATCTAGAAAGTAGTAGTCCTCAACTTCATCTGTTAGACGCTTTTTGAATCGTTCTTGTCTTAGCGCTTCGTATCTTCTCATGTATTTCCTCATGATATTGCTAATGTAAACGAGACGCTGTTTTGAACCCTTACCGTGAATCAGAATATGTCTCCTCGCCACATCGTTTTTCTTAATATCACATAGTTCTGACACCCTAACACCCGTGTCAAAAAGCATGATAAGGATAAGCTTGTCACGAACATTGGAGTAAGTTTCTTCTCTGAGGTCGTTGATGATACGTGCCACTTCATCATCATTAAACGTTACGATGACTTTCTTTTCTTCTTTGAGGTTTCGAATCCTGCGTAATGGATTATTTTGTTCATCAATGAATTCTTCGTCCACCAAATACTGAAAGAAAACTTTCAACGTTGCGAGGTTGTTATTGATTGTTCTGCTTGACTCGCTACCGACACTTTGACGTTCCTGTATGTACTTCTTGATATGAAGTGGTGTTACATCCTCCACTTCTGAAACGCCTAACCCTCTTACAGTGAATTCCTCCCATCTCCGCAGACGTAACATGCAGAGATCGACATACTTCCTTACTCTGCCCAAAACTTCTTGATTTAACTTGAAATCGTCAATCAGCTCATTGATCTTGGTCATAAAAAAACTCCCTTCTATTCGCTGAATAACGCAAATAAAAGAGAGTAATTTTTTTGCACTCTATTGTAGCAGGTGTACGAAGAATCCCGATGCCTTCAATGCTAAGAACCCTTACGTATCAAGGCTTCCGAGCGACTGAACACATCATTTCGAATCGCCTTATTCCCACTCAATCGTTGCCGGCGGCTTGGAGGTGATATCGTACACGACGCGGTTGACGTTCTCTACTTCGTTAACGATCCGCACCGAAATCTTCTCCAGCACATCCCACGGAATACGTGCCCAGTCGGCGGTCATGCCGTCGATGGACGTTACGGCGCGGATGCCGACCGTGTAGGAATAGGTCCGGGCGTCGCCCATAACCCCTACGCTCTTCATGTTCGGCAGCGCGGTGAAATACTGCCAGATTTCGTTATCCAGCCCGGCCTTGGCGATCTCCTCGCGGAGAATGAAGTCGGAATCGCGGACGATCGTCAGCTTGTCCTCCGTTACTTCGCCCAGCACACGGATAGCAAGACCCGGTCCCGGGAACGGCTGGCGCCAGACGATTTCACGCGGCAGACCGAGCTCTTCTCCGACCTTGCGCACTTCGTCCTTGAACAGGGTGTTCAGCGGTTCGATCAGGCTGAACTTCATGTCTTCCGGCAGACCGCCGACGTTATGATGCGATTTGATTGTCTGCGCTGTTGCCGTGCCGCTCTCCACGATATCGGTGTACAGCGTACCCTGCGCGAGGAAATCAAATTCACCCAGTTCGGCCGATTCTTCATCGAAGCAGTAGATGAACTCGTTGCCGATGATTTTGCGCTTCTTCTCCGGGTCGTCCACACCGGCCAGCTTGCTGAGGAACCGCTCGCGTGCGTCGATCTTCACGACATGAATATCGAACTTGCCGACGAACGTCTCCATTACGCTCTCGGCTTCACCCTTGCGCAGCAGGCCATGGTCGATGAACATACAGGTCAGCTGGTCGCCAATCGCCTTATGGATCAGCATCGCAACTACGGAGGAATCGACGCCGCCGCTCAGCGCACACAGCACCTTCTTGTCGCCAACCTTGGCGCGAATGTCGTTCACGGCATCCTCAATGAAGGATTCCATCGTCCAGTTGCCATCGCATCCGCACACCTCGTACAGGAAGTTCGAGATCATCTCGTTGCCATGCACGGAGTGGCGCACTTCCGGATGGAACTGCACGGAGTAGAGCTTCTTGCCTTCATGGCTCATGGCCGCGATTGGCGCACTCTCCGTTCCCGCATCCAGCTTGAAGCCCTCCGGCAGCTTGGACACATGGTCGCCGTGGCTCATCCAGACGGTCTGGGCGCCTTCAAGGCCCTTGACGATCTTCGCTCCCTCTTCAAATGTCAGATCCGCCTTGCCGTATTCCCGTTTCGAGGCGCGCTCCACCTTGCCGCCGAGCTGATGGGCCATCAGCTGCATGCCGTAGCAGATGCCGAATATCGGCAAGCCGAGGTCATAAATCGCCGGGTCCACATGCGGAGCGTCCTCAGCGTATACGCTCATCGGTCCGCCGGAGAAGACGATGCCCTTGGGCGACAGCGACTTGATTCGTTCGATCGGCGTATTGTAGGGCAGCAGTTCACTGTACACGCCCAGGTCCCGGATTCTCCGCGCGATCAATTGGTTGTATTGTCCCCCGAAATCGAGAACAACGATAATTTCATTTGGCTTATTCATTACGAGCCTCCCTTGATTGTTGGATTCATTATACGCAAACGCAATTCGCACCGTCAAGGAAAGCCAGGCATCCAAAAAATGCGGCGACGAGTACTTTCCCAGAGCACAACGAGCCTTTAGCCCGAGGGAGATCAAAGCTTACATTTGGACCGGAAAAGACCACTGTTTTTAACAGACCATTCAGTGCAGAGTCCACCGCCACATCGTCATCTCAATTTCCGCAAACTGTAGACAAAATATTCAAAACATACCAACCAGAGTATGTGATATGATAGCAGAGCAATAGAAAGGCTGATATGGGCGGTCGGCTAATCTCCCGGAAGGGAGGTGATGCCTGTGGAGGTGTATCAAGCGTTGTCCCTGATGTTCATGTTCGGCATGTTCATTCTGGCGCTGCTAAGTTACCTCAATAGGAATAGGTAAGGCTTTGATGTTATCTCTGCCTTTTCCCCTCCTCCACACC
>RCUO01001127.1_pt1 | contig 10515 bp, 2 predicted proteins | sample 2166161 | NCBI WGS metagenome assembly RCUO01 (sample SAMN09932617, study PRJNA488358) | compost metagenome | feature: garden; material: soil; isolation source: compost soil in cyclohexanecarbonitrile-enriched culture | place: Germany: Experimental Botanical Garden Goettingen | collected 2016-01-27 | reverse complement strand
TCTTTACGGCGGGTAATGACAGTGCTTCACCGAATCAGAGTGTGGCGCTTGCCAGAAACACATTTTCCGAAGATGGAGACCCTGATCTGGTTAGGTGGATCAAACATCCGGAGCCGCTGATCGTACAGCAGAAGGGAATGGGGGCATTTGGAGATTTCCGGGACCCGTTCGTGTGGAAGGATGAGGACGGCTGGTATGCTTTAGTTGGGTCGGGGATCGAAGGCGGAGGCGGAGCAGCGCTGGCATTTGTGTCAGAGGACATGTTGAATTGGACGTACAAAGGACCTTTTTATCAGGCTGATATTCAGAAATTCCCTTATCTTGGACCTATCTGGGAGCTTCCTGTGCTTCTTCCCCTTGGCACGGATAAACAGGGTGAGAACAAGCATCTTCTGCTGGTCAGCCCTGTGGGAGCAGGCGCCGATGTCGAGGTGTTCTATTGGATCGGACAGTTTGACAAGAACGATGTATCATTCATACCGGATCAAGAGGAACCTCAATTGATTGATGTCGGTGATTTCCATTTTACCGGCCCAAGCGGTATGGTTGATCCGAAAACAGGCAGAAATATTGTTTTCACAATTGCCCAAGGTGATCGTACATCCGAGCTTGAATACCAATCAGGCTGGGCTCATAACGGAGGCTTGCCGTTAAGCGTGTATTTGCGGGAGGATGGACGGCTGGGGATCGAGCCGATTCAGGAGTTGCAATCGCTGCGAGGCGAGAAACGATTATCACTCCGGGACAAGTCATTGGTTGAAGCTAATGATCAGCTCAAGGATGTTCTAGGCGACATGCTTGAGATTCAATTAGAACTGGGGCCGGGCAGTGCGAAACAACTCGGAATCAAGGTCCGGCGGTCGCCGGATGGAGAGGAAGAAACGCTGCTGTATTATGATTTAAATGAAGCGATGCTCTCGGTGGATCGGTCAAAAACAACACAACATCCGGAGGAAAAATGCGGCGGAGTTCAGGGCGGTAAGCTGGAACTGCTCGGAGAAAATCTGAAGTTGCACATCTATTTGGATCGCTCCATGGTCGAAGTCTATGCTAACGGATTGAAAAGTCTGACAACCCGGGTATACCCGAGCCGGCCTGATGCTCTGGGACTCCGAATTTGGAGCGATGGGGAACCAGTTGTCAAATCCATTGAAATATGGGAGATGAAATCCATTTGGTAGTAGAAGCGCTTAAGCGCTTCTACACACTTGGAGGACAATACGAGTAGGCGGTGGCTGAAATGAAGGTTCAATTAAACAAGCAACTTTCAATCTCCAAGCTAGTCATCGGGTGCATGAGGATGAGCGACTGGAAGTTAAGCACTGCAGAAATGGTCCAGTTCATAGAGTGGTGTCTGGAACGGGGGATTACAACCTTTGACCATGCGGATATTTACGGAGGCGAGCATAAAAACGAGGAGTTATTTGGTGAGGCGCTTCACATGCAACCATCCCTGCGGGAGAAGATCCAAATCATCACCAAGTGCGACATCTGTGTCCCGAATGCCAAAAATCCTGGAATCAACACCCGTTTCTTCAATACGGATAAAGAGTACATCCTGGCACAGGTAAATGAATCGTTGATTAAGCTTCAGTGTGATTATGTCGATATTTTACTGATCCATATGTTTGATCTGCTGATCGATCCGGCCGAGCTAAATGAAACGCTTCAACAGCTCAAAAACGAGGGGAAAGTGAAATATTTCGGCTTGTCCAATCATAATCCGATTGAGTTTGATACTTTGCAGAAGCATACCGACATTCCATTTGTCACGAATCAATTCATGCTCAATCCTTTGGGGATTGAAAATTACATTAACGGTACGATGACACATTGCCTGAAGGCAGGTATTTCTCCGATGATATGGTCGCCATTGGCTGGGGGGAGAATTTTTAAGCCGGGTAATCCGAAAGAGGAAAGCATGAGGAACGTCCTGGAAAGCATCCGCATGGAGCTAGAAATGGAACATGTCGACGAAGTCGTATACAAATGGATATTTAGACACTCGTCCAACCCCGCCATCGTCTTGGGTACCGGAAACAAGGAGCGCATAGAACGGGCCATCCGGTCAGTCTCTGGTTCGAAAATGACACGGGAACAGTGGTACAAAATTCTTATAGAAGCTGGTTATAAGTTGTGGTAGTCGCTCGATAACACCTGGGTAAGGGCATTAATAGCCATATATCAGGGAATGGAAGCGTTTTATTCAATTTAACTATTATCTCATACTTTTCAAATCTCTTGTAAAAAGGGAGCGCTGTGATGTTGCATGAAAAAGACAATTACGAGGAGGCTCTTGAATGAGGAAAGTTAAAAGAGGAATATCTTGGACTGCAAGGTTGGTTTTATTAGCAATGTTTCTCCAGCTTATTGCTCCTGGTATATCGGCCTTAGCGGAATCAGGAACTGACTCAAGAGAAGCGTTTATCCCAAATGTCATAGAAACATCAGTCACAGATGCAGTTTACCAAATCCAGAATCCAGGTTTCGAAACTGGAGATTTGACGGGATGGACTATTGTCAAAGGCACTGCGTTTGGTCCAACTAGCGTATCGGATGAAACGACCTGGTGGGCGGAGGAAATCCCGTACAACCAGGAAGGCACTTATCATTTAAACGGCTGGAAGAATGCCGAATCAGCGACAGGTGTGCTTCGTTCCAGCGCCTTTGAGCTGGGTGGTAGCGGCTGGATCAGCTTCAAGCTTGGCGGCGCGAAAAACTCTGAGTTGACATATATAAATATCGTTGATGCCGATACCGGACATTTGATTGCCAGATACGGTAACAGCGCTTTTGCTGACGTGGGCTTCCCCAATCCCGACAATGGCTTGCGTCTGGCCAACATGGAGCAATATAAAGCAGACCTTTCCGAATATTTGGGTAAAAAGTTGTATGTGGAAATCGTCGATAATGCAACTTCGGATTGGGGGATAATCTTTGCCGATGCCTTCTTCATGTACCATGAATCCGAGCCAACTGACGGAATTGTCGCCACCAATATCAAGCCGGACCCCAGTCGCTATCAAATCCAGAATCCAGGCTTTGAGACAGGGGACTTGACAGGATGGACAGTTGTGGAAGGGGAAGCATTCGGTCCGAATAGCGTATCGGACGAAACTACCTGGTCGGATGAAAAGATCCCGTATAACCAGGAAGGCGCTTATCATTTAAACGGTTGGAAGTACTCTGAATCTGCAACCGGTGTGCTTCGTTCCAGCACCTTCGAACTGGGCGGCAGCGGTTGGATTAGTTTCAAGCTTGGCGGTGGGAAAAACAATGACAAAGTAAATGTTAATATTATAAGAGCCGATACCGGACAAATAATTGCCAGATACGGCAACAGCGCTTTCGCCGATGTTAACTTCCCAGATCCAGAGAAGGGCATGAGGCTTGCCAACATGGTGCAATATAAGGCGGATCTTTCCAAATATTTGGGGAAGAACCTGTATATAGAGATCGTCGATAATGCAACTTCGGATTGGGGGGTTATCTTTGCGGATGCCTTCTTCATGTACCATGAATCCGAGCCAACTGACGGAATTGTTGCCACCAATATCAAGCCGGTTCTTGAACCAACCAGTCCCTATGAAATCCAGAACCCAGGTTTTGAAAGCGGAGACATGACTGGATGGACAATTGTTAGAGGTAATGCCTTCGGTCCGGAAAGCGTATCGGATGAAACCACCTGGTGGGCGGAAAAAATCCCGTACAATCAGGAAGGCTATTATCATTTAAACGGCTGGAAGTATGACGAATCTGCAACCGGTGTTCTTCGCTCCAGCACCTTTGAACTAGGCGGCAGCGGTTGGATCAGTTTCAAACTTGGCGGCGGGAAGAACACGAAGAAGGTTTATATAAACATCGTGAATGCAGATACGGGTGAAGTTATTGCCAGATACGGCAACAGTGCTTTTGCCGATGTTAACTTCCCGAAACCCGAGCAGGGCTTGCGGCTTGCCAACATGGAACAGTATAAGGCAGATCTTTCTGAATATTTAGGCAAAAAGCTATATGTGGAGATCGTCGATAATGCAACATCGGATTGGGGATTGATTTTTGCGGATGCCTTCTTGATGTATCATGAATCCGAGCCAACTGATGGAATTATCGCCAAAGATATCAAGCCGGATTTCAAGCGGTATCAGATTCAGAATCCGGGCTTTGAAACCGGGGATTTGACTGGATGGACGGTCGTGGAAGGCGAAGCGTTCGGTCCAGGCAGCGTATCGGATGAAACTACTTGGTGGGCGGAACAAATCCCTTACAATCAAGAAGGTACTTATCATTTAAACGGATGGAAGTACAACGAAACGGCGACCGGCGTGCTTCGCTCCAGCACATTCGAACTGGGAGGGACCGGTTGGATCTCATTCAGACTGGGCGGCGGCAAGCATACGGATCAAGTGTATGTAAATGTTATTGATGCGGATACGGGAGACTTGATTGCCAGATACGGTAATACTGAATTTAACGAGTCAGGGTTCCCGGATCCGGCAAAGGGCATGAGAATGGCGAACATGGTGCAGTATAAAGCCGATCTTTCCAGGTATATTGGCAAAAAACTATATCTTGAAATCGTCGATCACGCAACCTCGGATTGGGGAGTTATCTTTATGGACGCCATTAATACCTTTAATGAACTTGTGCCAGAAGACGGGGTTATGGCGGATAATATTATGCCGACTGAAATTCAGAATCGCAGTTTTGAAACTGGAAATTTCGAAAGCTGGATAGTAGAAGGCCAAGCTTTTAAAGTGACCGATGAAGATAAAAATGGCAAGGAAGGGACATTCTATGCCGCGTCCTCAGTGGAAGGAGAAGGCTCTATTACCTCCAATACTTTCACGCTTCAGGGAACTGGAATCATTACCTTTACGGTTTTAGACATCCTTAATCCGGAAGATGCCTACGTCGCACTTTACGACGCTAAGACCAACAATATGATTATGAAGACTGGTGCTATTGGTTCGAATGAAAAGGTTTCCTGGAAAGTGCAGGAATACTATAATACGGAGCTCTATGTAAAGGTCGTTGATAAATCCGATAAAGCGCACATTGCTGTTGACGATTTCAAAGCTCATGGATATGGCACGATCTTCTACATGAACCTTGATGAAGGCTCAGGTAAGAAAGCACTTGAGCAAGTAAGCAATATTGAGCACGATGTGAACTACGTATTTAACAACGCCAGATATATGGATTCGAAGGACCCAAGATGGACTCCACGTGGAGTGAAGGGCGGCGCCCTGTTATTCGATGGATACTCGAATTATATTGAAGTTAATGCAAAGGATGCTATTCCTGTTAGCGACGCATTAACTATCGAAGCCTGGGTTGCGCCGCGCAGTTATGAATGGGGAGATGGAAACAAGCTATCTACCATTGTGAATCAGTCCGATCAGGATAAAGTGGAAGGTTTTTCACTTGGCATGTACCGGCACGGCACATGGTCGATGCAGGTCGGGATTGGCGGTCAGTGGATCCAAGTATGGGTAAAGGATCACCCGCTGGAAAAATACAAGTGGAATTATGTGGCCGCAACCTTCGATAAAAAGGATGGAATGATTAAGCTATATCTGAACGGTGAAGAAGTAGCTTCCCAAGCGACCCCCATCAATGTTCCAATTACGCCATCTACCGAGAACCTAATTATCGGCAAAAATAATAAAGCGGTAGAATTTGCAGGATTATTTTCTTTCAATATGTTCTGCGGTCTTATAGATGAAGTGAAACTGCAAAACAAAGCGCTTTCCAGCCAAGAAATCCTTGCTCAATTCGAGGACGTAAAGCTGCTTCATAACGGATTAGTGCCGGAAATTCCGAATGGAGATATTGATGAGGAACCAAGTGTTTTCGATGGAGATCAGCACCGTCCTCAGTACCATGCGATTCCTCCGCAAAACTGGATGAATGAAGCACATGCGCCGATTTACTATAACGGTAAATATCATTTATTTTATCAGCATAACCCGCAAGGTCCTTACTGGCATCAAATCCAGTGGGGCCATTGGGTGAGTGACGATATGGTTCATTGGGAAAATGTGAGACCCGCACTTGCGCCCGAAGCGGGGACCCTTGATCCAGATGGCGACTGGTCAGGCAGTGCGGCGTACGATCGAAACGGAAATCCTGTCCTGTTTTTTACCGCTGGTAACGACTCTTTGTCGCCGAACCAAAGAACAGGGCTGGCAACCCCGGCCGATTTGTCAGATCCCAAATTGGAAAAGTGGGTGAAGTATCCACAGCCGGTAACGGAGCAGAACGGGGTTGGCATCAATAACGAATTCCGTGATCCATTCGTATGGTACGACAAAGAAGTGGATAAGTGGTATCAGCTAGTGACGTCTGGTCTTCCAGACTTCAGCAGCGGCACAGCTTTGGTGTATGAATCCGACGATATGTACAACTGGGAGTATAAAGGGCCTTTATACGTAAGTGATAGAACCCGTTATCCGGAACTCGGGACAGTCTGGGAGTTGCCCGTATTATTGCCCTTAGGCAAGGATAGCACAGGCAAGCAAAAATATATTTTCATGATTAATCCCCATGAGAAGCCGGAGCAAGTTCCACCATCGGACGATGTCCAAAGAGATGTCGAGGTCTTCTATTGGATTGGTACTTGGGACCGGGATAACTTTAAATTTATTCCGGATCAAGATTCTCCTTCCAAAATGGACGTAGGCGATGGCTACTTAACCGCAGAGAGTGGTTTGGTTACACCGGATGGAAGAACAGTCGTGTTCTCGATGGTGCAGAACGTAAGAACGCCGCAAGCCGAATATCAATCTGGATGGGCGCATAATTTGGCGTTGCCTGTTTCTCTGAGCCTGGATAAGCATGATGAATTGCAGATCGAGCCGATAAAAGAGCTGCAGAGTCTCCGGGGAGATAAATTGGTTGATTTCAAGGATAAAAATTTGGCTGCAGCTAATCAATTGATTCAGAATGTCAAAGGTGACATGCTGGAGATTGTGATGGATATTGATCCAGGAGAGGCCCAGAAATTCGGTATTAAGGTACGGCGCTCCGATAATGGTCAGGAAGAAACATTAATTTACTATGACAAGACAAACAAGACCTTTAATGTGGATCGGACCAAGAGCAGCATTGACCCGGATGTGCGTGTGGATGGCATTCAAGGCGGGTATGTGGATCTTGACGGAGAGAACCTAAAGCTTCATATCTTCCTCGATCGTTCGGTAATCGAAGCCTTTGCCAACTATAAGAAAAAACTGACAACCCGCGTATATGTGGGCCGATACGACTCCTTAGGATTGCAGGTTTGGGCTGATAATAATATTACGGTCAAGTCGATGGAAGTTTGGAATATGAACGCTCTAACGGGAGAACCGGCTGCTCCGGTTGATGTACCTGATAACTGGGACAACTCTGTGTATACCGATATTACGGATCTGCCCAACCATGATTTTGCAACAGGCGACTTAACAGGCTGGATTTCGGAAGGGGACGCTTTCCAGAATATCCATGTGACGAACCAAGAGTTCTTCGGGAATAAGGTGTACTTCAACCCGTCACATAAAATTCCAGGCGGGTATCATTTGTGGGGGTTTAATGAGAAAGCTGGCGGCGACAGCTTAACGGGAACGTTAAAATCACAGAATTTCGTCCTTGGGGGGAACGGTAAGATAAACTTCCTTGTCAGCGGCGGGCGTGATATTGATAAGCTGTATGTTGCGTTGGTTCGAGCATCGGATGGGAAAGAACTATTTAAAGAGACCGCCACGAATTATGAGGAGTATCAACGGAAGATTTGGGATGCGTCGAAGTATATAGGTGAGGAGCTTTACATTAAGGTGGTTGACCAATCCACAGGCGGTTTCGGACATATTAACGTCGATGATTTCAATGTACCGGTTAAGGTGCAGAATCCGACTAATCCAACTGACCCGACCGATCCGACTGATCCGACTGATCCGACCGATCCAACCGATCCAACCAGTCCTCCTAGTCAGCCAGTAATTCCGGCAAGTAAACCGGAGAGTCCGAGCAGTTTGACATTCGAGATGGCAAAGGGAGAGCGGCAGGTGCTATTTCCTGTGACCCTGGCGGCTAATGACGGCAAGAATGCTTTAAAAGTTAAAAACACAGATGTGGAAATCGAAGTTCCTGCAGAGGTATTAAAGGAATTGCAGGCGCTGGTTACTGACAGCGAACTCAAACAGTCGAAAATCTCTTTTGAAATGGATGCATTATCTTCAGAGCAAAGCAAAGAGCTGCTTGCACGAGCCGGAAACAAGAATCATGCGGATATCTCAGCAATAGGAGAGGTCTACGGCTTCAAATTGTCTATTGTGAAGGCCGACGGCACGGTGCTTACGCTTGAGAAGTTCTCCAAACCCGTCACAATCAAGCTGAGTGCAAAGGAGAATTCCCGCCAGGATCTGACGGGCATCTATTACATCGCCGATGACGGCAGCCTGGAGTATATGGGCGGAACATTTTCAGGCGGTAAATGGACGTCGGATGTGAATCATTTCAGTAAGTTTGGCGTCCTTACCTATGACAAATCGTTTGAAGATGTTAGTGCATCTTATTGGGCCTATGATGTGATTAAACGAATGGCTGCCAAACAAGTTGTCTTAGGTGTAAGTGAAACGGCATTCGCACCGAAGCAAAAGGTGAGCAGGGCTGAATTCGCTGCCTTGATCACACGTGCACTCGGAATCAAAGCTTCGAATACAGCTGCATTTAAGGATGTTGGACCAACGAAATGGTATGCTTCTTCCATTGCTGCGGTTTACGAAACAGGAATTGTAACGGGAAGAAGCATAGATACCTTTGCACCGGAGGAAACCATAAGCCGTGAAGAAATGGCGGCCATGATCTACAAAGCGTATTTGTATCGTACAGGGCAGAACGCTGCCGCTAATGGATTGAGTAAGTTTAAGGATGCTGGCACAATCAGCGGCTGGGCTGCAGATTCAGTCGCTGCTGCACAGGAGCTTGGCTTAATCAGCGGCCGCGGGAATCAGTTGTTCATGCCGCATGAACAAGTAAATCGTGCAGAAAGTGCACAAGTCATCTCGCTATTGCTTGCAAAAGTCAATAAATAACACTGCTAAAGGAAAGCCGGGGAAACTAGGTGATGGCCAGTCTTCGCCATAACTCCGGCTTTCTCTGTTTTTATAGCGAGTAGGCGAGCAAGTAATATATATCTTTCTGTGGAAGGAGTTCCCATCATGACTGAATCTGATCGAGAGCAGAGGGTTTATACGTATAAAGACCTTGTGAGAAGACTATATGATCTTGAAGCTCTGGCTGTCCCACCGCAGGCTGATGAGAAATCCGGCTGTTTCTCCAGCTTTGACCGAAGATCTGTTTATAATGCCGATACGGGCCTATACGAGGATTGGGGGGCTAATGATGACGGGGGAGGTTTCATCCGTAAGGAAGGCGAGAGCATTGTCGCCATGGAATTGGATGGTCCTGGCGTGATCTGGAGATTCTGGTCAGCTCTTCCTAAGGAAGGACATATCCGGATCTTTGTTGATCATTCCGATACTCCTGTGATCGATCAGCCCTTCCGGGATTATTTTGACAGATTTAATCAGGAGGATGCCCCATCTAACTTTCCCAATCTGGCGCCAACGCTATCACGCGGAAGGAACTGCTTTATCCCCATACCTTTTCAAGAGCACTGCAAAGTACTTCTGGACAAAGGCTGGGGCGCTTATTATCACATCACTTATACTACGTTCCCTTCTGGAGTTACACTACCGTCTTTTGACGGCAGGCTCGACAAGGAGTCGGCAATTGCACTTGCTGAAGCAGACCGGCTTTTACAGCAAAGGGGAACCCAGTATTTTAAAAAAGCAGAAGAAGCCTCTGACGAGAGTGCTACTGTTACGGTAAATGTACCGGCAGGCGGCAAAGTCGTGCTATTTGATAAACAAGGGGCAGGCGCTCTTTCTATGATACGCATCAGAACGGATCTTGGACGAAAGAGTGAGGAACATCAACGTATTTTAGCCAGACAATTGGCCATCTCTATGAAATGGGATAATGAAGAAATTCCTTCTGTCTGGGCTCCTTTGGGTGATTTTTTCGGCAGTGCGCCGGGAATTAAGCCATATCGCTCTCTGCCTCTAGGAATGAATGAACATGAAATGTACAGCTATTGGTACATGCCGTTCTCAGAAGCCGCAAGAATTGAAATTGAAAATGACGGAACGGAACCATGTGAGATAACGGCTGATTTCCAATATACATCATTAATGAAATCCTCTGCGGATAATCTCTTGCGTTTTCATGCCAAATGGCACCGGGATGAGTATCTGAATTTGGATGTTGATCGCTTCAAGGAAGGCGGCGATCGCTGGCCGGATTGGCCCCTGCTGCTGACAAAAGGTCGGGGAAGATTCTGCGGTGTTCATCTCCATGTATATAACACTTGGGAGAAGCCGGATGAGGAAGCCAAGGCCTGGTGGTATGGGATAGGTGACCGGAAAACCATTGACTGGTGGTGGGGAGAAGGAGATGAGAAATTTTTTGTAG
>RCUO01001126.1_pt1 | contig 10525 bp, 9 predicted proteins | sample 2166161 | NCBI WGS metagenome assembly RCUO01 (sample SAMN09932617, study PRJNA488358) | compost metagenome | feature: garden; material: soil; isolation source: compost soil in cyclohexanecarbonitrile-enriched culture | place: Germany: Experimental Botanical Garden Goettingen | collected 2016-01-27 | reverse complement strand
ATGTGGGATACGAGCCCAGAATCCTTACCTGACAGCCTAAAGCACTAATTTCTTCAATAGCCCCTGGCAGCAGAACAGATTCTATCGGTTCCAGCACATCAATATAAAAATAATAAGTACCCAGCTTCTTCTTCGTTGGTCGTGATTCAATACGCGATAAATTCAGTTTCCGCCAGGAAAAAGCAGCAAGCACCTGATGCAAGGCACCTGGAAAATCCTCTGGCAGCGTTACTAGAACACTCGTCTTTACTCCTGTGCTGCTCCGCGGAAGATCTATCTTCTGTGGACCAACCAGGACAAACCGTGTGTAGTTGTTGTTGTGATCTGTAATTTGCCGATCTACAATCTCCAGCCCATGAGTAGCGGCGCCAAGAGCGGTACCGATAGCAGCCCAGCCCTTACCGGGATTGTTTTTGACGATTTCCACAGCTTCAGAGGTACTTCCGACCGACTCCAGTTCAGCCCAAGGGGCATGCTTACGAACAAATTGCATGCATTGTGCCATTGCTACGGGATGCGAAAGGATTTTTACCATCTTGGTGAAATCCTTGTTGCCGTCTGTATCTGTGAATTCCCTTGGGTTACCGATAAGATTCTGTATCGATGGAAAAATCCATTCCGTCTGCATTGGCAAATCCACTTCATTGATGAGCCAATCGATGTGAAGACTAACTGAGCCTTCAATGGTATTTTCAATCGGAATCACGCTGTAATCGGTGGTACCATTCGCCGTAGAGAGAAATACATCGGAAATTAACTTGTGATGCACAAGCTTTACAGGTTCACCGTTAAACAAATGCAGCAGCGCTTCGTGGGATACCGAGCCCTGCGGCAATACCGCTATTGATTTCATGACCGTACTCCTTTTATCATATCCAAAAATGATACGTTTTGCATCTCGTTTATTTCGAGCAGCTCTGTAGTAACTCCAGAAGCACAAGGTGTTAACCAACATGTCCGAGCGGAAATGCCATGTTCCTGCATCGTATTCTTCAAGAAGGCCTCAAGCTCACTCTTACGGGTCTCTTGGCGATCCACTAAACATAGCAGAGTCGGTCCAGCACCGCTAAGTGCGATCCCTAAAGCACCGTGTTCAGGAGCTTCTGCGAGCAGCTTCTCCATGCCCGGTATAAGCGGTGCACGATACGGCTGATGCAGGCGATCCTGCATCGCTCTGCTAAGCAGGTCAAGCCGGCCTGATGCCAGCGAAGCCGTCAATAGAGAGGTTCTGCTGATGTTGTACACAGCATCACTAACTGAGATTTCTGTTGGAAGCAATCCCCGCGCTTTTGTGGTTTCCAGTTCGAATTCAGGAATAACCACCAGCACCTCAAGATTTTGTGGTGGTTCTAGCCGAACATAATCCGCATGTTCACCATCCCACACGGCAGTAATAATGCCGCCAAACAAGGAGGCACCCACATTATCGGGATGTTTCTCAAGCTGGGTAGCCATATCAAACAGCTTAGCATTATCCAGCGGAGAGCCAATCATTGTGTTCGCTGCGGCCATTCCGCCAATAATAGCTGAGGCACTGCTGCCGAGTCCACGCGTAAGCGGAATTTCCGAGTACATGGATATCGATAATTCAGGCACCGTAACGCCTGCCTCTGCAAATACCATTTGAGCGACCTTATAGAGTAAATTGCTCTTATCCTGAGCCACTCCATTCATCTCATCACCATATAGATGAAAAACAGTCTCCTCTGCTTCCTCCATCTCAATCCAGGCATATAGCGGCAAAGCCATACCCAGAGTATCGAAGCCCGGACCAAGATTGGCAGTACTAGCAGGCACTTTAACCCTAGCTCTTCCGTAAATACTCATAACAGGTACAATCTCCTTACTATGTTTTGAAATATGAAAGTATTAGTTCAGTGGCTTGGTTAACCTTCCACACGATAATGGCTCTTAATCCGGCGGATGACTTTCAGCTCCTCGAAATGGCGCAGCACTTTGTTCATGCTTGCTTTACTAGCGTTATGAGTGACAATAATGATCTCCGCATCAGGATTATTGGGATTGGCTTGCTGAACTACTGAATCCAAACTTACATCATATTCGGCAAACACTTGAGTAATCTTAGCCAATACCCCTGCTTTATCATCAACATGCAGAAGCAAAAAGTTTTTATAAAAAATAGCTTCATCACTCTTAAGCTTTTTCTGCTTGTAAGGTACTTTTTGCTTCAATCCATTCACACCTAGTTTAAGGTTCTTAATGACAGCTACCAAATCAGCTACCACTGAGGTTGCAGTTGGCATTGCGCCCGCACCCGCACCGTAGAACATGGTCTCTCCCACTGCTTCCCCGTATACGTAAACTGCGTTGAACACGCCATTGACGGAAGCCAAGGGATGACTAGCCCGAATCAAGGTTGGCTGAACACTGATGCTGAATTCTTCATCCTGACGTTCAGCGATGCCTAACAGCTTAATTTCATATCCGAGACGTTTCGCAAAGGCGATATCCGCCTTACTCACCTGAGAAATCCCACTCACACTTACATCATGCAGCTCCACGTTAGTACGGAAACCTAAGGTTCCGAGAATCGCCATTTTGCGGGCAGCGTCCAGGCCTTCCACATCCGAGGTTGGATCAGACTCTGCGTATCCCAGATCCTGCGCTTCTTTTAACACATCATTATAGGATGCGCCTTCTTGGCTCATTTTGGTTAGTATGTAATTAGTCGTTCCATTCACGATACCTATAATTTTCATAATCTTATCCGAGGAAAAGCCCTCGATAAGTGTGCGGATAATCGGAATGCCTCCTGCAACGCTAGCCTCATAAAAGACATCACATTGCTTCTCCTGCGCCTTAGCAAGAATCTCTGATCCGTGCAGCGCCATCAAATCCTTGTTCGCAGTTACGACATGTTTACCGCGTTCCAAAGCTTCAAGAATATATTCTTTGGTTCCCGCGATTCCCCCCATAACTTCAACGATGACATCAATTTCAGGATCACGAATCACATCCCATGGATCTGTCGTTATTTTAGCAGGATCAACCTCGATTTCGCGTGGTTTATTAGAATTATTCACAGCTATACGTTCAATGACAATTGAAGAGCCTACCTGGCTGCTTAAATCCTCTTGATTCCCTTCCACGATACGAACTACACCTGTGCCTACTGTTCCCAGGCCCAGCAACCCCACTTTAACCGGCTTCATCTGTCTCCTCCTAAAAGTTTACGAATATAGTTCCTATCCCTGTCCAACGATTAAAGCACGCTTCACTCCTGGAATCTCTTTCAGACTATCCAGCATCTCTCCGAGTTCCTCATTTAAGTGTGAAATTTCTACGGAGATCACCACATTTGCCCGCCCTTGCAGCGGAATACTCTGGTGAATCGTCAACACATTAGCCCCATGTCCCGCTACAGAGCCTAGTACCTTGGAAAGCATTCCAGATTCGTGCTCCAAATCCATGGAAATCGTAACGATCCGCTCTCGTTCGAGCTGATGGATCAAGTGAATTCCATCCTTGTATTTATAAAAAGCGCTTCGGCTTAATCCCACCTGCTCTACACCTTCATTTACGGTCTTCGCATCCCCGGCCTCAAGCAATTGTTTAACCTGCATAGTCTTAAGTACAGCATCAGGCAATATGTCCTCCCGGACCAAATAATAGCGTTCTCTCACGAACGTCCTCACCCCAAAGACTTTTGTGTTTTCTTAGTGGACATTATATCGGAAAAGGCTTGTAAAATGCAATAACTTTATCTGGATGCTCCAAGGCCGGGTAGTTAGGTGTAGTAAAACCCCCGGATTCCCGGGGGCAGAAGGCAATCGTATGTACACTAACTGTATGGAATCGTCGTCCCGCAATAGTCACAGATTTTATCCTGCCCTGGAAGTACTCTACTCTTAGCACCGCAACTCGGACAAACGATGGATTTGGGCAGTTGGACAGGTGGTTTAGGCCTATTCTCCGGCAATGACTGCCGCCCAGATGATGGCTGGTTCTCTGATGCCGCGGAGGGCTGTGCCCGGTCAGGATGCACAAGATTGGGCGGTTGTTTATCTAAGAGCTTAACACGTCCTTCATAATAGACAAGATCAGAAGCAAGTAACCCCCATCTCACCAAATACCGTAGGTCTCTACGTACATCATCTTCACTTTGTCTCGTGATATCAGCTAAATTACCGATATGTCTAACATCATCCACTATGATCAGCATGAGATACTTCTTGCACAGAAAATCAAAGTTTTCTGTTGCGAAGGTAGCCCTCCCTGCAAAGCTGTCCGCCGGAATTATAAAGATCACGTAGAGGACCACCAGAATGATCAATAAAGTGTACCACTTAAAATCCCCTTTGTAGGTCCCCACGGCGAAGAGGACAGCAAGTTCCATAAAAGCTCCCATACATACATGATAGAGCAATTTGTAGTTAAATGATTTCCGCTCATTCTTATAATGAGTGCTTACAAAACGAAGCATCGCAAGTACAAACCCAAGCGGAGCAAACAAATAGGCAATCGCCATGATGATTCGATCAAACACTGTCCGGTCTCGCTTGTTACGATAGCGAAGGTTATTCTCAGGCGCACGCACCAGTGCTTGTGCCCGTTTAGAATAAATAAGCTTCGGCGGCAATTTTACAAATGGGTTATCTACACGTCCTTCATAATAAACAATATCTGGAGAAAGTACTCCCTGATCTTTTAAATATTCCAAAACCTCGCGGACATTCTCTTCACTGAATCCGCGAATATCGGATAGGCTGCCGATATGCCTTATGCCGTCCACAAGAACCAATGCGATATAGTCATTGCAAAGATAGGTGAATCCCTCTCTCCATCCTACGGCCCTAACCGACAATTTGATGGCGGGAATCCTAAACAATGCGTAGATAATCACCAGCCTGATCAAGAGTGCGACATAATCGATTTGACCGAGTAGCTTGCTAATAATGAAATAGATCGCCAATTCTACAAAGGCACCCATACACGCATGATAAAACAGGTTAATATTGCTTGCTTTGCGCTGTCTCTTGGAATGTGTAGATAATAACCGAATGGCAGCCAATATAAAGCCAACCGGAGCAAATACATACGCAAACACAATAGTCGTATAATCAAACGCCGTCCGCTCATATTCATGCTTGTACACGGGTTTTCCCGATGTCGGCGGCTGTCTGCGTATATCCAATCCACTCATTTTGTCTTTAATCCCCTTATTTATGTAATCCTATATGCGATGCAGCTAATCTGTTGGTTGACGGCATTAATTGTACGGGATCTTCGTTCCACAGTAATCACAGCTTTTAGATTGGCTTGGGAGCACAGTATTCTGGGCTCCGCACCCCGGACAACGGATAGACTTAGGCAGTTGCGGCGGAGACTGAGGCTGCACAGGTATCTGCTGCCCCGATGCTTGGGTTCTCCCCGTTCCTCCAAAGCCCGAAGTACTTTCAGGGTAACCTTGATTAGCTGCTGATGGTTCTGGCGTCTGGCGCCCTTCGGATAATGCGACATCAATATCAAGCAGTCCTTTATCCTTCAGATACTGGACATCTCTCCGTACATCACTTTCACTTTGGCCTATTCGTTCAGATATACTGCCAATATGCCGGATATTCTTATTTTGAATCAGCTCTATATAAGAAGTGTTAAGCTTAGAAAGGGTATATTTAGCTTTCGCTGTCACACTGGCCAGTATAAAAGCTGGAGTCAAAAACATGATTGCAATTAAAATAAGCGTTGATACTAATTCAGAAGTTCCAAATTCCCCATTGAGCGCACTAGAAAACATGGCAATAGAAAGTTCAACAAACCCACCAATAAATACATGCATCAGCAGATTGAGGTTAGTCGGTCTGCGGTAATTTTTGTAATGCGTTGTCATCAAACGTAACAAGGCAAGCACAAGTCCAACTGGCATCAGCAGATAAGCAGCCGCGAGAATAACATAATCAAACCCGGTACGTTCGTATTTAAGCCGGGGAACGGCTGCATTTCCTCCCGGGAGCGGTGACGGCTCTTGTAGGTTCAAACTGTTCATGTAGTAAACTCCTCCTATTTAAGTGCCGCTAATTCACGGTTACGCCGCTGAAGTGTAGACTTTATACTCTCTGACATCTCATTTATTTCTACCTGCCAGCCCTCATGTGGCTCTTGGGTCGCCAGCAGTAGCTTCACGTGATCATGTAACAGGGAAATCTGCTGCTGGAGAATATCCTCTGTAGCATATAAAGACGGTTCTGATATCGGATCACTGTACTTAAATTTTTCCTCCAACATATCTAACACGTTCACTAGCTGCTCGGATTCGGAATTCTTCCAGCTACTAGCCAGCTCACTCATTTCAGTTAATTCGTTCTGATACCGCCGAAACTTTTGTAAAGACCTTTTGGCTTGCTGTTCCCCTGCCCCAGCATTCCACCCGTAAAGCCCTATCGCGGCCAAAGTGATCGCTCCTAACACAAGAATCAGCAATTGTTCGGCTGCGTACCACAAGGCGGGTAACTCCAGCAGCCAATCGAAGAGTAAGGCCGATACAAATACGATGACTGCATAGATTCCCGTAATGATTGCACCGCTGATAAGAACAGGCGGAGTCTGCTGAATGCTACTTGCAGTTCGGAGCCATAAAATACAATAGCCATAGATTACACTCTCTGCTAGCAGAACCGCGGATAAAGAAATTATGAACCGAAACAGTGAGTCGGAGAAACCTAATCCAATAAACGAGAACACTGTCAGTACTATAGCTACCGCATAAATGACGGTAATAATGTATATATATCTCCTGCTTTTGTTCATTAGGTCCTCCTTAGCCTGCTTTTGTTCCGCACTCTGCACAGAATTTTTGTCCAGCTTTCAGCTCATGTCCACAGCCGCTGCATTTAATCACCATGCTGTCTCCACAATGAGGACAGAATTTCACCCCTGGCGCTACCATAGTCCCACATTTACCGCAAGCTTTAGGCATTTCTTTTCCACAGGAGACACAAGAAGCCGCTCCCTCAGGATTATCTGCTTTACAGGATGGGCAAGGACGATAAGGATTCCCGCAACCTGGACAGAACTTAGCTCCCGCATTTAGTTCATGCCCGCATTCAAAACATTTGATCTTGTTCGCAGAGGGAGAACCTTGCGGGTTGCCTCCAAGCGCCTGCCCACAACCGCTGCAGAACCGTCCCTCTACTGGATTCATAACTCCACACTTAGAGCAGGAACGCTGCTCTTGACGTATAACTGTAGTCCCTGAATCCAAGTTCATCCCTCTAGTCATACGGTTCACCATATCCATAGCCGGTCCAGCAAATCCCATTCCAAGTCCAAGCCCCATCCCGGTGTTCATCATGCCCACTCCAAGATTGCCGGGATTACCTGCCGCTTCTTCCATCGTGTCAAAACCACGCTCCTGCTGATAGGTGAATCCGATGATATCCATTTCTGCTTTTTTAGCCAAAGCTTCCTTCAAACGAATCGTTGCCGGATCATCCTCTGGAATATTGATCGAATCAATATAGAAATTATTCAGCTCAATGCCATTATCCAAGAAAGCCGAGGCTAGTCGGCCCTGAATATGTTTGGAGATCTCTGCAACATAAGCATTAATCTCCAGTATGCTGATTTGCTTGTGCACAAGGTAAGAAGAAATAAGTTCATTTATATTCGACATCAGCAGTCCGCGGAAATAACTGATAAGCGTTTCATGATCAAACTGCGGGAGTGTCCCTACGAGCTTCAGCAAGAATTTTCGCGGATCATCGATTTTTACACCAAACTGCCCAAAAGAGCGAACAGAAATCATGATTTTGTATTTAGGATCCTGAAGCTGTAAAGGCGAGCTTGTTCCCCATTTGACATTCATCGAATTCGTCTTATTCACATACCATACTTCAGCCGTAAATGGTGATTTTCCACCAAAAGGAAGATTAACGATATTGGATAAAATAGGTATATTAGCGGTGCTTAGCGTGTGCCGCCCAGCTGTAAAAGAATCAAGCGCTTGTCCGCCCTTGAATAGAATCGCTTCCTGGGATTCATTAACGATTAGTTGTGTCCATGTCCCCAGCTCCTGGTTAGGATATTTCCATGCAAATATACCTGGAGGACCGTCATACTTCACCACTTCTATAATTGCCATCTGCTATTCCTTCTTTCATTATCTTATATATAAATAACGTGTATGCTCCCAAATGGGAATTAGTGTATTTCGATATTTATTGTATACGATATATATCGTGTTTTGGGTTCTTTTATTGAAAAAAATTACTGATCTCCTCACAAAAAAAGCGCCAACTATGCTATCCCTTTACAGGAAAACCATAGTTGGCGCTTCATAGTCAGCTAAATATTAATAGTAGCTGCTGTTCTCAACGAATTCGAATTCGAAATCAGCGATACGGACAATCGTTCCTTCTACAGCACCGCGTTTACGAAGCTCTGCATCTACACCCATATGACGCAAAGTCCGTGCCAGCTTGAGAATCGCATCATGTGTGCTAAGCTGCATGCGCTTCAGCATACGTTCGATACGTGGGCTTGTGACCACAAACGCCTCGTTATCACGTGTAATAGTAAACGAATTATCCTCTTCTGCTTCCAGCTTATACACCTTACGTTCAGTAGTTTCAGCAACTTCCTCAACCACCGGCGCAACCGGAATGCTGTCGAGAATATCCGTTGCACGATATAGGAGCTCCTGAACACCCTGACGGGTAAGGGATGAAATTGGCATGATTTCTAAATCCGGCCGCACCTCAGCTACGCGTTCGCGGAAAGAAATAAGATTCTCTTCTGATTCAGGCATATCCATCTTATTCGCCGCCACAATCTGCGGACGATCGATTAGACTAGCATTGTACTGCTTCAGCTCATCATTAATTAGAACCCAATCCTCGAAGGGATCACGGCCCTCAGAGCCAGACATATCAACTACATGAATGATGATACGCGTACGTTCAACGTGACGCAGGAATTCGTGACCCAGACCTATGCCTTCACTAGCTCCCTCGATTAATCCTGGCAGATCCGCCATCACAAAGCTTCGGCCATCCCCAACATCCACTACCCCTAAATTCGGTGTAATTGTTGTGAAATGGTAAGCTCCGATTTTGGGCTGAGCTGCGGACACAACCGACAGCAACGTAGATTTACCCACACTCGGGAAGCCTACAAGCCCTACATCAGCCATTACCTTAAGTTCCATAACAACATAACGCTCTTGGCCTTCTTCACCGTTCTCCGCAAGCTCTGGTGCAGTATTATTAGCTGTGGCAAAACGGGTGTTACCCCGGCCTCCACGGCCTCCACGTGCAACTACAACCTGTTGTCCATGACGCGTCATATCGGCAATGATCTCTTGCGTATCATCGTCAATCAGAATGGTTCCTGGCGGAATACGAACGATCATATGATCCGCATTCGCTCCATGTTGGCTTTTGTTCCGTCCTTTAATCCCTTTGTCAGCTTTGAAGTGGCGCTGATAACGGAAATCCATCAACGTGCGCAGTCCCTCATCTACACGGAAAATAACGTCGCCTCCACGGCCTCCGTCACCACCGGCAGGACCACCCTCCGGTACATATTTCTCCCGGCGAAACGCAACGAGACCATCCCCGCCGTCACCGCCTTTAACATAAATCTTAGCTTTATCTACGAACATAAATGTTCACCTTCCTCACATTTCAAGCGGTAATCGCAGCTCTACATAAGCCCTGCTAGGCTTAAACTGCTCTGCTTTCATGATTTTTCCTTGTACTATATTATAAATTTGCCCTTTGAGCAGCTCGGGATTGCCATGCTCCCCCTCGCCTTCGAAGGAGATAAGAATGTCTCCTCCATCCTGAAAAAAGCCAAGGCGCAGCTTGCGCGTCTCCCCCTGAGGAGCCAGCCCGTTGTACTGATAAGCCCGTATGGTCTGCATAATCACTGAAGTCAGCTCATCTCCTGCTTCTGGATTTAGCTTGTCCTCTAGCTGCAACCCTTCCTCCACCTGAACTTCCAATTCCAGACTAGACCTGTTAGTTCGGAAGGATTGGATATAGAAAACCAATGAAGGAATGCCCAACTTAGCGATACGACTATCAAGTGCTATGCGTTCCTTTATTCTTTCCACACACTCCACGGATTTATTAGGCTTTCCAAGCTGAATATATCCGTATAGAATCTGCAAATCGTTCATCCAATCATGTCGATGATGATTCAGTGTCCGAATCGCCGCCTGTTGCAGAGTGTTCTCTTGTATACGCAGCTCCCGTTCATAATGACGCTGGCTCCAGATAAAACTGAAAGCAACGATTGCCACTACCCAGACTCCGAGTAATAGACACGTCAGAAGAGAAGTATGCCAATACAAAAGACCTAAAGGAAGCATTACGGATAACATGACTGCCCAGATTGCACTTTTCCAGGATTTCATTCTTTCTCCCCGTCCCTCAGTTCGCAAAATTCATGACTTCGTTTAGATAATTTGTTTTGTTAGTATCATTTACCATTTCCTAGTATAACACACGCGTTCACTGTAGTTCACCAGAGATAATAACGAGAATTTCACATCTATCTAACC
>RCUO01001125.1_pt1 | contig 10534 bp, 7 predicted proteins | sample 2166161 | NCBI WGS metagenome assembly RCUO01 (sample SAMN09932617, study PRJNA488358) | compost metagenome | feature: garden; material: soil; isolation source: compost soil in cyclohexanecarbonitrile-enriched culture | place: Germany: Experimental Botanical Garden Goettingen | collected 2016-01-27 | reverse complement strand
TCCTGCGCTGATGGAAGTCATAGGGAGTCGAAGCGTATCCGAGGACAGTAGGCCGTTTTGGCTAAGCATCCATTTAATTGGAGCGGGATTCGATTCCTTGAATAATAGGCGGATGATCGGCAGTAGTTGTTCAAAGCTTTCTTTAGCGAAGTCCACTTGACCAGATGTAAAGGCTTCAAAGATACGAAGGCATTCTGCCGGATAAACGTTGGCAGTAGCGAGCATACCTCCAGCTGCTCCGCAGCTAAGCATTTCATAAAAGAGGGAATCATCGCCGCCAAGCACAGGTTTAGCACCTGTACGGACTAACTCTGTAACCATTTTTGTACTGCCTGAGCAGTCTTTTAAACCGACAACATTATTCATTTCTAGGATTGTACGTGCAGTATCTACCGTCATGGCGGTACCTGTACGACTTGGAATATCATAAGCCATGATAGGTATGCCTACTTCTGCTGCTTTGCGGAAATGGGCAATGATACCCTCTTGTGAAGGACGACTATAATAAGGTACGACTACTAGTGCACAATCAGCACCAAGGTTTGCAGCAATTTCCGTGCGTGCAACCGTAGAGGCTGTATCATTGGTACCTGTACCAACTACTAAGGGGATTGATGTGGATTGTAGAAGCTCACGGGAAGTGTTTACTAGAAGCTGCATTTCATTTACGGTTACAGTGGGCGATTCTCCGGTGGTTCCATTAACGACCAGACCTTGTATGCTGTTGTTAATAATGTTCTTTACATAACGCTGATACGAATCCAAATCAACTTCACCAGCAGCATTGAACGGGGTGACCACGGGGACATAAACTCCATAAATCTGTTGTTCTGTAAGCATAAATTATCGGCCTCCAAAATATTTTAATTCCTCTACATACACTTTACCATGGAAAGTAGCATCGTCGTTAGCTATAATAAATGATATGGATCATCAAAAATATTGATGTTAGGGTGAGGTAATGGATTTAACCTATTTACGAACCTTCCGCGAGGTGGCTAAACGTCAGAGCTTTACGCGAGCTGCTGAAGAATTGGGATATGCACAATCAAGTGTGACGATGCAGATACAGAAGATAGAGAAGGAATATGGAGTACCTTTAATAGAGAGGCATGGCCGTCAGCTGCGGCTTACCCCGCCAGGAGAAGAGTTATTGAAGCTGTTCGTGGAGATTTTGGATTTGTATGATCGTTCAAAAGAAACCATCGCCCAGCAAATCGGAGGAACGATAACTATTGGGACGATAGATTCTTTAGCGGCCTTTTATTTACCTCCTTACCTGCAGCAGCTAAGGACTAAATTTCCGAAGCTGGATATTCATCTGCAAACGATGCAGGAAGCTAATCTTCTTGCCAAAATAAAAGATGGTGAAGTAGATCTAGGCTTAATGTTGGATCGCACCACTGCGGATTCCATCCTTGAGCGTACGATCGTCAGAGATGAGCCGCTTGTATTGATAGCCCCCATTCATCATCCGCTTGCCCAGATGGATACGGTAACCCTAAACGATCTGAATAACTGTGAGCTAATAGTCTCGGAGGAAAGCTGTATTTACCGGAGTCTGTTCGAGAATTTGTTAAAAGAGCACGGGATCATATTCCGCATAGGTTTTGAGCTTTCGAATCTGGAGGCCATCAAACGTTGTGTAATGAATGGCCTTGGAATTGCTTTGTTACCAAAAATCGTGGCAGAGGAAGAAATTGAACGAGGAAGCTTGGCGGAGCTGTCCTTTATTCATCCCGAAATTCACTTTGATCTGCAGCTTCTGATGCACCCTAAGAAGTGGAAATCACAACCGCTGCAATTTTTAATCCAAATGTTGCTTGCAAATCATTAATTTATTCCCATCAGGATCTTTCACAACAAACCAATGCTCATCTTGAATTTCAGTTACTAGCTCTACACCGAGAGCCTTCACATAATTGAAAGAGGCTTGCAAATCATCGGTCAGTAACAAAAAAGCTGGTGTTGTAATGGGCGGTGTTCCTTCAGGTTCTAAGCCGCCCCACAACGGCATGGTATCCAGGATGATTCCAGTGTTTCCCTGCATAGGCAGCGGGCATAAATGACCGTTCATGATCTTACAATCTGTCTCTGGAAGCCCCAGGACTTGGCAATACCAGCGACGGGATTTTTCAATATCATGTACGGGAATGAATACACTGCCAATTAAGTTCTTTACGGGGCTTTTTATTGTGGAATTTAAAGCGGACATTGCTTGTTCATTCATTTAAAGACCTCCCAAATCCGAAATGGATAAACCTTTATTTGGAAATTATGTATCTAATCTATTTAAATCATACAATCAATAGGATTGCAAGGGAATTGTAAATGGTTATATTTTCATATGAAAGTAGCCAAAAAATTTGACATTGAAAATCAGTTTATGTTATATAAAAAGAAGAATTAGCACTCATCTAAGAAGAGTGCTAATCACGATGTGCTGGATAAGAAGGTTATTTTGAAAGGAGATTTATTTATTCATGGCCAAAAAAGAGTTTAAAGCCGAATCGAAAAGATTGCTGGAAATGATGATTAACTCCATTTATACACAACGGGAAATATTCCTGCGTGAGCTGATTTCCAATGCAAGTGATGCGATTGATAAGATCTATTACAAAGCATTAGCTGATGAAGGCCTGGTCTTCAATAAAGAGGATTATTATATTAAAGTGACCGCCGATAAGGCGAACAGAACCTTGACGATTTCCGATACAGGTATCGGGATGACACAAGAGGAGCTGGAGAATAACTTAGGTACAATCGCGAAGAGTGGATCTCTTGCTTTTAAGAAAGAGAACGAAGCTAAAGATGGCCACAACATCATCGGGCAGTTCGGGGTGGGCTTCTACGCTGCGTTTATGGTGGCTGATGACGTTATAGTGATCAGTAAGGCATTAGGCAGCGACGAGGCCTTTAAATGGGAGTCTAAGGGCGCTGACGGCTATACCATCGAGACTGTTGAGAAGGATTCTGTCGGCACTGATGTGATTTTGAAGATTAAAGAGAATACGGAAGAAGATCAATATGATGAATATTTGGAAGAATACCGCCTGAAATCCATCATTAAAAAATACTCCGACTTCATCCGTTTCCCAATTAAAATGGACGTGAAGGAGCAAAAGCCAAAAGAAGGCACGGAGAACGAGTTCGAAGAAGTTATTCAAGAACAAACCGTGAACAGCATGGTGCCTATCTGGCGCAAAAACAAAAGCGAGCTGACTACAGAAGATTACGATAACTTCTATGCAGAGAAACGTTACGGCTTCGATAAGCCGCTTAAACATATTCATATCAGTGCTGATGGTGCTGTAGTGTACAATGCAATCCTGTTCATTCCAGAAAATACGCCGTTTGACTATTACACAAAGGAATATGAAAAAGGTCTTGAGCTCTATTCCAACGGTGTGTTGATCATGAACAAATGTGCGGATCTGCTGCCTGATTACTTCAGTTTTGTAAAAGGTATGGTGGACTCAGAGGATCTTTCCTTGAACATTTCCAGAGAGATGCTCCAGCATGACCGTCAGCTGACTCTGATCGCTAAGAACATTAAGAATAAAGTGAAAAGCCAACTGCAAAGCCTGCTGAAGGATGAAAGAGAGAAATATGAGCAGTTCTATAATGCTTTTGGCAGACAGCTTAAGTTTGGTGTTTATAACGATTATGGGATGCACAAAGACACCCTTCAAGATTTGTTGATGTTCTACTCCTCCAAGGAGAAGAAGCTGGTTACGCTGGACGAATACGTCTCAAGAATGCCAGAAGATCAGAAGTATATCTACTATGCTTCCGGAGAGTCGATCGACAGAATCGAGAAGCTCCCGCAAACCGAGCTTGTATCGGATAAAGGGTATGAAATTCTCTACTTCACTGATGATATTGATGAATTTGCGATCAAGATGATTCAGTCTTATAAGGAAAAAGAATTTAAATCCGTATCCAGCGGAGATCTGGGGATCGAAGCCGACGAAGCGGACAAGCCAACGGAAGCGGAAGAGAACGAAAACAAGGAGCTTTTTGAAGCGATGAAGGACATCCTGTCCGGCAAAGTGAAAAATGTTAAAGCTTCCAAACGTTTAAAGACTCATCCGGTATGTCTCTCTGCAGAAGGTGAGCTGACGATCGAGATGGAGAAAATTCTGAAATCGATGCCGAATGGCCAAGAGGTGCAAGCGGATAAGGTACTTGAAATCAACATCCATCACGAAGTATTCCAGTCCTTGAAGGCGGCAGCAGAGAACGACAAAGAAAAGCTCGGTTTATACACGAACCTGCTGTACAACCAAGCCCTGTTGATCGAAGGTCTACAGGTTAGTGATCCTGTTCAATTCACCAATGATATTTGCAAAATCATGAAATAATATGAAGTACAGAGACCATCCAATTGTATTATGATTGGGTGGTCTTTTTTATTTCAGCATTTCATTTTGTTGTGCGAAAAAGGTAGTAATCAATACCAGAGTCATTATTTGTGCAACCGCTGATCGAATAGATAATTTCACCTTGTGTGCTTTTTTTACTCGTCACTTCGGAGCAGGTATCGGTTCTGACTCCTGTGTTGCTTCCACCGAATGCATCATTAGAGGTATCATAGCTATAATTAATCACGTTACCGTCAAATTTCAAATCCTTAAATATAGGATCGCCTTCATCTGTGTAACTTGTAACGCGTATATTGTCTGCTTTTTTGCTGGAGAGATTCGTTATAAATTGCTCGAATTTATCGAGGTTGTACACTTTTTCCCAAGAAACAATATCCCCTCTACTGATGGCTTCTTTGGAAGTATAGGGTTCACTTTTGGGAACAGAATTAACTTTATGATCGGAACAACCCCATACTCCTGCTAGTAAAAGAACAGAGAGTGTAAGCAAATTTACCTTTTTCACTGAGGGACCTCCTTGTAACGTATTTATATAAAAGACGGAGATTAACTGGAAAAGTTACAGTGAGCTTGATTTTTCACATTGACAATAAACAACAAATTGATTATTATTTTCTCTAACTTGAATATGTAAAAGCAAAGAAGAGAAAGAGTACCACGGCAATTCTTTCAACAGAGAGCTCCGGTCGCTGAAAAGGAGTAAAGAAAACCCTTGGGAATATGGTCTCAGAGCTGCGCATCGAAACCTTATGGGTTGTAGGCTGCGCCGGAACCTGCATCCGTTACAGTGCTAGGGTATAAACGTTAATTAACGTCGTACCTGAAGAGGTAAATGTCATGAGGCATTTATAAAATTAGGTGGTAACACGTGAGTAGAACTCTCGTCCTTTGTGGATGGGAGTTTTTTTGTTGTCTAAAAAAGGAGGAAAAGGTTAATGAGTAATGTGTTTATAGGTGGCGCTTGGCCGTATGCGAATGGATCTTTACATCTTGGGAGATTATCAAGTGTGTTGCCTGGGGATGTGCTGGCACGATATTTTCGCTCCAAAGGGGATAACGTATTATATGTATCAGGCAGTGATTGCCATGGCACACCCGTAGCGGTTCAGGCTGCGAATGAAGGGATTACGCCCGGAGCTTTTGCAAGCAGATATCATGAAGAGTTTCTGAAGTGTTTTGAACAGCTGGGATTTAGTTATGATCTATATACTCGAACGGATCAACAGCAGCATCATAAGGTCGTGCAAGAGTTGTTTACAAAGCTACTAGAGAATGGTCATTTATATAAAAAAACCATTGCGCAATGTTACTGCGAGGTGGATCAGCGCTTTTTGCCAGACAGATATGTGGAAGGGACTTGTCCGGTATGTGGCCAGCGGGCGCGAGGGGATCAATGTGATTATTGTTCTACGATTCTAGATCCTGCCGATTTGTTAGACAGAGTCTGCAAATTATGTGGTAATACACCATCAGAAAGGCCGACAGAACATTATTATCTTAGCTTATCTAATTTTCAGTCTGAATTAACGGAATATGTAGAGGAAGCACAATTTTGGAGAGAAAACGCTATAAAACTGACTAAACGTTATTTAAAAGAAGAGCTGCAGGACCGCGCGGTAACAAGAGACTTGTCTTGGGGTGTAGATGTTCCTGTGGCTGGATTTGAAGATAAAAAAATTTATGTTTGGATTGAGGCGGTAAGTGGTTATTTATCAGCCAGTAAGCAGTGGGCTGCACAGTCCGGAGGAAACTGGGAGGATTTTTGGTTAGAGGAAAAAGGGAAGATTACCGCTTATTATGTGCATGGTAAAGACAATATTCCATTTCACACTTTAATATGGCCGGCTGTGTTATTAGGAGCTGGAGGTCTGCATTTACCGGACAGGATTATATCTAGCGAATATTTAACCCTTGAAGGGCAGAAGTTCTCCACTAGCCGAAACTGGGCGGTCTGGGTACCTGATATTTTAGAGCGGTATCAGCCAGATTCTATTCGTTATTTCTTAATTGCCAATGGACCTGAGAAGCGGGACACGGATTTTTCCTGGAGAGAGTTTATTTATAGCCATAATGGAGAGCTGCTTGGAGCATTTGGTAACTTTGTGAACCGTTCATTGGCTTTTGTAGATAAGTTTTATGAAGGGAAAGTGCCAAATGGGCAATTAGATAAGGGGTGGAAGGACAATATCGACCTCTTGTATCTGGAATCAGGACGGCTTATTGAGGCTGGGAATCTAAAAGATGCGCTGGAGTTTATTTTTTCTTATGTGCGCAAGGCAAACCAGTATTTCGATCTGCAAAAACCATGGATACAGATAAAAGAGGATCAGGTTTCTTGTGATTCTGCAATATACACATGTGTGCAGATTATTGCGAACTTAGCGAATTTGTTGCATCCGTTTCTACCGTTCTCTTGTGACAAGATCAGGGGGTTCCTGTCGTTAGAACTACCGAATTGGCAGCCTTGCTCGGTACCCCCTTACCAACAGGTTACTGATTTACAATTATTGTTTGAACGAATTGATATTAGCCGTATTAAAGAAGAAGAGGATAGGCTCGTTCAACAACAAGTGAATAAATAGAGCTGGTATTATCCATTCTTGAAACTCTCAATAAACTTTGAAGCCAATGATGACAAGTATTTATCCTTAATCCAGACGGCGGCGACCCGCGTGCGTAGTGATTCACTACTGATTTCTTTATAGATCAAATTACGGTTACTCGTTAATTCGAAAGCGGATTTGGGGATGATTCCGATGCCAAGACCAGCGTTTGCCCAGAGCAGTGTTGTTCTAGCATCATCATTCATACAGAAAATCAGCGGATCAAAGCCGTTCTCAAGACATGTTTCCCGGATAAGCTGCTCAAAACGGCGGTAGATAATAAGTGGCTTATCTTTTAGCTCACCGATCTCAATAAAGTTTTCATCCGTTTTCCAGTCATACTCAGGTGTCATCACGGCAATCATAGGTTCAGCTTGTGTGTAAAGACATTCTAAATTTGTACCATTAAAGGGTGTCCTAACAATCCCGACTTCGACAATACCTTTATTCAAAAGGTCAATGATTCTAAAGGTATTTCCTTCATGAATCTCAAACTTCACACCTTTATAGGTTTTGTGAAATTCACATAGCCGATCTTGAAGCAACGTAGCTCCAGAGGAAGAAACTGTACCAATGGCTAGGGTTCCTTTTAAACCTTTGACAAAATCAGTGAGCTCACGGGCAGTGGAATCTGCCAGCTCCAGAATTTGTTGGGCACGGTCCCGCAAAATGGCTCCAGCTTCAGTGAGCTGCACGCTGCGTGGACCTCGTTCCACTAGCTTTACACCGAGTTCTTCCTCCAGGAGCTTTAGCTGCTGGCTCAGCGGAGGCTGGGCCATTTGCAGTTTTTTGGCTGCAGATGTGATCTGTCCTTCCTCAGCTATCGCCATAAAATATTTAAGCTGTCTAATATCCATATAAAAGTCCTCCGAACTTGAGATATGCTAATCGTATGGGAGCGATACGAATCCAATATTATTAATATGTGAGTAGATATGCCATAATCATAACTGTTCTTATACATATTTCAAGTGGTTAAATACTTCTTATGTTGGGTGTGGATAAATTTGTTCAAAATTGCAGTATATTTAAAGCCGTACAAAAAAGAAGCGATCATTGGACCGATCTTCAAACTGATGGAAGCGATTCTGGAGCTGATTTTGCCTACCATTGTCGCATTGATCATCAACAACGGGGTTGGCAATCATGACAGCGCCTATGTTTACCGCATGGGTGGCCTAATGGTTCTGATGTCACTGCTTGGCTTCGGCTGCTCCATGGTATGCCAATACTATGCAGCCCGGGCTTCACAGGGATTCGGTACGACACTACGCAATAAGATGTTTAGACATATTACATCCTTGTCGTATGCTGAACTGGATACCTTAGGTACGCCTACACTGATTAATCGGATTACCAATGACGTAAACCAGCTGCAAATTGCTGTGGCCATGCTGATTCGTCTAGTTATTCGTGCACCGTTTATCTGCATCGGGGCTATCCTAATGTCCATGATTTTGGATTTTAGATTATCGCTGATTCTAATAGCGGCAACACCGGTTTTTGGCATTATTTTATATTTTATTATCACCCGCAGTGCTCCTTTGTACCGAAAATACCAGCAGAAGCTGGATGCCCTTGCGCTCGTACTGAGTGAGAATTTATCGGGGATTCGAGTGATTCGTGCTTTTGCCAAAAGACGTACAGAAAAAGAACGTTTTGATGCCTCATCCGATGATTTGACTACTACAGCGATCCGGGTTTCGCGGATTTCTGCTTTGCTTGGGCCGATGACTACACTTGTAGTAAATGCGGCGATCATAGCTATTTTGTGGGTAGGCGGAATTCATATCGATGGGGGCCGATTGTCTCAAGGGGAGATCATTGCCTTCATCAATTACATCACTCAGATCTTGCTGGCGCTGATAGTAGTCTCCAACTTGGTTATTATTTTTACAAAAGCCTCATCCTCAGCGAATCGTGTGAATGAAGTGCTTGGTGTTAAGGTATCCGTGTCCGAGGAAGGAAATGCATTGATTGCTGAACCCGACCATGCTGCCCCTGCTATACAATTCGATCACGTATCCTTTGGGTATAATACGACAGGTGAATCGGCATTAGAGGATATATCTTTAGTAATTAATCGCGGAGAGACCGTGGGCCTGATTGGCAGTACGGGTTCAGGTAAGTCTACTTTTGTGAATTTGATCCCTCGTTTTTATGATGCGGTGCAAGGTGAAGTAAAAGTGGATGGTGTGAATGTCCGAGATTATAAGCTGCATCAGCTTCGTGAGAAGATCGGGATTGTACCGCAGAAAGCTGTGCTGTTTACAGGAACGATCGCTGAGAATATACGTTGGGGCAAGGAAGATGCAACTGAGGAAGAAATCATGCAGGCAGCCTCTATCGCTCAAGCGGAGGAGTTTATACGTAAATTACCCGAAGGCTTGAATACGCAAGTATCTCGTGGGGGATTAAATTTATCCGGTGGACAAAAGCAGCGCTTAACCATAGCTCGTGCAGTAGTAGGTAAGCCATCGATTCTTATTTTGGATGACTCCTCCAGTGCGCTGGATTTCTCCACAGATGCGGCACTTCGAAAGGCTCTCAAAGAGAGCAGCCAGGAAATGACCGTACTCCTTGTCTCGCAGAGGGTAAGCACTGTAAGACAAGCGGATAAAATAATGGTATTTGAGGAAGGGCGGATCGCCGGTGTCGGAACCCATGAGGAGCTGATGCGGGGTTGTGAAGAGTATAAAGAAATCTGCCTGTCCCAGCTATCAAGTGAGGAGTCGGGCCAATGAACAAAAACAACATTTGGAAAAGACTTGTATACACAGGGCATTATAAAAAAATAGCTATAGGTGCAGTAATCTGCGCAATACTCAGTGTGATTGCCAGTCTAATTGGCCCGTTGCTTATCGGCAGCGCCATCGATTTTATGATCGGGCCGGGAGAGGTTGATTTTGACGCCGTACTTAGACTGCTTTTGATTCTGGCAGGGGTGTATATTGTCGGCAGCTTTTTCGGATGGCTTCTTACCTACCTGACTAATCGAATTGCCTACCGGACTGTATATGACTTACGGCGGGAGCTTTTTGATAAATTAAATGTTTTGCCGCTAAAATTTCATGATAACCACCCGCAAGGGGACAGCATCAGCCGGTTTGTTAATGACATGGATGCGGTCTCTGATGGACTGCTGCAAGGCTTCTCAACACTGCTCACGGGGATCATCACTATCGTGGGGGCAATTGTACTTATGTTGTACATTAGTCCTTTAATGACCCTAGTTGTTCTTCTGTCAGCACCCGTTACATTTTTTGTGGCAAGATTCATTACGATGCGCTCCCAGAAGATGTTTAAGGAGCAGGCTAAAATTCTGGGCGGTCTCAACGGATACGTGGAGGAAATGATTGGCGGACAAAAAGTGGTCACAGCTTATCATTATGAAGACCGTGCACTGACCCAGTTTGAAGAACGAAACGAGACTTTGTACCAGACTGGCGTGAAATCACAATTTTACGGTTCCTTGTCCAATCCGACAACACGGTTAGTAAATAATATTACCTTCTCTGTTATCGCGATGATCGGAAGTGTTATGGT
>RCUO01001123.1_pt1 | contig 10565 bp, 10 predicted proteins | sample 2166161 | NCBI WGS metagenome assembly RCUO01 (sample SAMN09932617, study PRJNA488358) | compost metagenome | feature: garden; material: soil; isolation source: compost soil in cyclohexanecarbonitrile-enriched culture | place: Germany: Experimental Botanical Garden Goettingen | collected 2016-01-27 | reverse complement strand
CAATGAGCTGGGGTTGAAGGTGCTGGATGAAGAGGCGTTTGTCGAGTTTCTGCGCAAGCACGATATTTCGGTGTGAAGCCTTCGCGAGCAAGCCCGCTCCCACATTAGACCGCATTCCTCTGTGGGAGCGGGCTTGCTCGCGAAGGCGATTTCAGCAGCCCCGCAGAAAGCGGGAACGATCACCTCTCGGGAATGATCTAGTCTTGGCAAGCCCAGGGAGAGATCGCCATGTACCGTTTCTTCGAACAGCTCAGCTCGCGCATCGCCGCGCCGTTCATGGGCGAAAGTTCGCGCAACAGCAAGGTCTGGCCGTGTCGTTGCGGTCAGTCGCTGTTTTTTCGCAACAGTCAGTGCCTGGCCTGTTCGGCGGCGTTGGGTTATCAGCCGGAGCAAAGCCGTTTATCTTCGCTGCAATCGGCTGAACACCCCGACACCTGGTTGCTCGACGCCGATCCTGAGGCTGGTGCGTTCCGCCGCTGCGCCAATCTCGATTCACCTGCGGCGTGTAATTGGCTGCTCCCAGCCAATCATCACGAAACCTTGTGCATGGCTTGTAGCTTGAATCGCACCATTCCTGACCTGTCGATCACAGAAAACCACGAGCGCTGGCGCAAGGTGGAAACCGCCAAGCGGCGTCTGGTCGCGCAACTGCTCAGCCTGGGGTTACAGGTGATTCCCAAAACCGTCGATGAAGACACGGGCCTTGCCTTCGATTTCATCGGCGTGGACCTCGAAGGCAAACCGCCCACTACCGGGCACGCCAATGGCCTGGTCACCCTCGATATCAAGGAAGCCGACGATGCGCACCGCGAGCAGGTGCGGGTGCAAATGCACGAACCCTATCGCACGTTGCTCGGGCATTTTCGTCACGAAGTCGGGCACTACTACTGGGATCGATTGATCGCCCATGGCCAGTGGCTTGAGCCTTTTCGCGGATTGTTCGGCGATGAGCGCGCCAGCTATGCCGAAGCCCTCGAGCGGCATTATCAGCAGGGCGCACCGCTCGACTGGCAGCAGCACTGCGTCAGCGCCTACGCGACCATGCACCCGTGGGAAGACTGGGCGGAAACCTGGGCGCATTACCTGCACATGATGGATGCGGTGGACACCGCGCTGGGGTTTGGCATGAGTGCCCGGGAAATGGACTTCGACTATCAGCCGTTTCCGCCTCAAACCCTTTACGATCCGCAGCATCCCGGCGGCGCGGCGTTCCTGTCGTTCGTCAATGCCTGGATCGAACTGGCGGGCATGCTCAACGAATTGTCACGCAGCATGGGGCAGCCGGATTTCTATCCGTTCGTCCTGCCGCCATCGGTCATTGCCAAGCTGCACTTTATTCACCTGGTGATTCAGCAGGAGGGTGGCAGGGCGGACGAGGTGCTTGAGGCGCAATAGCAAGTGCTTGAAGCCCCTCATGTTTTTAATCCGAAACCAACGGTTGTAACTTCGCCTCAGATAGGTACAATGGCGCGGCTCGCCGACAGGTGAGCGTCGTTATGGTGACCCTATCGGTCCCCCCGCAACGATCAGCCGTGAACCCGGTCAGGCCTGGAAGGGAGCAGCCGCAGCGGTGACATTGTGTGCCGGGGTGTGGCTGGTAGGGTTACCACCTATCTCTAGGTCCTTGAATTCTCAAGGATTTCTCGGTCAAAAAACTCGAAGTGTGACAGCGTTTAGGTACACCTAAGTGGTGCACTCAGCTTTTGATTTTACCTTTTCCATTTTTGAAGTGCCATTGCTGTCATTTCAGCAGGCAGCGTCATTGGTAGGTGTTCATTGGTGAGGGGGTTGTGCGTTCAGCATCTCATAGCAGCCAAATCCCACGGTTCTCGCCAAAGTCAAAAACTAACCCCTGAAATGCATTTTGTTTAGTGGTATTTATTTCTTGGTTTACGAAGTGTCTAAGGAGTGAATGGATTGAGTGTTCGAAGTATTCTTGCTGCTGTGAAGGGGTTGGTTTTAAGGCTGCTATTTCTCCATGCGCCTAAATATCTTTACCACTACTCTAAGCTAAGTGCAGATAAGATAAATACTGGCTTTATCTTTCAGGTAAATACTCAAGGCAGAATGTATGCTTTGGACTTGGAATTTGGGCACTCTACAGTTTCAAGTGGGACTAGCACGGTTGTTACTTATAGCGGTAGGGCGGTCGAAAAATTTGTTCGTCATAATCCATTGTATTATTTTGGTTGTAAGTTATTTTGGGGGCACTTCATTACTCCTAGAATGGGGGATGTCCGGTTTACAAGTGTGAAGTATCATGACGATGGTCTGGTAGAGGTTGATGATTTTGAAATTATTGACTCGCTCCCGACGTTTAACTCCAATCAGGTATTCAAGGTGGTTGGGACTCGGCTTGCTTACTGCCTGATTCTACTTTCGGGGCCTGCTTTAGCAATAGCGATGATTCAGGTATCGAGTCCTTGGTTTCCAAGTGAATACTACAAGAACATATCTCAAATGCAGTGGGTGTTATGGTGTGTCTTTGGACTTGGCTTCGCATATTCTATGTGGTCTTGGGTGCGAGAGTATATAAGCTTCGGTCGTTTTAGGAGGCGATTAGAGGTGGCGGGGTTGGTATGTATGCTACCTTTCGCCTATCGTATGCTCATCGTATTTTGGGCGTGTATCTTAACAGGACTCTGGGTTTTGTCAGCGTTTTGCTATGTTTTAGTTCCCTGGGTTTGGTTGTTGAATTTATGTTTTTTTGAGTAGGTATATTAGCTATCTGTATATGGCTGAACTACCACACAGCGCCTCTTCGTGATGTCCTTACAATAAAAGTGCTTAAACTACTCATCAGTTTGGGTCGGGCTGTGAGTTTTCTAGCCGAAGCTAGTAAGCGTTAATCGATCCGACGGGCCAGCAATCTATCAGCAGATTCTCCACCTATATGCATGGCTATAGGCTATCATCAGGTCGGTTCATCATCTATGGGGAGCAGATGCAATGGGTAAGGTCAAGGTGCTGGCAGGGGCGGCGGTGACTCTAGTAAAGAAGCTCGACGACAATCGAGATAGGGTTGCTGATCACGCTGATACTGCGGCCAAAGCTGGCAGGTTGGTGGCTGCTGCGACGGTGGCTGGTGCAGCAGTTGCCGCTCCTACGGGATTGACCGCACTGGGGGTAACGATTGGTGTTGTCAGTGCTCCTGCCATTGTTACTGCTGCCCCTGTCATTGTTTCCATCGCGGGAGGGATGATGCTCTTTTCGGCGGCAGCCTCTCTCTATACAAAAGCTCGGAAGAAGCGGCGGAGTCACGAATGACTCGCGGTTTAGCGTCCCTATCTGTCCGCCATATATAGAAAAAACCCCGTAGTTCAATGAGTTATGGGGTTTTTTGTTTTTGCATTTGACCACTCAGTTTGATCACTCAAATTCCCCCGAAAAATACGGTTGGCGCTAGCTGACAAACGCCGTGTTGATGTTGCTTGGAAATCCCTGAGGGATAGCGCCAGCGTCAAACCGGTAGTCGTAATTTTCCGCAGTACCCACCTCAGGTTTACACAAATCCCTCAGCTCAACACCATGCCAGCCGACAGCTAGGTAAAGGTCGATTGATATGGCTCTTTTACTGCGCCTACAGCACTCAATTAGGCGTTGTAGCGACGCGCTAGCCCTATCCCACAGGGTGCTCAGAAAGCCCGCTAATCCCACTCACAAGGCAAGGTGAAGGACTCTGGGCTTGTTTGATTCTTCATGCCTAACATCCACCGTCGATCCCGCCAGCTTGAGCTTCTATGCAAAGGGTAATACTGTATAACCATACAGTTTACGGTGTGCGCGATGGACAAATATTTGATCGATGATTCGGGTTTTGAGCTGGGGATGCCCACCCGCGAAGAGATGCTGAAGCACCAGTGTGATTTGCTGTGTGCTGAGCTGGAGACGACACGTAGAGACTTGCGGAAGGCTCACCAGAACATCGCTAGCCTAATCGTCATGCACCGGGACAGCTCGACAGAATTGGCAATGCTGAAGGTTGAACATGAACGCCTGAAATGGACCCTGAGCGACATGTACCGGCGTGAGAGCGAGCGGGAAACGTCACGGATGGGATACGCCTACGGCGATCACACTACGCCTCGGAGGTAGCAAGCAACCCAGATTGCAAAATGTAGGTATTGCCAGCATTTGTGAGCAAGGCAAGCTCATCTGTCCAAAGCCCCAGCGGTATCAGATTGTTTCCCCGAAGGGCAGTCAATGCGGCTTGGGTGGCAATCCGAGTCAACCCAGTTCTACGCACAACAGTATCGAATCGTAAGTGCGCGTTTCGCTCGACATGCATCCCGATGACACGCAAAACCGCAAGCTGGTCTGCATCCAACGTCAACGGCTGAGGCCCCTCTCTCTCAGCATTCTTTGCTTCACTGGCGGCAAGCCTTCTCCATAACCAGACCACTGCGACAGCCAAGGCACAACCAACTACCACGGCACCAAGAACCTGCAAACGTGGTAGTGCCGTTTCTTCGCCCAGCCAACCAAGTAGCTCCATAAAACTCGCGCATATCCAGGACACAGCAGCACTCAAATAGGGAACCTCGAAGTAGAACCCAATGATCGGTGTGATAAATGCACCTATTACCGCAGTGACTACAGCGCGTAATGCCCAATGCATCTCACGGTCAGGAGTTGACGTTTTATTTGGAGTTACTTGAACCATGCTGCCCCCGCAGGCTGATTTCATCCGATGTTAACAGAGGCAGCCTTGTAGTAGCACAGGGCCAACAGAGGCGATAAGCTCCCGCATATCACAGATGGGGGTTGACGATGAAGGCATGGATTGGGGCGGTTGCACTGGTAGGGACGCTGGCGAGTGGAAGTGCCATTGCCTTGGACGGAAACGGCTTACTCAGTGCCTGCCAATCGACGATTAGATTCTCCGATGGTGAAAAAGGCGTATCTGCTGCCGATGTAGGTATGTGCACCGGGATGGTTGAGGGCGTAGAGGGGGCAATATTCGTATTGAACGACTCAGTAGCCGCCGACATGAAAACCTGCTACCCAGCAGGTGGAACTACGAATATTCAGAAGGCAAGGATCGTCGTGAAGCATTTGCAGGAAAACCCAGACCAACTCCATCTCCCTGCATCAATGCTGACAATGATTGCATACATGAGAGCATTTCCCTGCAAGAGCTGACCAAGACCGTTTTCCACAGAATCCATGCTCCCGCCGCTAAGCTCCATCACTGCCGATCAGCTAGTCAATGGTCGATTGATATGGCTCTTTCGTTGGGCTACAGCTATCAATTAGGCGTTTTGCCGATGAAGTAGGGCTAACCCACTGGGTAAGAGCTAGCGCCTCTAATCGTGCAGGGAATCGCATCACTTCATTTCACGTTTGATCCGGTAGACAGTGGCGACACCGCACTCAGCCAGCTTGGCAATCTGATCAGATGACATTGTTGGATGCTTCTGCATCAGCGCCTGTACCTCTGCCCACTTGGCTACATTCTTGCCCTTGCCTGCTGGCTTCCACTCAGGGTCAGCCTTCTTCTTGTTCTTCAGACCTTCTCGAATACGCTCCACGCGCTTGTCTTGGTCGAGACGTGCCATGGTGGCCATGAGTTCGATCAGCATGTTGTTGATCACTTCCATGATCTGGCCCGTGATGCCCTTGTCTTGCACCATCATGTGACTGGTGGGCAGGTCGGCAATTACCAGACGCAGGCCCTTGGCCTTGATTGTGGCCTTGAGCGTTTCCCAATCGGCCTGTGACAGACGACTCAGGCGGTCAACGGATTCGACCAGCAGCACTTCACCCTTCTCGGCAGTGTTCAACAGGCGTAGCAACTCAGGGCGGTTGAGCTTGGTGCCACTGATGTTCTCGCTGTAGATGCCAGCGAGGGCCAGGCCCTTGTCAGCCGCGAATGCCTCAAGCGATGCCTTGGCACGCAGTGCATCTTGATCCTTGGTACTGGCTCTCAGGTAAAGGTGGGCGTTCATGGCTGACTATCCTTTGCTGTCTGTTTCGATAGATCAATGATAATGCGATCATAAAGCTATCAGCAATAGTTATTTGATAGCAGTTTGTTGACCGTTATCGAACTACCAGACAAGTAGACTTCTTTGATAGCGAGGGTGTGTGGAGAGGGAGGCACTAGGTCGGCTTTGATGATATCTTTGATGATGTCTTTGCGCCATCAATCAAGGAGCGTTCGATGAAATCACTATCAGCTATGACTTGCGCAGCCTTCGCTGTGTTGTTGACGGGCTGTGCAGCCCAAACCCTTGTTCAGCGACCACCATTTCCTGTGGCTGAGTATGAGAAGCTCGTACTTGATGGTACAGGCACCGTCTCTGGGCAGGTCTTCATGAAAACTGTTGGCGGTGATGTAAAGTACGGAGCTGGTAGCGAGGTAATTTTATTCCCTGTTACAAGCTACTCAAATTTCTGGTATCTACATGACTATATTGAAGCCAAGCCACTAACTCCGTCTGATGTACGACAGAGTGAGTATATTAAAACCACGCAGGCTGACGGCAATGGGAATTTCAAGTTCACTAATGTAGGGCCGGGCAACTATTACGTAAGCTCCAGTGTGACTTGGCAAGTGCCTACACAATACGGGCTTTCTGCTCAAGGTGGAATTGTAGCGAAGTCCACATCCGTTAAAGCTGATGCTGAGTCAAGAGTCATGCTTACAAAATAGGCATTAACTGGAGCGATAGTGTAATGCTATCGCTTGCATATAAATTTGGTGGTTTTTAATCTGATCTCCGATCATTACACAAAGTCTGAATATTATATTAAAGACTTTATGTTAAGATCGCACCACTGCTTAACCTTACACAGGTCGACGCCACGCAGAATCAGTGCCCCGAGGTGTCATGTATGAATTTATACACTGACACCCTCTGTTATCGCTCGTGATTCTGGCTCTGATTATCACCCTGTTATAATTATCAATGCTCATAAAAAAGCCCCTGACGCTGTTGAGCGCTACAGAGGGTTAGCGCCAGCGTCGAACCTGTAGTCGAAATTTTCGGCAGCACCCATCTCAGGTTAAGCAAAATCCAGTTGCTCAATACCACAACAGTCGATCAGCTAGTCAATGGTTGATTGAAATGGCTTTTTCCTCGGGCTACAGCTTTGAATTAGGCGTTTCAGTTGTGAGGTAGGGCGTACCCCCAAGGGGCGGGACTAGCACGTCTTGAACGGCAGAAAACAGTAACTATTGAGAACTAAACATTATGTCTTTAGTGAGACTGTTAAAGGACTATCAATTGATAGTGGAGTGTGTTGGTGTATTTCAGTGATGTATCACTGGGTGTGGTATGTGCAATGGCTAACCATTAATATATATGCACTTGATCTTTACGATCCTACTAGCAGCGTAGTGCTGTCGCCCTGCGCCGTTAAGTAAAAGAGATAATACAAATCAAAGCTCTGATTTTGTTCTTGGTTTTTGTGGTGGAGCATAAACACAGTGGTGACCACTGAATAGGGTTAATTCTTTGTAATGATGTTTCGTGTGTTAACACACAATAGAATACATCCTATGCCAGCATAGAGCCTTGCTGTACACAAAGAATTGAAGATCAACAGCAAGAGCGGAAGATCTGACTTATGGTGACTCTATTTTATTTATCTGCGTACAGCCGTGAGGCTGCGGTGTGGTAGGTAGATCTGGAAGATCAAAAGCACAGATCAAGATCTATCACATTCACAGCATTCGCTGTGGGTACAATTGGTTCGAGTGTCCCGCTTGAGAGATATAATTCAATCATGGCTGAATGTCCTTCGTCCATCCATCCCAGATGATTGGAGTGTCCACGCTTTTAAAGAGAGAGAGGGGGTAAACCCTCTAGGCTCTAGGTTCTATGCACTTTCTGCACTTTTCCTCTTATAAATACTAATGGGTATTTTAGGTGAAAGGTGCAGATTCTACTATCAGATGCAGTGTGTATCGTAGAAGCTATCTTCGCAGGAAATGTCCTGCGGTGCAATCTTTCCGGTTTCAGTCTGTACTACTTGATCAATCAAAATTTTTGTCACGTTGTTGTGCCTTTCAAGACGTCGCTCTATAGACTCTTCGTACAGCCATGCATTGGACAAATTCACAATTTCCATCAGGGCAGATTGCTGGGTTACATCGAACTGAATCGCATGTTCGAGTGCTAATTCCTGTAGCCTTTCAAAGATGGTATTGGCTTTGTCGTACATTGAGTCTCTACTCGCCAAGGCTTGTTTTGGTGATAGCCATGAAGGTCGGAATAGGCATTTCTCATCAAGTCGTTTAGCTTTTTTCTTAAGTGCGGAAATGTATGTGAAATCGTCGGCTTTATCGCTTTTGCTTGAATTCATCACAAGTCCCTTTATGGTGTAGTTTGTCACCCCTTCAGGTTTGGTGGCTTCTTTAATTATTAATCTAATTAGATCTGCTTCAGGCTTGTTTTTTTGTACTTCTTTGAGGTGCGTCTTGCACCAGTGTTCTGTAATTCCTGAACCTGATAGGGCTTTTACGATTTCGTTGTAGGTGCTACCTGAAACCCTCATGCATATAGCCTTATCAGTATTCTCGCAGCTAACCTTAACCACTGACGATAGATTTTTCTTGCACCAATCAGGTGTGATACCTGGTAGCTCTTCTACAATTTGAGGATAGGTATAGCCTTTCTGTCTTAGCAATCGTGCCTTTTCTTGTAGTTCATACATCTCAATGTTCTCCGCTGGATTTTGGGCGTAAAAAAACCGACAAGGTCGGCATGTGCTCAGCTATCTCCATACGGAGGAATCTAAAAATTCAGCTGCTACATAACCGAGCCTTTTGTTGATTTTCGTGCTTTTGCAATAGTCATAAGTTTTACTCATGGTTTTGCGATAACCGTCAGTGGTGGTCAGCCAATGTCGAGACATAAAAAACCTCCATGCAAGGCACTGAATTCGCAGTGGTCGCGGGGAGGTTCTTGAATGTCTTTTTGTACTCGTTTGAGTACGAGCATCGGACTTTAGCCCGGCTTGTTTGCTCTCGCAAGAAAAATCGTTTTAGTTAATTAAATTTGTTTTGGTTGGTTGTTTTTCAACATTGTTTGATGTGTTGAAGGGCGTCCTGCATAGCTTTCAGCGGTGTTCGGCTTCCATAGACGCCGAAGGTTACTGAGCTGTCCTCATGGCCGACGATTCGCTTGATTAACGAGTCTTGCACGCCAGCATCCCGAAGATCATCGATTAGGGTGTGCCGGAAGCTGTGGAATGTTTTCTTGGAGTCAGCAACTCCGAGTTTTGTCTTGTAACGTCCGAACCATTTGCTAGGTGCATGACCCAGTTTGCCTCGCACTGGTTCAAGATCAGGGAATAGTCTATTGCCGCCTGTGGCTCTGACTGACTCGGCATGCCGCAGTAGCCCCAGCTCGATCAAAGAAGGGTGTAACGGCAGCACACGGCGACTGCTCGCATTCTTCAGCTTCTGATTCTCGCTAATGTCATCGATGCGAATGCACTGAATACCTTGCTGCTCGATAAAGTCGTCAACACACAATTGGCACAGCTCTTCCAGTCGAGCCCCAGTGAATCGTCCTAGCAAAGGTAACCAGTAGCGCCAAGGATGATTACGGGCTTCGGTCTTCAGAACGTCCAAATTGAGCAGGGTTTTCATGTCTTCTTGGTCAAATGACAACCGAGCTTCCTTAGCAGCACCAGTCATCATCTTCAGCCCTGTCAATGGATTGCTTGAGATGTACCCGTTGGTCTTGCACCAATTCATGAATGCAGAGAGTTTCCGGAGTCGGTTGTTAACAGTCACAGCCGTGACGGTCTTGTACGTACTACCGGACTCAACCACCTGGAGCAGCGTCTTGCCTTTGAATTCAGGTCGTAGACCAAAGTACTGAGGGCAGCGACTCAGCCGGTCTTTCAGTAAGCGGGCTTGCTGTACGTCGAATGCAGCAATAGGCATATCACCCATCAAATCAAATAGATCTCGTAATGAGCGTTCCACTTCGTGCGTGCTCACCTCGCGCCATGTACCGCCACGTTTCCCTTCTTCTATATAGAGCTTGGATAAAGCGGCAAGGGTAGGGCCGTCACTGGCGCGCATTGGTGTACTGGTTGATACCTTCCGTGTAGCTGGGTGGATTGGCGGTGCAGCGGAAGATTCGCGCCACTCAGAGCACAGAATGCGGAGTGTCTGAAGGTCTGCGAGAGGGTGTTCAAGTAGGTGACTGTGCACTCGCTGTGCGAGGGATGAGGCAAGGAATGTTGCTTGCTGGCGGGTCTTGAGATTCAGGCTCAGACGTAATGTGTGACACCTTGGGAATAGGTGCTTGGGTAGCCTGAGATTCAGGTAATAGAAGGCTCCGCGACGGATCAGATAAGCCATTTGTGTGACACCCATGTGTGACAGCAAAGTGTGACAATGCTGGCTACACCCCGGAGTGCTGACTGCCCGTGCTGAGTGTTAGCGCGGTAGATGGAAGGCTATCTCAACAGCCTGAAACCCCTGTAATACATGGCTTGCAACGATCAGCGAGCATGCTTGCATGCCACCCGGTCAGGCCTGGAAGGGAGCAGCCGCAGCGGTGACATTGTGTGCCGGGGTGTGGCTGGTAGGGTTACCACCT
>RCUO01001121.1_pt1 | contig 10571 bp, 14 predicted proteins | sample 2166161 | NCBI WGS metagenome assembly RCUO01 (sample SAMN09932617, study PRJNA488358) | compost metagenome | feature: garden; material: soil; isolation source: compost soil in cyclohexanecarbonitrile-enriched culture | place: Germany: Experimental Botanical Garden Goettingen | collected 2016-01-27 | reverse complement strand
AATCTGTTGGTGAGTCACCCTAAATCTGTTGGTGAGTCACCCTAAATCTGTTGGTTTATTGAGGCTGTAGACCACGTAATACCTGGCCTACAGCCCGCCTAAAAGATTTAAAAGTCTTTAAAAGCATTAAAAGCCTAAGCGCGAGTTACTCACAGGCATTTTCCCCTCAAATAATGAGCAAGAAACCGAAGCCCCAACGACTATTTACCGGAATATCTCCCTCATACGTCAGATAGCTAAGGTCTGCTATCTGAAGGTGTTCAGACTGCCAAGCATTCAACTCACGATTTGCTCCCATACGGTTTTGGTGGCTCAGTCGATTTTCCACACAGCGTCCACAGCACACAAAACGCCCGCCAATGGTTGTAACGGGTGGCGTCGCTGAGGTGACGGGTGGCGCGCCAATAGCGAATGACGTGGCCTGCACCGACCTGGGCCAACGAATGGGCCCCTTCTGCAGCACAGAACGCGGCCAAGGCGAGCATCCGAGCCCGCTGCTGGCGACGGTTATCCTTTCCGCCCTTGCGCACGTAGCCGCGACTGAGGTTTTCGACTTCTTCGAGCAGCTTCATCCACGGCCTCCGATATATTCCGCAACTACATCAATCCGGCCATGGCCCAGCTCCGCGCTGATCTGCTCCCGAGCCAATCGATCCTGGTGCTTGTCGACGATGCCACCGGCAATCACCGGTGCTGGGTGCCCGGTAATTTGTTGGTAGCGATCACAGGCATAGGCCGCGCGCAGGTCGTGGTAACCGGTAATGCCGACTTGCTGCAGGGGGACGCGACCCTGGCGCAGGGTGTTTTCGCGAAACTGTTTCCAGTTCTGCTCGACGGGAATCAACGAGCGGCCTGCCCCCTGCAAGGTGGCTGCGTTCGCCAAGGCACTCAACTGCTGCTCCTGGAGCACAGGGACCGTTCGTGGGCGTCCGCCCTTGGTGCCGTCAACAATCGTCACCAGGCCGCGCTCGCGGGCGTCCTGCAGCGCCTTATGGGTATTCAATAACGCTGCTTCTTTGCTGCGCAGGCCAAATTCTCGCGCCAAATCGGCTACCGCGGCCGCCCGCAGCTGGTCATCACCACGCAGTTGCTCAAGACCGCCCTCGAGCACGTTTCGGTCCACGCCTAACGGCGGAGTGTCGCGCACCGCGCAGCGCTGGGCGATGCCACAGGCCTTGGTCGGACTGACACTCGACCAGTCGCACACCAGGTGCATGACCGTATTGATCGCACTCACCAGGTTCTGCGCATAAGCGGGTGATAACTCCCCGCGTTGGACTTGGGTGGCGAGTTGTTGACCGTAGGCCTGCACCAGTTCCGGACTGATGCGCTCCAACCGGCCGATGCCTTGCGCGCGGGCAGCGTCAGCAAACTGAGCAAAACGCTCAGTCAGGGTGGCCACGCTGGAAAACGACAGTTCGCTACGCTGGGCGGCTCGGTCGAGGGCAATACGGGCCGCCGAAGCCATGTTGCGGCTGCCTAACCCATAGTTACGGGACATGGCGGGTTCCTCCTGGAGTGAAAAGGGATTGACCTGCGGCGCGTTGGCCGTGGGTCGGGGGGTGTCTGCTCGGGACCACAGGGATTCGGTAAGTTTTATTCGCACTCGATACGTTCGAGGCAACCGTGAGCAGGGGCAGCTTTGGGTCGGGCGCTGCACTTCTTCCCGTACTTTCCTGAGAACCTTGATTCGGCATTCTTCGAGTGCTGGTCCAGCTAGAGAAACCCACAGGTACTGGGCTCCCTCTCGATCCGCGACTGCCGTCAGGACGGGTTTTTTGTAGGGTGTTGCGATTTTTCCAGCACTTTCACGCGCTGCGTGAAAGGCTGTAGCCCGCGTCTGGCGCGGGTTGGGTGGGGGCTGGCACCACCCGTCTCTGTGCGGACACAGAGACGGGTGTAAAGCAGGACGAGTCCGACGGACGCGCGGGCGATGACATGCCGCTGACGAGATGAAGAGGTGACGACACGCGTCTCTTCAGATTCAGCCTGCTTTGCAGCGATGGAAATATCGTTCCGGTCTGCCGAAGACCAGGCGCATAAGCGCTTAAGAAGGGGGAGCCACACCACGAAAAAAAGACGCAACTCGGCCGTGGAGGGATCGTTTTTGATTTTTTGATCCGCTGTGAAAGCCGCGGATTTGAAGGTTCTACGCCGATTCGGGTCGGCTAATATTTTGAAGCCACGAGGGCTTAGGTTTTAGGCTGTTTATTTAGAGGGCTCAGCAACCCTTGCGAAGCGAAATCCTTGATTTCGCTAGGTGCCTAGGCAGCATAGCCAATGGCGTTTCCAGCGTCTAGAGCAGCGCTTTCAGCGGTTAACATAATCAAGGCTATAGCCGCAGGCAGTACGTCAGAACGCTAAGTTCGTAGCCCCTCGGCCAAGAGATAAATCAGCGGATATTCAGATTGCCTGGAAATTGTCGGCCTCAGCCAGAAAACGAAAAGCGGCAGTCCTTGGTGTGCATGGCCTGCGTGCGCCCCGTACATCACGCCCTGAAGGACCAAGCTGACATTGCCCAGGTCTAGGATTAGCCCAGTCACCATCAGGGGTGTTTCATTTTCCAGCGACCTATCTCCTGCTCACGTCAGGGGTCACCGACCTTCAAGGCTTATGACTGAACTGGATGCATCGTTCTGGCGTAACGCCATGACCTTGGCTAGCAGATGCTCAATCTCTATTGGTGATTCAGCCTGCGCGTTGATACCTGGCGCTGTCAGATGCACTTTGCGGCCAGGACACTTTTGTATCCATGTCTCCAGAGGTGCTCTAACAACGGACTCAATCAGCTGCGACAACCAGATCGAAAACTCCCCTATGAGCTTTCCCTGACTCACTCGTGGTAGCACTGGAGTGTTATTGGCTCTCAGCTGTTGAAGGACCGCACACAGTTCTGCCTGACGGTTGGCAGTCGACCAATCCCTTTCACCGGGTGCGGGTACAAAAGTGAGAATAACTTCAGAAAGATCAGGCATGGCCACCTTTGGGTATCAAGTCGAGCGGTCGAAAAAATCATTACTCGGGGAATGGTAAGCCAAAGCAAGAGGTCTTGTTTTTGCTCATCGGGATCATTACCCGCTCTGGATCTTTCCGGCGAGTGGGGGCCCTTAGGGGGGGGGCGAGCCGGTGAGCCGCTGCGGGGCGAATGCTCTAGCCTTTTTTTTGTCCATATGGACGAACCGGCCTTAATTTTGCGGTTGACTGGACAACCCTTTAAGGGTATTCTCGATCGTGCTAATGAGTAACACCTAATTTTTATAGTAGTACCTAATCGTATAGGCCTAGTAAGGCCACTGGAGTAGCAAAATGACCCGATTTAGACCGAATTTTAACAACAGAGGAAGTACCGAAAGATGGAAGCCAAGAGAAAATATGTCGCAGCACCAACCTATGACCTTGATGCCATAAAGGTTGTTGTTAAAGAAAAGGACCGTCGGGCATTTACTGGTAGTTCGATGGCGGGTATTGCCGAGTTGGGCATGACCGTGGCAGATGCTATTGATTGTATAGATTGTCTCAGTCTAGACGATTTTTACAAAACAATGCCATCTAAGCAGGATCCTGGTCATTTCCAAGACGTATACCGTGGGAAATACTGGAATGAAGTGGTGTACATCAAGTTCACTGGATACTCAGATGCGCCGGTTGTTATATCCTTCAAGGAGAAGTAACAAATGAAAAAGTCCCCAGGAAGCAGGGCAATATGCCCAAGTTGCGGGGCAAATGACTCCTTGACCGAATTCACGAATCAAACCCGTGAGTTCGGGCCAAGCGGTCATAAGCACTCCGTAAGTGATCTATCTGGATTTCGATGCACGTTGTGCGACGAAATCGTTTACTCTGAAGAAAGTATCGATAAAGTCGCCGAAGCGATCGATGAGTTAGCCATTAAGCGAAATGCCAATTTAATTCGGCATGTTCGAAAAGATATACTAAATCTTACGCAAAAAGATGCGGTGCATTTATTGTCAGGTGGCGGACATAACGCCTTTTCAAGATATGAAAAAGGTCTTACTCCTGCGCCGAAGCCATTAATGGTACTTATCAAACTGTTGCAAAAAAACCCTAACCTTTTGGACGAAGTGAAAAAGTTAAGGATGGCATGATGAGAAGTGACTCTTGAAAGGCGGCCATAAGGTCGCCTTTTTTATTCCTCACATTGAGTGAACTAAAGGTGCAGGAAAACATGTTCAATTTTTGCATAACGGTGTTTTCGTTCAATGCCTGCCCACAGCAAAGCCCACTTCGGTGGGCTTTTTGCTGCCGGTTGGACGCCAGGGGGTGGGGGGCTGGCCTACCCTTGCCCTAGTGAGGGGTTTTACGCGAATTCAGCCCCTGTCCTTCCTTCTCAGAGGCCTAGTTTTGAATGTCCGTGCCCTACTTACCGCTGGAAGCCTGGAACAAACATTGGAAAGTCGACGGCTCGCGGGTGCGCTGTCGGTTGTGTGGGAGCGTCCAGGACCTCACGGACGCCGGCGCTTTTCGGCATGCGCTCGGCTGTAAAGCCTGGGGACTGCAAACCCAATACCCCAGTCGGGAGCTGGCCACGGTGCTGCAAGAGAAAATTCGCTTGGGTTTGTTTTGATGCGCGCCGGCATTCAGGAGGAGGCGCTGCGCGCCATGCTCGAGGGCGGTGCCGTGCGTGAGGTGCTGGTCATTCGAAACGTTTCACCGTGAAACACTCATGCGTTTTCACCAGCTCGCCCTCTATCCGTGTCAGTAATGGACCTTGAAGGTCGGCGAATCCTCCGGCCTTGAATGGCGCCGGTCGTAGAGCTTGGTCGTGCTGATATTGGCATGCCCGAGCCAGGCCTGGACCTTGGCGATGTCGGCTTCGTGCTCCAGGGCGTTGGTCGCCGCGGTGGCGCGCAGACCATGCACGCCGAGACCGGCGACGGCGATCCCGGCTGCCTTGGCGTACTGGCCGACCAGGGCATAGATGCCTTCGGCGGAAATCCCGCTCCCCGTTTTCGGCCCGCGCAGCGGCCGGAACAGCGGCGCTTTGTCTTGTCCCAGGTGATGCCCCGACGCCTCGAGGTAGGTGTGCAGACGTTCGGCGGCGACCGGGTGCAGCGGCACGTAACGCAGCTTGCCGCCCTTGCCGTGGATGCGCAGGTGCTGCAGGCCGCGCCGCTGCTGCAGGTCGTCGACCTGCAGGCAGGCGGCCTCCTCGCGGCGCAGGCCGTGATACAGCAAGACGGCGAGAATCGCCCGGTCACGTTGACCTTTGATCGACGCCGGATCGGGCGCCTCGAGCAGGGCCTTGGCCTGGTGGTCGGCGAGGGCCGGGGTCTTGCCCTCGTTGCTGTCAATCTTCGGGCGCTTGACCCCGTGCACCGGATTGCCGCCGGCGACCGCGTTGCGGTCCAGCAGGTGATCGAACAGGCTGGCCAGGGCCGCGAGTTTGCGCCGCTGGGTGGCCCCGGACAGGCCGCGCTGCTCGAACTGGCGGCGCCAGGCGAGGACGTGGGCGCGGGTCACTTCGCGAAACTGCTCGGGGGTGTGCAGGCCGACAAACTGGCAGAAATCCTCGATGTCGCCCTGGTAGGCGCGGCGGGTGCGCGGGTTGGCCAGGTTGGCGAACCATTCGACGGCGGCCGGGACTGTGGCCAGGCCCTGGAACTCGGCGGCGGTCAGCCGGCGTGCAGAGGCGACTGAGGATCTGTCGGCATATTGGCCCTCGCGAACGCCCGTGCCAGAGCCTTCCACGCCGATGACCGAGGATCTGTCGGCATATGCGGGCCGGGGAGGCTTAGTCATCGGGCAGGTCCTTGCCGAAGGTGTCCCAGCGGCCAACCAGCTCATCGAGGCGATCCGGAATCCGCGGGGTCTTGCTGAGCACCAGGCAGCGGGTGCTGCCGACGACCTCCTCGACCAGGTACAGGGTGTCGCCGACGTCGACGCCGAGTTCCTGCAGCGCTTCATCCGGGAGGCGGAGGGCGCCGTCGCCGTCCCAGTCCTCGATCACCAGGTGTTGGGTTTTCATGGGCCTGCTCCTGCACGGAAAAACTAACGATAACCTATTTTATCGGTAGTTTTCACTCAGCGAGATGGGGAATTATCCTCTCTCAAGTTAAAAGAATAAAATTTAGAAATGGCAAATATGATCGAGTACCAAATGACAATATTTTTCATACTGTCAAAACACACGCAGTACTGTTTTCTGACTTTCCCTGCATGCTTTCTAGGAAGTCTTCTATACGCAGGGTTTTATTAAATATATTATTTACCGTAGAGCGATCAAAATGTTCCCAAAACCCGTCTGTGCACAATAAAAACTGTGAACCTGGTTTGACATCCACAATTGATATTTCGTGGCCATCGTACTGTGGATTAGGAAATCTAAGCGAACTAGTTAGAACTCTACGACCAGGGTGTTTTGCTACCAACGATCCTATAGAGTCAAAGTTGACGCCTTTTTCCTCCAGATTTTTCCATGCATTGGTATGGTCCCGAGTTAAAAGCTGTCCTTGAGAATCATACACGCGGCAATCCCCAGAACTGTATACGCTAAAAATCTTGGGTGCTTTTAATACACACAATATAGAAACATTGACATCTTCCTCAGACCTTAGCTTTAAAATAACGCCCTTCGCGGTTTGTTCGTCCAGAATGCTTTCATTATTTACGGACGCTAATAATTTAGTAACAGCTTCTGTTGTGCACCTATATCCATCAACCATGATAACTGCTTGTACATCGTTTACAGATAAATGAACGACAAAATCCAAATTTTCACTTCGATTACCTTTTATAGATGCTTGAAAATCAATCATTTCCCAAATAACTCCCATGGCAGAGATTGGAAAAAGGTTGATACCTTAAGGTAAGATTCCTCAAAATCAGGTAGTTCTTTTACAGTATCCTTCAAATCTGGATATCGCTCCCCTGACCTTCTTTTTACTTCAGAATCCAAGATTCCATCGCGGTTAAGCAAATTATCTACATCTCGGCCTATACTTTTCTTTAGCAGGGAATCTAAAATACTGTATTTTTCTTCATCACTTATTTCACCCAGAGTATCTAATAAGAAGTTAAGGTCGTATATATCTTGCTCCCTATTCCGATCCCTGGCCACTTGCTGCAGTACAGATCTTATCTTTTCTGCAATCAAATCACATACGCCGTACGCTTTTATCCCTTCACCACCATCGCCTATTTCTAATATCTCCGTGTTGTATGACTGCTCATTAAAGCTGTAATCTATACTTACTACTAATGGTGCATTTTTTTCACTGACTCTCTTCATATGAGAAGCGTTGCTTCTCATGCAGTAAGCTACTTTAATCTTGATCGTGGGGAAGGTGCCTTCAGGATTTGGTTGGATCTTATGTGATTGAACTTGGCACTTTAGTCCGTAGCTTAGCTCTGCCTCTGCTAGATCTAGAGCGTTATTGAAGTTCTCTTCGAACGTCTCTATATTAATATCGGTAAGCTTTTTCCCTGTCGAGAAATCTATATCCGTTGTGTAACGACTACTCCCGTAGCGGATACCTAATAGCGTACCGCCTTTAATAACCATTCCAGCTCTAAGCTCTTCATCTCCGGAAATAGCCTTCAAAATTACATGCATCGCTTGTCGTGACAGCTTTAAATGTTTTGGTGATTCTTCAATCCATTTTTCAATGTCGACTTCCATACTTTTGCGCCAATTCGTTGTTTAATGATAATGACCAATCTTCATCAAATATTGATGAAAATGGTTTTCCATGGATAAGGACTTTTGAGCTACCCCGGATAAGCTGAGACTCTTTCTGCCACTCTACCAGCTGTGGATGTTCAACCCCTGAAATTTTTTGCAGAATAAAACCAACTCTAGCGATATCAATTTTTCTCCCATATTCCTTTAGTGCTTTTATTATTATGCTTGAGTATTTTTTACCATATTCACTATAAATTTCTAAGACGTGATCTTCACCGCCACACTCGTGTGGGTTTCTTGTCATGTCAATAAAGGTTTTCCCAAGAGTGGACACTCGTAATGGGCTACTCCGGACTTGGACTGGGTCTATATATTCCTTTTCACTCTTAACTATTAATTCCCGCCCATCGATCACCATGGATTTTGGATACTTCGATGCAAAATGATTAGGATCAGCAAACTCTATGTAATCATCAAATTCAATTTTGATATCCGCTAAGGCTTTTTCACGCCATTCTGAAGTGGAGCAAGCCGTAAACCTGATTACCTTAGGTATTTTATCACTCAAACCATGCCACGACATGGCGTTTATATTCGATATATATCCGTATGGGTACACCGTACATAACACTTCCTCTGTGCTGTATTCCGGCTTACCTTTTATTAAGTAAATATTTGAAAGCTGATCTTTTGAGTGGATAAAATCGTACGGGCTGAATCCACCCAAGCTAGATATAACACCAGATCTAATTAGCCTCTGTATGTTATTCATGTAATCTTTTAATGATGCGTAAGGCTTTCTTATTTGTTGTATTTTTTCATCTTTATATTTTTTCGTAATATAAAAAATAGCAATTTGCTCAGAAAGCTTTTCTTTTGTAATTGCGGAATATGGATAGTCTTCGAGCACCCATGACGTCAATGCTTCTTCCAGGAATATCAAATGGCCACCTCGCCGTTTGCTATCGACTCTCCACGTATATACGTCCTTAGGACGTATATACGTGGAGAGCTACAGTGTCAAGAGAAACCTCGATCTTGCTAGGGTTTACATTTTAGCAACTGTATATACCAATAAAATAAATCCTTAGGATTTATTTTATTGGTTTATCGCATTGCTGTCAAGCAGCATAACACGGCAAACGGCCAAAGAAATCACCGTTTGGTGGATGAGTAAGATCAGTTGCGAGTCTCCCATCAGGTCACACCGTCAAATCTGACCGGTTCGTGGCGGCCCTCGGTGCCACATTTGGCGTACTAGCACGCGGGGTTCGCCTTTTATTGTCCAAAGGTGAACAGTTCAAAGAGGGCACTACGCAATAATCTGCAGTCGCGCGATGGAGGGCAGCTACTAGGTAGCGAGGGAATCAGTTGGACGCTGCCGAGTCCGATGACCGTGAAAATCTAAGACATGCGCCCTGGGATAGCTTGAGCGGCGCTGGGCGTCTGAAGCAGCTTTCCGATTTAATTGTCCAGTGAACTCAGTAGATTTCCCCACGTTGCAGGTGCTTTTTCATTTGCATGCATTTCTGAGGGCGCTTTTTTGCTTTGCGGATTTGGCTCCGGTTTATGCTCGATTAGGCGCAGGCTATTTCGCAGCTCGCGTACCTCTTCGCGCAGTAGTCGAAGCTCTTCCAGGAGGGGGGTTAATGCGTCGAGTGTTGGTGTCGGGTTGGTGTCGGGTATAGGTGTCGGGGGGTGTCGGGTTTGTCCAGGCGATTCGCCATAGACACGAATCATTTCAGATAGGTCGATGACCTTCTGGCCTTTGCCGTCTAGCCCAGCTGTTACACGGCCTTTGGCCACGGCTTCATGCAGTGTGGAGCGGTGCAAACCGTAGAGATTTGCCATGCGGCCAATGGTTAATTTAGTCATGTAGGGCGGTGTCGGGTTCTGTCTGTAGGGTGCCCTACAGTATATCTGCCATTTATGTGGTTCCGTTTTAGGAATAAAACTCGGGGTGCGCTGGCTAGGCCCCCATCTAGTCATTCAGCGAGTGCTAAGGAGATCTGGTTGAGTCGGGTGTGTGCCGCTTCCCAGCTCTCACCAGGGCGAGCGCGTTTGGCAACCTCCGCGTCTGTCAGCTTGCGGATCTTGCGTTTCGTCTGCGCGGGTTTGAGCTCTGGTGTGATGGCAAAGAGTAAGTGAGTGACGGTGCGCCCGGTCTTACGCTGGGTGTAGCTCACGCGAATGTCGCTGAACTCGTTAATTTGCGCTACTGCCACGTCGATAACGCGCTTTTTAAGACTGTCTATGCGCGGATACTCATCGGTCATTCCGAAAGTTTCCTTGAGCCAAGCAATTTCAACCTCGCGCTTGCCGATGCTCAGGTATTGCACCAGCAATTCATAAAGGCGTACCGCGTGGACGCTGCTCATACGCCCTATTTTCTCCAGTCGGTAGCTGGTGAACTCGGTTTCTAGCCGGGTGATGTAGGGCAGCATGTCGGTCGAAAAACGCAGTTGAACAGCACCGGCCCCGTCGATGTAGCTGGCCGTTGAGATCCAACGCACCTTGCTTACGCGCTCATAGCCGCTTTCTGGGTGAATGTCGTGTACCACGATATGACGATTGAATAGCGTATCCATTGCGGTCTTGAGCTGGTTGTAAACTGCCCCACCTTCCATCTTAAACATAGAGGAAAACCGCTTTGCCTCTATTGTGACAAAGTCATCAGTTAGCCCCTTTTGGGTTTCGCGGGCCTCCATGATGGCGTACAGGATGATCCGCTGCTCGATCAAATCAAGGCGGTAGCTGGCTTCGACCAGCTTGTTCGACTTCACAACAATCAGCTGCTTCTGCGGCGTCATTGAGTAACCCTGTCAGAGATCCGTGGCGAGTATTATACAACAATAATTTTTTTGTATGCTATTGCCCTAAATCTGTTGGTGAGTCACCCTAAATCTGTTGGTGAGTCACCCTAAATCTG
>RCUO01001117.1_pt1 | contig 10640 bp, 7 predicted proteins | sample 2166161 | NCBI WGS metagenome assembly RCUO01 (sample SAMN09932617, study PRJNA488358) | compost metagenome | feature: garden; material: soil; isolation source: compost soil in cyclohexanecarbonitrile-enriched culture | place: Germany: Experimental Botanical Garden Goettingen | collected 2016-01-27 | reverse complement strand
GCAATATAAGAAGCTGGTGGACTCCGGTGCGAATTATCTCGCCCAGGTTGCTCATTATCCCGTGTATCAGGGAAGTGAACTAGCTTACGGCGGATACGCTGGCTTGACTCAGGTTGTTGTTGTAAACGGAACCAAGAAGAGAATGCTGATGGCTGGCAGTCATGAACGGATCAATGTTGGGCGAGAACCAAATCCGGTCATTCAGATTAAGGACGCTGATGCCGTATATTTAATTACGCGCTCAAGCAGAACTCATTCTATGGGGAGAATCGAAGAATTTGCTGAAATGACACAATACAATATCGTAGACCAACTCTATCAAGATATAAATGCGGTTGTGCAAAAATATTTGGCCTCAGACGGTCAATTCAATTATGATGCAGCTCTAGCTGCCCATACGAGGAAGCATTCAGTAGAGTTTAATGCAGTGAGCTTCAGTATTAATGGCGACGACCACTACAAAAATTCAGATAACCAGACCTTAATCACTACGCAGAAATCAACTCCGGGAAGAGTCAATCATGCTTTTATGGAGCAGGTGTATAACCAGGGACGGTATGCCATGATCTGTTGCAGCGGTACCAGTGCACCACGCTTATATGGAATGTGGACCGGGGAGTGGAATCCTGGCTGGCGGGGGATTTATACGCTTGATGCTAATGTGAATCTGCAGGTTGCCTCCATGAATACAGGCCATTTAACTCAAGCACAGCTCGGATATATTACTTTTTTCCTGAGAAATACTCCCGACTTTGAATACAATGCGCGGATGGCGTACGGAATGCACGATGCACTGCAGGTTTCAGTTAACTCTGACGGCGATCGCGGGATGCATGTGGAATACGACAATGATTATCCGTTTGAATACTGGAACGCGGGGGCAAGCTGGTGCCTTCTGCCCATTTATGAATACTGGCAGTGTTACGGCAACCAAAAGATACCGCTTCATGAGAATATGCGGATTCATGAACTGCAGACTATTCTGAGTGTACAAGATGGAGGCATGAGCGATGAGGAGTTCACACAGCTGTTAGACAAAGGCTATCTGGATCTTGCGGAAGATATCCTGCTTCCCTTGCTTACCAAGCAGGCAAACTTTTGGCAGCAGATCTGTACACCGGAATATTACATGGATGTCAACGGCAAGGCATGCTACCAGTGTGACAAAAAGACTTTGAATTCAGGAGAGAAATACCTAATTATTCCCACATATTCTCCAGAGAATCACCCCATCGGATATAACAGTACAATCACGGCGAATGCCACCATGGACATTTCAGCTGCACGGGATGGTCTATCTATGGTTATCTCCATGGAAAAGGCAGTCAAGCGCGATGGTTATGAAACAGCCATAGCTAAGTGGACAGCATTGCTTGAGTTGCTGCCAAATTATAAATATGACTATGATGGTGCTTTGCGCGAATGGGCTATGAGTGAGTACACGGAAAATAACAATCATCGGCATTTGAGCCATCTTTATGTGGCATGGCCAGCCTATGAAACACAAACCGATCCGGAGTTAAAGCGGGCAGCAAAGATTGCGATTGACAATAGAGACCGATTTAATACTGTCGACGATACCGCCGGGCATGGTTGGATGCATAAGGCGCTAGTTCAAGCTAGGCTGAAAAATGGTGACGGAGTGCTCTCGGCATTTCTTCCCATGATGAGGGATGCGGGTTATTACAGCTCCTTAATGACAGATCATGATTCAAACAGAAGATGCAATTGTTATTGCACAGATACCTCTTTCGGTACTGTGGGAGCCATTAATGAAGCGCTGTTATTCTCGAATACGGGTGAAATAGAGGTTCTTCCGGCATTGCCATCCGATTGGACAAAGGGTTCTATAGATGGGCTTATGGCAAGAACCTGGGTCGAAGTCAAGGCATTATCCTGGAATCTTTCCGCCAAAACGGTGCATGTATTACTGCGTTCCAGCAAGAATGAAAATACCATCCGAATAAGGGTGGGACTATCTTGGACTGAGGCCAAGATCGACGGAAGTAAAGCGGATGTACAACAGGACTTACGCGGGAAATATATTCAGTTAACACTTAGTGAAGGTACCGAGGTTACAGTGGCATTTCAATTGTAGGACCAGTCCAACTGTGACCACCTTGAAAATGGACATCTCTTTATTGGAAATGAACTGTGTTCATGACGGCATGAGGAACCTATAATTTAACCTAGAAAGCGAGTTAATCTATTAGCCGTCAAGGAGGTGGACATCATTCAAGAAGAGCTATTTCTAAAACGTTTACACAAGCAGCTACCCTTTCATTTGTTCGTAGGACTTGGGATTCTGTTTCTGCTGGTCTTCAGTTACATTCCGATGTTCGGCATTATCATCGCCTTCAAGAATTACAAAATTTCTACTGGTATTGAAGGTATCTTCACCAGTTCCTGGGCAGGATTATCGCATTTCAGAGAGTTGATTAACGATTACAACTTTCCAAGCCTGGTGCGCAATACGTTAATACTCAGTGTACTGAAAGTGATTTTTTCGTATCCGATTCCGATTCTGTTTGCGATTATGCTTAGCGAGGTCAAACACGTATTTTTTAAAAGGTTTGTACAGACCGTAAGTTACCTGCCACATTTCATTTCCTGGGTTGTAGTAACTGGCATTGCATACGCTTTCTTTTCATCCGGTTTTGGAATTTTTAATGAGTTGATGCTATCGCTGCATATTATCAAGGAACCTGTACAAATCCTGACCGATCCTGATTCGTTCTATGGCTTGGCGGTTATGACTGCGATCTGGAAGGAGGCAGGCTGGTGGACCATTATTTTTCTGGCAGCTTTGGCTGGCATTGATCCAGCATTGTATGAGGCAGCGGAGATTGACGGGGCTGGCAGACTTAAACGAATTCTGTACATTACCTTGCCGGGGCTTAAAAGTGCCAGCATAGTAGTGCTCATTCTGACCATCGGCAGTATTCTGGGAGGCGGATTGGTAGGGTCAAATTTCGAACAGTCAATGCTGCTGGGGAATCCGCTCAACAATGAGAAGTCGCAGATTATCCAGACCTATGCATTTTCGGTTGGTCTAGCCCAGGGACGGTTCTCTTTTGCCACAGCGATTGACCTTATGCAGTCGGTAATCTCGGTATTCCTGATCTTCACCAGCAACTTTATCGCCAAGCGGTTCTCGGGAACCGGTTTGTTCTAGCCTAGAGTCATTACTCAAACAGAAAAGGCAGTGAAGCCATGCGCAGGAAAAGAACGATGGAGGATTGGATACTGGACATTCTGATTACGGCCATTTTATTAATCATTGTGTTTATTACGCTGTACCCCTTCTATTACATTCTTATCATTACGTTTAATTCAGGATCTGATTCTAATCTAGGAGGAATGTATTTATGGCCGAGGGAGTTCACGCTGGGGAATTACATCTACTTTATTGAAGATCCAAAATGGGTAAATGCTTTTCTGGTTTCGATCCTACGGACGATAGTGGGAACGGTGCTCGCAGTGTTTTTCACCAGTATGGTTGCATATGGGCTTGCGAAGCGCGATTTGATGTTTAGAAAAACGTATTTTTTTATCGTGGTAGTAGCGATGAATTTCTCGGGCGGACTGATTGCTTTCTACATTGTGCTCAAAAGCCTCGGGCTGATTAACACATTCGGGGTATACGTGATTCCCAGCATGCTGAATTTGTTCTTCCTGCTGATAGCCATCTCTTTCTTTCGTGAAATTCCAGATGAACTAGGAGAATCTGCACGGATTGACGGAGCAAGCGAACTGAGGATATTCGTCAGCATCGTTGTACCTGTCTCCATGCCGCTGATGGCAACGATGAGCTTATTCATTGGCTCCGGACAGTGGAACTCCTGGCTCGACTCTGCATATTTCGTTCAGAACGAGAACTTGAGAACGCTTACTTATCGGATGATGCAGGTGATCAATCAGTCCATGGTACCCACGGGGGATGCCGCAGCGGCTTCGATGTCCAGAGCTAAGGTTACTCCCTTCTCTATTCAGGCGACGGCAATGGTGGTGTCTATTATTCCAATTCTCGGGGTCTATCCGTTTCTGCAAAAGTACTTTGTTTCGGGGATGATGCTCGGCTCGGTAAAAGGTTAAACATCCGGTAATTTCCAAAATTACATGAATGGGGGAAAGAAAGATGGAGAAAAGCTCACGTATGCTATTTAAGCTGATACTGGCGGTACTTTTGGTAGCGGGCGTACTTTCAGCATGCAGCCAAAATGGGGATCTGAGTGGTGTTGCATCATCGACCGACAATGGACAGAATAGCGGAGAAGCAGGTGATCAGAACTCAACAAATTCCAGTACTGACAAAGGGGGCGACCATCAGCCGGTGGAGCTGACTATGTTCGTTGATGCAACATGGTATCCTTTTCAGGACTGGTCCGGGGAAATCCCGGAAATGATCACTAAAGCTACTGGAGTGAAGCCGAAAATTACGGTTGCCACGGACGATAAGCAATTGGCACTGATGGTAGCTTCAGGGGATCTCCCGGATATCATTGTTTCTTTTAACTTCAAGCTAATGTCCGATGGTAATCTAAGCTGGCCGTATAATGAAATATTTCCTAAATATGCTCCTGATGTGAAGTTCGATCCAGTAAAGGAACTGGTGAATACTGTGAGTGACGGGAATTATTACGCCATTCGCAATGACTTTTCTCCTGAATCAGAGTGGAAGGCTAACCCTTATGCCCATATGATGGTTCCCGGGTTAGCTATGCGCAAGGATGTTCTGGAGGAAATGGGTAATCCGTCCATTAAGTCGCTGGAAGATCTTGATAACGTGTTCGCAACTGTCAAAGAGAAATACCCTGAGATGACGCCTTTAATTCTTAATCCTAACTGGCAAAGGCCATATTTCGATGCACAATTCGGTGCTTATGGAGGTTTTGTGGACGAGAATGGGAAGATTGTTTACTACCTGAGACAAGATGCTGTACGCAAGTCGATGCTGTATATGAATAGCCTATATCGGAACGGATATATAACATCCGAGAACTTTGCCTATAAGAATGAGACGGAGACAGAGCAAATGATGGCGGCCGGGAAGGGCTTCGCCTATACCTGGACCTATTCCGGGGCAGAACGCCTCAATGCGGATAACAAAGACAACGGTATCAGCTTTGTTCAATTGGCCGAACCGCTTAGACCAGAGGCTTCCATTCTAAGCTCAGGAACCGGCGGGCTGGGAATGTATGTCACCAAGAGTAATAAAAATGTGGAAGCGACCGTCAAATTTTTGAAATATCTATTCTCAGAGGAAGGTTGGAGAACAGCAGAGTGGGGCGTAGAGGGCAAGGATTGGAGCTGGAACGCAGCCGGGTATCCGGAATTCAATTATGATATTAACGACCTCGAGCTACTGAAGAAAAAAGGGGTGTACTGGTGGGGGGTGCCTACTGAGACTGGTGTAGGAATGGCATTGACATCTTATAAAGAAGGCTCGGAAACGACACGGCAGGGAGAGAAGTACTCACCAATAATTAAGTTTAATCCGGCGATAGGTATGATTAATCCTGACACGGATTCACCTGAACAGATTATCCGCACGAATATTGATAATATGGTGAAAACGGAGGTCACTAAGATCTATCTGGCTGCTACAGAAGCTGAAGCACAGGCTGCCTTCGACGAGCTGATCAAAAAAGCCGAAAAAATCGGAATGAGCAAGCTTGAAGAATGGGCAACTGCGCAGTACGGTCCTCTTAAGCAGAAGTATGATCAGTTAACGAAGTAATTAGTAACATACAGTCACTATACCGCTCATACAGGATGCAGGCTCAAGGTGCCGTGCTAATCCTGTATGAGCTCATTGCGTTAAAATATCATAATAGACAGCGGGGAGGTATGTGATATGCGTATACGTACAAAAATGTACTTAGGTTACATTCTCCTCATTGTGCTTCCATTTCTGTTCTTTGCTCTTTTCTCCTATGTTCAGCTGTATGACAAAATGCTTACCCAATATCAACTTGCAAACCAGCAAAATTTGGAGCAAACTGCATCCAATCTGGATTCAAGCCTGGCTAAGCTGGAATCACTTACTTCGATTTATCAAAACAATGCAGCTTTAATTGATTTTTTGCAAGGAGAGTTTGTGGATGACCGTGATTTGATCTACTCGTATTTAAAAGAAATTAATCCGGCATTTTCGTTTGCTTATCTGGCAGATCCTTTAGTACAAAATCTTACCGTCTATCCCAAATCTCAGAAACGGCTACTGGGGGCTCCCGGTTTTCAGAACTATCGTGATATAGGGGGATTTCTAACTCCTGATGAAGTAGAAGAATTGCGTCCGGCCCAGGGACTATGGAAGCATTCTTTCGATCCTGCCGCCCCGGCACTGAGTTATTTCCAGAAGCTGTACAGTAATTCCTATATTACTGATCTAGGTATTATTCAGATAAGTGTCGACCCTGCAATGTTAGATCAATTCGTGTCGGCCTTGACTCAAGTACATCCGAATAACGCAATAATGGTGCTTGATCGTCAAGGAAAGATGATTAGCTATGTCATGAATACGAAGCTGTCAGATGAGCAAATACGCTCCATTGTCCAGCCGTTTGGAAATGAATCCTTGGGAGGATTTCTTGCCGACCATGATCGACTTTTGATTAATTCCGTTCATATTCCAAAGCTGGGGCTGACGATTATCGAGGTGAATAAACGGGCAGCTTTATTCGAATTTCTGAGGGTAAAACAGTTATGGGTAGCTTGCGGTTTGGCGCTGCTGGCGTTGTTGTCCGCTCTGTACTTTTGGATCGTCTCTTCGCTAACCAAGCGAATCGTCCGGCTCTCACGTCATATGCGCAGAGTGGAGCCAGAGTTCCTGAACAACCCCGTTAAGGGGAAAGCCGGGAAAGACGAAATAGGCTTCCTGATCACGAACTATAATGAAATGATCAGCCGCATGGATGAATTAGTAAACCATGTTCAAAAGGTGGAGATGCTCAAGAAAGAAGCAGATTTCAAAATGCTGCAGGCACAAATTCAACCTCATTTTCTATATAATACCCTGGAAACGATGCGAATGCTTGCCAGGTCGAATAAGGATTATAAAGTAGCTGAGATGGCGCTTTCTCTCGGCAATTTGTTCCGCTACAGTCTGTCAAAGTCGGAACATACGACGCTTCGAGATGAGTTGGATCATGTAAGCACCTATATCGCAATACATCAAATCCGTATGAGTGACCTTGAGGTGGAGTTCCAGGTAGAGGAGACGCTATTATCGTTGCCTTGTCCCAGATTTATCCTGCAGCCGCTTGTCGAGAACAGTATGATCCATGGCTTGTCCAAGAACAGGGGAAGTAAGCGGATTGCGTTGCGGCTAGCAAGAAAACATGGATATGTGTGGATTGAGGTAGCCGACAACGGTTCCGGGATATCGGAGCAGCAGTTGAAGTCTCTTCAGCGGTTGCTGGAGGGCAGTATCACCAAGCATGAAGCGAAGCATAAGACGACAGGCATCGGGCTTAGTAATGTGGCTGAACGGGTCAAGGCGTATTACGGTAAAGAATCATCGCTTGGAATAATAAGTACTCCCGGCAAAGAGACGGTTTGTTGCCTTAAACTGCTGCTGAAGGAGGAATACTTCAATGCTCAAACTACTGATTGTGGATGATGAGCCAATCATTCTGGAAGGTTTGCGAGATATGATTGAGGAAGAAAAGACAGCGTTCAGGCAAATTATAACGGCTCGTGATAGCATCGAAGCGCTGGAACGAATAGAACTTGCCCGTCCGGATTTAATCATTACAGATATCCATATGCCAGAAATAGACGGTCTGGAGCTAATTCGGCGAGCGCAGCAAAAGAATATAAAGCGCTTCATTATCCTGACTGGGCACGATGTATTCGACTATGCACGCAAAGCTGTTAAATTGCAGGTAATAGAGTACTTACTTAAGCCAATTAAACAGGTGGAATTAGCTGAGATTCTAAGAAGAACAGCATGTGAACTGATTCAAGAACGTGAAATTATAGCGGTATCTGGAAATCCTCTTGAAGAAATGGGCACCTCGCAGAACGAACATATTAAATTGCTAAAAGCCTATATAGAGCAAAGTTACATGAAGGATATTTCTTTATCTGATGCGGCGGCATACCTGAATTTGCACCCAGTGTACCTTGGACAGATGTTTAAGCGGGAAACCGGAAATACTTTCGTGCAATATATAAACCAGGTAAGGATAGGTAAGGCTAAGGTTATGATGGCTAGCATGAAGAATTTGTCGCTGGATACGATAGCCAGAATGGTAGGGTATGAGAACCAGCGGACTTTTTATAAAGTGTTTCGCAAATTTAATGATGAAACTCCGGGACAGTTCAGGGACCGGAAAATGCAATCAGACTCAAATTCTCTATTTTTTTAAAGGAGACGCAGACCATGGATAAGATGAGCACTGAGACATTCTTGCCATGGCCTATGATTCTTTTGGATTATTTGCCATATAGTTCAAGCCCCATTCCTCTATCTGATACAGTATAGAATGAAGGCTCTTCCCGGTCTCTGACAAAGAATACTCTACCTTGGGTGGAATTTCAGAATACACCTGCCGGTTAATCAGCCCATCGTTTTCGAGCTCACGCAGCTGGCGAGTGAGTGTGCGCTGCGTAATATTGGGGAATTCTTTTCTTAATTCATTAAACCGTCGCACGCCGAGAAGCGAAAGCTTGTGCAGAATGAGCAGCTTATACTTGCCCCCAATCATATTGACTGTAAATTCAACCGGACATTGTGAGCAATGTGAGTCTTGATTATCCACTCTGATTATCTCCTTTTTTTAGGTATCCTTAAGGATACTATATATCCTTCATGTGCGTACTTACATTATTGAATTTAAACCTATATTATTTAACTATAGTCACTAAATTACTTTTAGTAAACGGAAGGATGATGAAAAAATGACAACTAAGGATAAGATATTAGTATATGGAGCAGGCGGCGTACAAGGAGGGGCTGTCGCCAGCAAGCTTCTGAAAGAAGGACACGCCGTTCATACAATCGTAAGAAATTCGGACAAGGCCGCTCAGCTTCAAGAGCAGGGCATTACTGCCTTTGTTGGCGATCTAACAGATGCTAGCAGCCTAACTCCTGCTCATCACGGTGTCAACAAAGTATTCCTGGTGCTGCCGGTGGACTACGACTTGGAGCGTAATCGACAATTCATCCGTAATACCGTCGATGCTGCCAAAGAAGCCAATGTTAAACTCCTTGTTTTTAATACCAGCGGTTTCTTTACAGATGATGTTACAGGTGTTGCTGCTTATGATATTAAGAAGGAATTGATCGCTTATGTGAAGCAAAGTGGCATTCCGACTATCATCCTTCAACCTACATTTTATATGGAAAACTTCCTTATCCCCGGCGTTGTAGACAACCAAACACTGGCTTACCCTGTACCTGCTGATTCTGCAGTCGCATGGATTAGTATGGAGGATGCAGCCGCTTACAGCGTATATGCACTTAACCACCCAGAACTGGCGGGGAAGACATTGCCTATCGTAGGACCTGAGGCGCTAACTGGAAATCAGCTGGCAGAGCAATTTAGTGCCACATTAAATCGAAAAATACAGTTTTACTCGCTCCCTGTGGAAGCGTTCGAAGAAGCATTATCTCCAATGCTAGGCAAGGAAACAGCAAAAGGCCTCGCCGACTCCTACAAATGGCTTGGATTAAATTCTCATTTTCAATTACTTCCCAAGCCAGACCAAGTCAGCGACGAGTTGCGTTCTGCTACACCGGGCACTCCGCTCCAAGAGTGGGTGAAACAAGCTGTGCAGAATGGATTTTTCGCACAATAACAACATAGGATTCGAGGGCAATCCATTTGCAGAGAAAAGCAAGTTCTGTCTATACCGGGAGGGGAGACAGACGATCGCCGAGATCAGCAAGTGAGCTATAGCGTAACAATAACCACTACGAGAGTAGTGGTTATTTGTGATTTGGCTGAATTTTGTCAATTAATGCAGATCTGGTCACGGCTGTCTTATCATGTTAAGCAGTAATGAGACGTCATTGGTAGAGCCGACGGAAATGACTGTTTTTTGGGCATCATCAATAAAGGTTCTCATTTGTTCAGCCAGGTCGCTTCTTGTAATGATCACATCCGCTTGTTGAACAGCCTGAATCAGGTCCTCGTTCGGGACCGATGAAATATCGATCGTGTGAATTTCGGCAGAAGTTAATCTCTTGATTTCATCCAGATAAAAGATGCAGGAGCTTGCCTTGCATTCAATGAAAAGAAAACGCCGCTTCCTTTTTTGATGCTGGCCAAACAAATGTACATAAGCGAATCCGGACAGCAGCAGGTCGTCTATTGAAAAATTCATTTTGTGGGCTTCGTCAATCATTTGCTCCACAAAGGAAAAATGAAGATTATTAGCTTTAAAGCGCTGGATGTGTTCTTCGTCGGCAACTTGCGTTCCCCGCCCCTTTTGCATCAGCAGAAGTCCCTCTTCTTTCAATTGTGTATATACACTTTGAATAGTGTTCCGGTTAATCGACAACTGCTCGGCCAATTGATTGGTGGAAGGAAGCACATCTCCCGAATGGAGTAGGCCTTTCCCAATAAGCCATTTGATCTGTTCTTTGATCTGTATTTGAATCGGCAAGGGAGAATCGGGATCGATATTAA
>RCUO01001116.1_pt1 | contig 10647 bp, 6 predicted proteins | sample 2166161 | NCBI WGS metagenome assembly RCUO01 (sample SAMN09932617, study PRJNA488358) | compost metagenome | feature: garden; material: soil; isolation source: compost soil in cyclohexanecarbonitrile-enriched culture | place: Germany: Experimental Botanical Garden Goettingen | collected 2016-01-27 | reverse complement strand
GCTGATTACGGCCAAGGATGAGGCTGCTTTTGACAAGGTGTTTGCAAGCTTCCTGGAGCGCCGTGACGAATACGGCTTCCAGCAGGTAACAGAATTCCGCCAGGCCGGGCTGGATGCGCGGAAAACCAAAATGGCAAATTAGTTAATAGAGATGCCGGCTGCCTGAGGGTGGCCGGTATTGCCTGCTTATACAGAGTCCTTTGCAGCACCTGCTGTGGAGTCTCCTGTGAATAGTTAGATTTTGCTGATTACCTGCCTGTATTTTTGTAATACATGGTATATTACAAATATGGGGAGGCATGGGAATGAGGGCCGTACAGATAACAATAAGGAAGCTTTACCGCAATTCACGGATCTCGCAGAAGCTGTTTCTGGCCTTCAGCCTGATGATTGCCATCCCGGCTATCGTCATATCCTTTTTGTTCATCCGCACGCAGGAAGCCCAGCTGTACAAGGATGCCATGGCCGAGGGCAGCAGTCATGTGTCCCGCCTGGAGGGGCAGCTGCGCAGCCGGCTGACGATGCTTGAGAACGCTTCCTCAACTGCGCTGACGCAGAAAGGCTTCGTGGATTTCATCCACTCTGACATGCAGGCTGACGGTCTGCAGCTGGTAAAGTTCCGGCAGAACCAGTATGAGCAAATGCATAATATCATTCAAAGCTACGATCTGGTCAGCCAGCTCAGCTTCTATGTCGATAACCCCGGCCTGCACGAAATTTGGCCCGAAATCTACCGTTATGACCGGTTTTGGCCGCAAGATTACTGGATGACGCTGCGCGAGGAGAACGGGGCGGCGTTCCGCTTATTCTCTTTGCAGGAAGGCGAACACACTTTATCTTACTATAGGCTGGTCCGGCTTCAGGGCAAGCAGAATGAACGGCCGACCATTATGGAGATCCGGGCCCGGCACAGCGCGATTTTCAGCGATTTACTGGAGGAGAGGGACGGCAGCTTTTTCTCTATTGTTATGGACGGAAGCCAGCCTTCCCGCAGCGTATATAATGCCGCGCATGCGTCAGCTCTCGTCGCAGACGGGCAGCTGGACGATATCCTTACCCGCGTCCACAGCCGGCTGGATGTGCTGCAGCATGATGAACCCGTTCAGGTCACTTCTGGCGATCAGACTTACTATGCATTGTATCGGTACATTGCACCGCTGGATGCCTATATTGTGGACATTGCCTCCCATCAGGAGCTGATGAAGGGGCCGCGGAGCTGGTATTTTGTTGTGGTGGCTATTACCCTGTGCGTCCTGCTGATGATGATGGTGATGATCTCCTATATGACCCGGCGGATCTTCCGCCGGCTGGAGATGGTGCTGGCCTCCATGCGCAAGGTGCGTCAGGGGCAGCTGGATGCCAAGATTCATACAGGGCTTAGCGATAGTGATTCCGGTGATGAGATTGATTATGTCGCTGTCAGCTATAACAGCATGCTGGACGAGATCCAGCGGCTGATGACTCAGGTGGTTGATAAGCAGCTGATCGCCAAGAATGCGCAGCTCCATTCGCTGCACTCGCAGATCAACTCCCACTTCCTGTACAACGCGCTGGAATCGATCCGGATGCGCGCGGAGGTAGAACGGCAGCCTGCGATCGCCGGAGCACTGGTATCGCTGGGCTCACTGCTGCGCTACAGCATGCAATGGCGCGGGGACACTGTCAGCCTTGGCGATGAGCTCGCCAATATCCACAGCTATATCCGCTTCATTAATTTTATGGAGGGAAGCAGCTTCGAGCTGCGGGCCGAGCTTCTGCCTGAGGTGCTGCGCTACCCGATCCCCAAAATGTGCATGCAGCCCATTGTCGAGAACGCCGTGCATCATGCGGCGCCGCCGGGAGGGAGCGTAGCCATCGAAATGAACGTGAGCGTGGAGAACAGCTTCATGCTGCTGATTGAAATTCGTGACAACGGTACTGGCATTGATCCGCAGACGCTCAGCCGCCTGCAGGAGGAGATGGCCGATGAGTCCGACCGGCCGATTGTCGCCAGCCGCAACGGGCTGGGACTGGCGAATGTGCATAAACGGCTGCAGCTGCATTACGGCAAAGGCAGCGGGCTTTCGATTGAGAGTGTACAGGGTGCTTACACCAGTGTCACCATACGTTTACCTTGGGAGCAAGTCAATCTGGGAGGATGGTAGAAGTTGATGAACCTGCTGATTGTGGACGACCAGAAGCATATCCGCGACGGGCTGCAGGCGATGGTGAGCCAGTTCCCGCAGCAGCCGGACAGTATCTATAGCGCCGCTAACGGTATTGAAGCGCTGCAGCTGCTCCGCCGGCACAGCATCCAGCTTGTCATTACCGATATCCGCATGCCCGATATGGACGGCCTTGAGCTGATGGCCCGGACCCGGGAGGAGCAACTGACCGTCGATTACCTGATTATCAGCGGCTACGGCGATTTCTCTTATGCCCAGAAGGCTATCGGGCTGGGGGCAAAGGGTTATCTGCTTAAGCCCGTGAACCGTGAGGACCTGCTGGCCTCTGTAGAGCATGTGTGGCAGGAGATCATGACCCGGCAGGCGCTGTCCCGCGACATGGAGCAGCTGTCCCGGATGGCCCGGGAGACGGACCGCAAGGAGCTGAGCCTGTATATGCAGGGCTCGGCCTACGACGAGGCATGGACTTTCGGGACGGAGCAGCAGCATCCGGAGCTATGGCGCAGCTACCGGCTGTGCCTGCTCAGCGAGGAGCGGCGGATCAACCAGCCGGGCGCGAGCAGCGCCCACAGCATGGAGTCCCTCGCCTACAGCGTGTACGGCAGCGAAGGCTGCATCTGCCTGCAGCGCCGCCCGCAGCTGATTCTGGCGGTAGACGCCGCCGCAGATACGGGGAAGCTACCTGAGGCGCTTAAGGCTGCGCAGATCGCTGCAACGGCAGCCATAACCGGGCCGCAGCGGGGCTTAAAAGCGCTGCCCGCCGCCTATACGGAGGTGCAGGAGCTGCATAAGCACAGCTATCTGTTCCCTGAGCTGCGCTGCATTCTGCCGGAGAAGACCGCAGGGCTCATGCAGCAGTGGCAGCTCCCCCACGAGGAGCTGTACGCCCTGTTCCGCTTCATCGGATCGGATAGCGGCAGCCGGATCGCCGAGGGCATCTCTATGCTTTTTCATAAAAATGTACTGCAGCGCTATCACATCGGCTATACGGAACGGCTGTGCCGGGCGGTGGTGCAGATGCTGGAGGAATACGAGTGGGTGATCCGCCCTTACATGGGCGAGGATGCGCTGGATATTGATCCGCTGCGCAATCTCTATGATCATCCGGGCATCCGCGAATATATTCAGGCGCTCCAGCAGCAGATGCTGCGGCTGAGCCAGTTCTATCACGAATTCAAATGCAGCTACCGCAACTCGCAGGACCTGAACGAGGCGATCCGCTTCATCCACGAGAATTACCACAAGCCGCTCGACCTTGCGATGGTGTCCAACCATGTGTCGCTGAACTACGCTTATTTCTCTAACCTATTTAAGAAAAATGTCGGCAAGGGCTTCGCCGAATACCTGCGCGATGTCAGGCTGGATAAGGCGCGCCGTCTCCTGGCCGAAACGGAGTACAAGATCGTCGAGATTACGCCGCTGGTCGGCTACGAAAGCTACAAAAGCTTCACCCGCGCCTTCCGCGAGGTCATGGGCATGCAGCCCACTGAATACCGGCAGATGGTGCGGCGCAAGCAGGGGTAGCGGATGGTTTTCACAGAAAAAAAGGCCTTACTCCAACGAAACGCTGGGTTAAGGCCGTTCTTTTCATAACCTATACAGACTGGGTCTGCCAATATTGCTTGGCGATCCGCTGTCCTTGATTGATTTTCGCCCATTGCTCGTCTTCCGTCAGCTCATTACCGCCGTCACAGGAGGCAAATCCGCACTGGTGGGAGAGATACAGCCGGTCTTTATCAATAATGGTCGCTGCCTCATTGAGCAGTCTGACTACACGCTCTTCATCGTCCAGTGTGTTGGTCTTGGAGGACAGCAGACCGAGTACGATCTCGGTATCCGGGCGATCCTTGAAGACAGCGAGAGCTTCAAGCGAGCCTGCACGCTCATCATCCCACTCCAGGAAAAAGCGGTCATACTTCAGCTGCTTCAGGAACAGGTTGGCAATCTTAACGTACGAACCCCCGCCCATGTTACGGGAATCATAATTGCCGCGGCAGTTGTGCGTCCACACCTTCAGCCCCAGACTATGGCCGTAATCAATCACGGTGTTGTTAATATCAATGAATTCAGTAGCCAGCGCCTGTACTTCCACCTGATTGATATTTTCGCCGGTATACGGGGAGTTTGGGTTATCGTCTGCAAAAAGCTCCCACAGGCAGTCGTCGAACTGAATGATTTTGCCGCCAAGAGCAGCGAATTCACCTACGAATTCCTTATAGGCCTTAACAAGGCCGGCTTTCAGCTCCTGTCTGTTCTTGTAAACGGCATCCTTGCCGCCAATGTTGTCAGACCAGGACAGCTCTCCAAATATATGCGACGGTGATGGAACACACAGCTTCGTTTCACGGTCACCGGCATGCTCCTGGAACTCCTTGAATATTTTGATAAAATGATGGTTCTTCCCGCTCAGCTCGCCTGTAATCCGCAGGCCGATATCCTTGCGTGTCTCGTACTTCGAAGTGCCGTCAGTATCCCGGAAAAAGTATCCGTGATCTGCAATATACCGCTCTACTCCTTCAAAGCCCCACACAAAATCCAGATGCCACATCGATTTCGAATACTCGCCATCCGTAATTACCGACAGGCCGTGCTCGATTTCCTTGTTCACTACATCCTTAATTGCCTCAGCCTCGCAACTCTCATAGCCCGCAAAATCCTGATAAAACGGATAGCTGATATCATCGCGGTGCTCGATCTGCGTTTTATATTTTAACAGTTCAGACGGCCGTAACAGGCTGCCTACAATTTGAAATTTATTACACATGATAAAATCCTCCTCTGTTATGCTCGCATCAAGTTCTTCGTGCTGTGATTGTAGCATGCGGCTGAGGCCGGCCGATAACACCTAAATGTCATATCTGGCTATAGCGAGGGGCTATAGCTCCCCAAAACCAAAATATTGGGCCTGAATATAAAATTCTGTACCTTTTACCAGTCCAGCCCATTCGCTAGAATGAAGATGTACTATATTGTAAGCGGTTTCCATAATGCCAGACTATTCTAAAGGAGGGCAAGTATGAAACGAATGTATAAGGCTGAGCCCCGGTTCACGCGTAAGGTATGGAGTCTGTTTCTCGCACTCGTAATGTTATCGGGCATAGGGCTGCTACCGGCTTCTAAGGTTCAGGCAGCAGCGACTACGGTATCGTCCATGGCTTATTTCTCGGCGGCAGACGGGCCGGTTATCTCCAAATCGGGTGTAGGACAAGCCAGCTACGGGTTTGTTATGCCAATATTCAATGGCGGCGGGGCAACCTGGAACGATGTATCCGGCGATGTCGGCGTCAAAGTGAAGAAAAATGGCAACTGGGTAGACATCGACAGCGCAGGCGGCTTCGTCTATAACCAGAACTGGGGGCACTGGAGCGACGGCGGTGCGAACGGCTACTGGTTCACACTCGGTGCTACCACTGAGATTCAGCTCTACTCCAAAGCCAACAGCAGCGTTACACTGAATTACACATTGGCGTTCCAGAACGTCAACACGGCGACCATTACATCGATGGCTGCCACACAGGGGCCAGCACTTACTGCGGGCTTCACTGGCAGTGCAGGCTTTACGTATCCGGTCTTCAACAACGACCCGAATCTTATCTATGCTGCAGTAGCCCAGGATCTGAAGCTGTCCGTCAAGCCGGTCAGCAGCAGCCAGTGGGTTAACATCGACAACAATGCGGCCAGCGGCTGGATCTATGACAGCAATTTCGGCCAGTTCACCGAAGGGGGCGGCGGCTACTGGTTTACGGTAACCGAATCCATCAACGTGAAGCTGGAATCCAAAAGCTCGGGAGCCAGCCTGGTCTACACCATCACCTTCAATCAGCCTGTCCGTAATTCCTATGTACTGTCCGCCTACGACAGTAATACGACTTACACCGCTGATAACAGCGGCTCAATCGGCTTCCCGCTCCCCAAAATTGACGGAGGCGCGCCAATCGGCAGCGAGCTGGGCAAATTCGTGTACCAGATTAAAAAAGCCGGCGTATGGGTCGATCTCAGCAGCTCCGCCCAGAGCGGCTTTGTCTATGCGGGCAACGGATACAATAACATGTCCGCCGCCAACCAGTGGGGATACTGGGCTGACTATATCTACGGCCTGTGGTTCCAGCCCATCCAGGAGAACATGGAAATCCGCATCGGCTATCCGCTGAACGGACAGACTGGCGGAAATGTCGGCAGCAACTATGTCTATTACAACTTTATCGGCAATCCTAATGCTCCCCGCCCGGATGAATCTGACCAGGAGGACATCGCTATCGGTACGCCAAGCGACCCGGCCATTGCCGGAATGAACCTCATCTGGCAGGATGAATTCAACGGCACTGCGCTTGATACAAGCAAATGGAATTATGAGACCGGCTATTACATCAGCAACGACGTTAACAGCTGGGGCTGGGGCAACGCCGAGCTGCAGCATTATACGGGCAGCACGCAGAACGTGTTCGTCTCCGGCGGACAGCTGAACATCCGCGCCCTGAACGACCACCGTTCTTTCCCGCAGGACCCTACCCGGTACGCGGAATATTCCTCCGGCAAAATCAACACCAAAGATAACCTGTCCCTCCAGTACGGCCGGGTAGATATCCGTGCCAAGCTGCCTACCGGGGACGGCATCTGGCCGGCGCTCTGGATGCTGCCTGAAGATGCCGCCTACGGCGCCTGGGCTGCTTCCGGCGAGATCGACATTATGGAAGCCAAGGGACGGCTGCCGGGCACAACCAGCGGCGCGATCCACTTCGGCGGCCAGTGGCCGGTGAACCGCTACATTGCCGGCGAGTATCAGTTCCCGCAGGGGCAGACGTTCGCGAACGATTACCACGTCTATACAATGGTATGGGAAGAAGACAACATGAAATGGTATGTGGACGGCCAGTTCTTCTTCAAGGTCACCCGTGAGCAGTGGTATTCGGTAGCCGCACCGAATAATCCGAATGCACCGTTCGACCAGCCGTTCTACCTGATCATGAATCTGGCAGTCGGCGGCCATTTTGACGGCGGCCGGGTACCGGCAGCCTCTGACATCCCGGCCACTATGCTAGTCGATTATGTACGCGTGTATAAGGAAGGCACCGGCGGCGGTAATCCGGGTAATCCCGGCAACGTTGCGGTCAGCGGAGTCACGGTGACACCGGCCTCCCCGCAGATTGAAGTCGGTCAGAGCGTTCAGTTGGCCGCTAATGTAGCGCCTTCGAATGCTACCAACAAAGCAGTCAGCTGGTCCGTTTCCAACCCGGCGGTTGCTTCCGTTAATGCCAGCGGCAGCGTAACCGGACTTGCGGCGGGCACCGTCACAGTAACCGCCACAACCGCTGACGGCGGCAAAACTTCCTCCAGCACCATCACCGTCGTAACTCCGCCGCCCGTCACCGTCATCATCGGCGACAGCGTGCGCGGCCTGAAAAAGACCGGCAACAACCTGCAATTCTACGTCAACGGCGCAACCTTCGCTGATCTGCATTACAAAATCAACGGCGGCGGCCAGCTCAATGTAGCCATGACCTCCACCGGCAACGGCAACTTCACCTACCCGGTGCTTAACCTGCAGCAGGGTGACACGGTGGAGTACTTCTTCACCTACAACCCGGGCCAGGGAGCACTCGACTCCCCTTGGCAGACTTATGTGCATGGGGTGACGCAGGGGGTGCCACAGTAAGGTCAGCCGCTTCAGGCAACAAACTGCGGTAAGACTAAAAGGACCTCAATTCCGCTCTACAGCGGGAATTGAGGTCCTTTTTTCTACTACTCAATAATCTATTCGCCTTCGCCGTTAGTCTCCCCAGCACAAAGTTTAAGGTCTAACACTCATGATTTTTAACCGCCCGTTTTTGACAGCCGCCCAATAAACAGCTCCATCATAATATACCGGACGCTCAAATGAGTTAAGCGGTTGTCCGCCTAGTGAGGTTGCAGGGGTGATCACTGCTCCATCTTCAGATAACACCATGTAGAAGGTATCCTTATTGGTAGACCATAATATAACAATGCGGTCATTAGCTGATACAACCTGCGGGGCAATAACATCTGTATCGTTATAATTAGTAAGCCAGTGCACACCGTAGTCCGTTACACTTTCGAGAGGTGAATTATCCCTGTCATTAATATCTGTTGAAAGAGCACCATTACGAACTTCTCCACCTATGAACATAGATGCAGAGACCTGGTCTGCTTGCGGGTCAAATATTTGTACAAATAAATTTTGTTTCTCACTCTTTGCCTTTTCACTTATTGACTTAGCAGATGCGCCAACCAAAGCGACACCCTTACTTGTTTCTGCAAGCCCTCCAAGCTGGGCAAACGTTGTATTCACTATATACATATCATAGTTTGAATTTGCTTCAAGATAGAAATGGAACAGTATTTCTGAGTCATCGCCATATTTTCCGGAGCTATTATTAACTCTGAACCCGCGGGCGTAAGCATCACCATGACTGGCAAACAGAAAACCTGATGATTTCTTGCTGTAAATCAGGCTTTGGTTAAACGAATGTCCGCTATAGGTATCATTAGGGAAGGCATATGCCGACATATCGGCTATCTTTACAGCAATGACATTATCGCTCTGATGGCCATCGTATCTCCGTTTGGAATGATAATTGACCAATATGCCATCTGATATAACAGATACGGAGTTGCCGCTATCAAAAGGAATCTTAGTTTTTGCTGAATCAGCATCGCGCCATGGTGTGGATTTTCCTACAAACCCGGTTGTTTTCAGCTCTTGTCCTTCTGGCGAGTATTTTGAAATAAAGACCGTTTCAATTGCAGCATTTTGCGTATCATTTTCTTTTCCCCAAACGACATAAAAGTTACCGTCGTCATCTGAAATGACATCCCCAAGAATAGGATACTTCACTCCTAAGGTTAACGTTTTGCCGGGAGTTGTTATCTTAAGCTGATTACGATCGGCATAGGCGTACGCAAGGCCTTCATTCTTATAAGAGAACTGATGAACCGGGGAGATTTGTGCCCAATTATCTACTCCATACGCTTGTGTATTCTCCAGATCATCCACGATAATAGCGCCCTCTTGTTCAATAGAAAGGATCTGCTTAGCTGCGTTCCAGGTTACTTCATACCCCAGGTTCTCAACTACTGCACGTATAGGCAATAATGTACGTCCGTTATAAATCTGTGGCGGAACATCCAATTGCACCGGAGCTCCTCCGCTCACTTGCATTAGCTGGCTGTCAATTTGTAAGCTTAGCGTTGTATTTCCTTTAATTACAGTCGTAGTCTGGGTACTTACATCCCACTTGATGGTTGCGCCAATCTTCTCACAAACAGCACGAATGGGAACCAGTGTCCGCCCATCAAAAATAATAGGAGGCTGATCAAACACGACTGCTTCCCCTTCAACGTTGACCTTTATATCCTTACTGTCCGCAAATGCGGTTGTACTTATCGCCGGCAAACACAACGATAATCCTAATAATAACGCCAGATACTTTTTCAAATCCCTCAGCCTCCAATATGTAAGTCAAACCTATTAATACTGTATTTACAGCTCGATAATCCATTCGCCTTCGCCCTTTGGCTCCTCGAAGCCGTTAAGAAAGGTATTTAACAGCTCCTCCGTAATCGTAAAAGCAGCATTCGCATCAAAACGCTCACTCCGTACCTTCAGCCGCCTCCGCAGCTCATCCGGGTGCACCTTCAGGTAGATCAGCTTCCACCGGCCCCCTGCCTCTTCGATCAGCCGCTTATACTTATCCCGTTCCGCCTTGTTCCAGAAGCTGGAGTCCACCACAGCCGGTTTGCGCTCTTTAATGCACTGTGCAATCTGGTTGTGCAGACTGAGATGCGCCTCATTCAGATACTCCCGGTACTTTTCCACAGGATAATCAATCCCGTACCGTCCACGAACCGACCAGACCTCTTCATCAATAGACAGGCGCGTGAAGCCGTACGGCTCTATTTGCTGCGAAAAGGTCGTTTTACCAGAGCCCGCAATTCCGCACATCAGCACAACCAGCGGCACTCCAGAATCGTTATCTGGGCCGAGCAGCTGCTCCAGGTCTGCTTTTTGTAGCATTGTATATCCCTCCTATCTGACAGTAAGCTTATGAACCAGGTCTCGTATCTCCGTACTTAGTCTTGGATCGGCAGGATACACCTCTTCAATAAACTCTAAAATGCATAGCGCCGATTCCGGTACATAATCGTATCCCTGCAGCATACCGCCAAGCTTGTCGGCAAAACCGGGGTATCGCTTCTCTAAACGGCGCTCATTCCCAAAGGGATCTGGAAAATAATCCACCTCCGGCTCCAGCAGATGAAGCACCGACAGAATCCGGTCGATCGCATGCCCCTGAATAAACCGGACAGCCGACAGACGCTCTCCCCTGGCATACCGCCCCAGACCCACATACAGATTGGTCAACGCTTCGTTCAGCGGAAAGTCCAGGGAATCACACTTTTGACTCGGCAGCGGTCTGCGCGGTTTGGCTATGGCCGTGTTGTTGTAGAGCGGATTCTTCCAAAC
>RCUO01001115.1_pt1 | contig 10654 bp, 12 predicted proteins | sample 2166161 | NCBI WGS metagenome assembly RCUO01 (sample SAMN09932617, study PRJNA488358) | compost metagenome | feature: garden; material: soil; isolation source: compost soil in cyclohexanecarbonitrile-enriched culture | place: Germany: Experimental Botanical Garden Goettingen | collected 2016-01-27 | reverse complement strand
TGACGGCAAAGCCTGATATTTCTGAATTACAGTCCCGCCGGCCAGATTTGTACCTTTACCGGCTATTCTGCCGTCCTCGCTGAGAACGGCCCAAGGCACTTTGCTCCTTCCTTCAACCAGCCAGGATTCAATAAAAGAAGGATCGCCCACTACCGCATCCGCCGGTTCGCCGCTGGCCATAAACTCCATGAAGGTATCCGGCCTGCTGAACGCGGAAATCCGCAGCAATTCCCCGTAATCACTGTGATGCACATAATGCAGCAAAGGCTCAATATATTGACTCTCGCGAACGGCCAGCACAATCCTCGCTGCCATAATAACCACTCTCCTTTCAGACAAAGCAAAAAAAGCACCGTCAATAACCGCAGTAATACGGTCATTGAACGGTGCTTCCGCTCGTAATCCTATAATTTACAGCTATAGTAGCATATATGCAGTAGAGCGGCAATCCTTTTTTTCATAAAATAGTATTTACCTTGCTATTCCTCTACTGGAACAGCATGTCCACAATAGGATATATCCCCAAGTCACATTAGATGTTATACTTTTATTTGGTAAACTTTTCCCATACCAACACTTTCATTTAAAAGGAGACTTCACACAGATGAAATTACTACCCGGTTTTATTGCCGCACTTACCTTATCCGGCGCAATCAGCCTTTCGGCTTCCGCCGCAGAGAAACCGATTACAGTCCAGATCGACCAGGAACAGCTGCAGCTGACCACAAACGCCCCGCTCAATGACGGCCATGCCATCCTTGTACCGATGCGCCCTATTTTTGAGAAGCTGGGACTCAGTGTTGTATTTGATGCCAAGACCAGCACCATTACCGCTACAAAAGAGGGCCTAGTTATCAAGCTGCAGCTCGGCAGCAAAAATGCCAGTATCAACGGCATCGTTAAGCCGCTCCAGACCGCTCCCAAAATGATAAAGAATGTTACCTATGTGCCAGTCCGTTTTGTAAGTGAAGCTACCGGCAATAACGTGGTCTGGAATGCAACTACGAGAACAGTCGAAATTACCAGCCTGCAGGGCACTGATGATACAGTCTCAGTAGCCGATTTCTTCAGTAATTATGTAAAGTACTCAAACGAAGAGAACTATGAAGGCTTCATGAGCCTGATTGACTCCAAATCGCCGATTGCCCAGATCGGTCCGCAGATCAAGCAGCAGTTCGAAACCTATAACCTCAAAAATTCGGTAGACCAGCTCAATATCATCGAGCTTAAAGCCAATGAAGCAACTGTACATACCATCGAATCCACCGAAAAAATCAGCGGGCCGTTTATGCCGAACAGCCAGACTGAATATATTTACTCCCTGACACGCAGCACTAAGGACGCTGACTGGAAAATCAGCAATCTCCAGCTTCAGGCCGTGCAGTATAGCCTCCCGGAAAGCGCTCTGACAGCAGCCGTAACAGTTCCAAAAGCGGATGAAGATGCGATCAAGGCTGTATTCGCCGCCAATGTCGATTACACCAATAAAGAAGACCTGGATGGCTTAATGTCTACCATAGACGAGAACTCTGCGGGTTATGAGCAGAATAAGCTTGTAGCGGCCCAGCTGTTCCAGGCCTATGACCTTGAGGGCACCATTGAATCCTCGAAAGTCATCGACTTCCAAGGTGATACTGCTGTGTTGTATTCAGTGCAAACCATCAAGAAGCTTAAAGGTCCGCAGTTCCAGGATAACCGCAATACTACCATTACTACGCTCACCAAATCTGCAGACGGCAAATGGAAGCTTGTGCAGAGCTTCCTGCTTTCAACCGAACCGCTTAAATAGCACATTGAAGCAACATTATGGCATAGAACATATGAATCTTTACATTTGTACAAAAAAAGCAGCGGATGCTCATCCGCTGCTTTTTTGTGATTCCCGCCTTACAAGAACCTGCTCCTAATCTCCGGCGATGGAATCAGGCATGTCTCATCCCGTCCAAACCACCGGTAACGGTTCCTGGCTACAAACCGGTATAGTCTATCACGCAGCGGGCGGGGTACAATAATGAAGGCATAAGCGCAAGGCCACGGATACCGCAGTTTACGGGCAATACGCAGCACAGCAGAAGATTCCGTGTACACTCTGCCGTTCTCAAGAAGGATTACCGTATCCAGCCGGCCAGCCTCAAGCCCTGCAGCCAGTAGATGTGTCCGGCCTTGTTCACCCTGCAGCGGAGCAAACTTAATACGGCCCTTAGGATCTCGCGGAATAATGAATCTGACCAGTCCCTGGCACAGATGGCAGACCCCGTCGATCAGCACAACGGTCTGCCCTGCTTCCGGACTTTTATCCTTTTCCAAACGCCGCACCCCCTCCAGGTACCTTCCTAATCCTTGCCATCCATATATAAAACAAAAACGCGGGATAGCTCCCGCGCATTCATTGTCCGTCCGTTACCCTTATTCAGCAATTGCCTTTTCGATCCACTGGTCACCGATCATCTGATCTTCGAATTCAGCAGTGTAGGCATCCATGCATTTACAGATGAAGTCCTTGCGGCACACCGGGCATGGGGTTTTGAGCAGGCGGCTGATGTTCGTCATTTTCCATTCCGGATTCCGGCTGTAGAACGCGCGGCATTGTGTTCCGTCAGCAGTCTTAATAATAAATTCGTACAAGCCCTCTTTATCATTGCTGCTGGCTTTCGTCACATTCGTAATTTTCGGTCTGTAAGACATCTTCATCACCCATTATCTAAATTTTTGGTTCTAATAGCACACGTAGCTTTAACAGATACTTAGACATAATAAAGATTTTTGGGGTTGATGTCAACCGAAGTACGCGCTGCCGCCTGCCAATTATCCCGTTTATCCGGTTTCCGTCTATATTTAGCCATTATTCCCTAAAATAGAGCTTTATACTGTTCTTATATCACATTTAGCTCAACTTCAATATTTCCGCGGGTCGCTTTGGAGTATGGGCAGAAATCATGCGCTTTTCGGGCCAGTTCCTCAGCCTTGGAACGCTCAACACCCGGCAGGCTGACATCCAGCTTCACGCCCAGCTTAAAGCCGCCATCACTCTCATCCTTGCCGATCATCACATTAGAGGTAACCGTAACATCCTGAAGCTTCACGCCTTCTTTACGGGCAATATTGGCAAGCGCACTCTCATAACAGGCTCCGTAGCCTGCTGCGAACAGCTGCTCAGGATTTGTGCCGTTCCCGCCGGGTCCGCCAAGCTCCTTAGGCATCTTCAGATCATGCTTCAACACACCGTCCGAAGATTCTACAGAACCTTCACGTCCCCCCCGGACAGTTGCTGTCGCTGTATACAAAGCCTTCGAATTTAATGTGCTCATCGTTGATCGTCTCCTTTTATAGTGAGTTTTGGTCGTACACACCTTAACTTTAAACCTCAGGTCAATTTTGAAACGATAATACCGCTCTTGTCACAATCCGGATGTTTGCATTCCATAATAAATAGTGTAAAATTAAATTGTGATAAATTTATGTTCGGGAGGCTAAATTCATGAGTATTTATGATTATGAAGCTAATACCCTGCGCGGCCAGGAAGAGTCGATGTCCAAGTACAAAGGTAAAGTGCTGCTCGTTGTGAACACAGCCAGTAAATGCGGCTTCACCCCCCAGTATAAGGGTCTCCAGGAGGTCTACGATAAATTCAAGGACCGCGGTTTTGAAGTGCTCGGTTTTCCAAGTAACCAGTTTGCCAGCCAAGAGCCGGGTCCAAGCGAGGATATCGCCGAATTCTGCGAGATTAATTACGGAGTAACCTTCCCGATGTACGAAAAAGTTGATGTAAAAGGCGACAGTGCACATCCGCTTTTCAAATATCTGTCCAAGGAAGCACCAGGCGTACTGGGCTCCAAAAGTGTGAAGTGGAACTTCACCAAGTTCCTGGTGGATAAGGAAGGCCGTGTGCTGAAGCGGTTTGCCCCTTCGACCACTCCAGACCAGATTGAAGCCGATATCGCCAAGCTGCTGGACTAATTCATTTTACCGTTGACCATACAAAAAACTCCCTGTAACGGCCTGCCGGCCATGTACGGGGAGTTTTTGTATCACACAAAATTACCACTTCATAAGAACGGCAACGATGGCGATTAATGCAGGTACGGCTTGAATGTACAAAATTGTCTTTTTGGCAGTCAGACTGCCCACGATTCCGGCAATCATCACGCAAGCGAGAAAAAACAGCTGAATATGCAGGCCTGCTACTGCATCCGGATATACGATCCCCCAGATTAGCCCCGCCGCCAGAAAGCCGTTATACAGCCCCTGGTTAAAAGCGAGCGATTTCGAGTCCTGTGCCGCCTGTGCCGTAGTCCCAAATGCCTTCTGCCCCTTCGGTGTCGCCCACAGGAACATCTCCAGATAAAGGATATAAATATGTAACAACGCAATTACCGCAACCAGCACTACACTAACAGTCATGTAATTCCCTCCAAGATTAAATGTAATCACATTATATCACTAACAATAATATTTTACACAATTAATTTTAGGATGATATATCTTTTCGTTTCCATGAAATAATCTGGCATTTATCTTAGAAAAGCTACATCACCAGCCAAGTCTTTGCGTCCTCTGGATCGTCATAATATTGAATTGCTACCGTAGCTTGGCCAGCATGCTTACGCAAATACCTGTGCAGCCGATGTCTGCTGAAATAATTCCCGACAATCGCCAGCTTTATGATATGCGACTGAAGCCTGATCAGATTCCCTGAAAGTTCAACCATCACTTCCTTCGTAAGCTGTGTTTCATATAAATCCACCCATATAGCAAGACGCTTAGGCTGCCCTAAAATAAAAGCCTCCTCCGCTTTCATTAAATCAAACAAAGCTTTGCTGTCGGTATGAAAGCTGCCGTACTTCAAACAGTGTATCTCTCCGCCCTTATAATAGTACGGAAAAATGGAGCCTCCGGGAGATTTGACGATCATCGAATATTCCTCCATAAAATCAGTTTTAAGTTATAGTAAAAAAACAGGGCAGCCACTCTCATCTAGAGAATTACTGCCCTGTTGTTCTGTTAAAAAATAATGCGGTAGAGAGGACTCGAACCTCCACGGGTATACACCCACTACCCCTCAATAGTGGGCCTGTTTTGATCTATCTACCCGGCGAAAAATAAATTAAGTTGAGAGATTATGATCCACCCGCAAAGAAATAAATTCCAGTATATTAGTCTTCAATACGATGATTACTGGAGACGATGCAAATGAGTGTACGAGTTGGTGTGGCAGAAGAAGATAAAGCAGCAGCCATTCAGGAAATCAAAGCCGCGATGAAAAAACAAACATTTACGAATGCATGAAAGATATCAGACGATCCTCATGCTGTTACTTGGCGACTCCTATGAAAGGATTTCGGAAGTGACAGGACGAACGGTTGCGACCTTATATAACTACAGCAAAGCTTACCGAGAGCAAGGGATAGAGGGGCTACAGATCAGTCATCCCCCAGGACGACATCGCTTGTTAAGTACCGAACAAGAGCAACAAGTGTATGAAGTCGTGACGAATCAAACGCCTGCAGACCAAGGATTCCCTTCTCAGATGAACTGGACTTCTCCACTTGTTCGAAAATGGATGGAACAAAAGGGGGGTATTCGGTATTCAGATCGGGGAACCCGAGATCTGTTATACCGTTTAAATCTTAGCTTCACGAAGCCGACCTATACGCTGGCGAAAGCCGACCCACAGAAACAAGAGGAATTCAAAGAAACCTTTCAGGAGTTAAAAAAACTCCTCGATGGGCACATCGACCGTATTCTGTTTGAAGATGAGTCCATGATCTGGTTTCCCAAGAGACGACAACAGAAAATGATTCCCACCTACGGCAAACATTGGAGAGCGAAGCTGTTCGGGACGCTGGACTATGAATCCGGCGAAGTATTTTGTGTTCAAGAAGAACAGTACACTGCCAAAGAATTCTTGTCCTTTCTAGAACGGGTCTTGGAAAAGTATGAAGGGGATCGAATCGTGATGATTTTGGACAATGCACGAATCCATCACGTAGACCTCATCCAGCCTTTTTTAAAAGAACATCAAGCCAAGCTCACCTTGGTTTATTTGCCTCCGTATAGTCCAAATTTGAATATGATTGAATAATTATAGGGCTGGCTAAAATCATCTGTAATTCATAATGTCTTCTTCGACTCGGTACAAAAAATTTGCAAAGCGGTTCAAGGATTTATCCGATTGATTAATGAAACGCCTGCGGCCAGAGTTGAACGCTTATGTCTTCAATTCTAAATATTAAATGCCGAATATATAGGATAGAGAATAACTTAAATGGCTTGAACAATTTTAGATTAAATTAACCACTTGTTCACCCATGTTTATGTGCTTTGAAGAAGGAATGTACAAGAGAATCTATATCAATGATTGTAACTCCTTTATCGAAACAGTTCTTATCTGAACAGACAGTTAATGAATATCCATCTTCTAAAGGATAGGAACAAAAATACCACTTTTCACCCTTTATCCACTTTTCACTTGCTATTTCATCTGCATTAACGGTAGAAAAGCTTTCTAGCGGGATAGACAGCCCTTTTCCAATGGCTTTAATATAGCTTTCTTTTGCTGTCCAAATTCTAAAGAACTGCAACAATCTATGCTCTGCCATTGTAACTTTCATTATAGACTGGTATTCATCATCCATAAAGAATCGTAGAGCTAAATCGAGAGATACCTCGTTTATTCGCTCTACATCTACGCCAATTCGAGTGGATGGCCCTATAGCCAAAACGACCCAATCCTCAGAATGGGAAATATTAAATCCAATCCCCTGCTTATGCCCTAATAAAATCGGCTTACCAAAGCAATTAACAGCGATTTTTATGTCATCTATAGGTTTATCCATCATTGAGGATAACACCTTTCTCATCAACATATCTCCGGTCACACCCCGTAATTTATCTTGTAAGAATCGAAATTTCAGATGTTTTTGACGTCTTTCAGACGGAAGATATGACAATATAGAATTTAGGTATTCATACGGGAATTGAGTTATCTGTACAGCGAATACTTTAAGCAAAATTATCTCTCCTTGATTCATGAATCGCTAGATCTATTTTAAAAGCAACTCTCAATAAGCTCTTAAACAAGATTTAGAGCCTGATCAAACAACAAAAAGTAACGTATTTAAAAGTACGTTTAACAGCCGCTTTTCTCCTAATGACCGCACTCACCAGCATCATCAGCAGTGGCTGTTAAACAAGCGTTACTCAGTCATCTATAATTTAAAACGATGAAGGTCAAACGGGTAAGCTCCATCTAAGTCTTGGGAAGACTGATTATCAATCTTACTAATATTCTACAAGTAAGCCATACTCCACGCTTATTCGGACACCAAATTACGCGGATTGATTTTGAGAACTCCTCCCGAAGCGACCCATGTACTAAGGATTGTAACCACCATGCACAGTGGTGCTATCATAAGGATTTGGAACCAATCCATTACAATATCTATTCTTACAGCTCCTCCCTGGGATAATGCCGGACCAATAAAGGATGGGGTTAAGAGTACGGCTGAAACAATCCCTAATGCACATCCAATCATCGTTACAAATTGAATTCTATAGATCAAAGCTTTTCTTATTTCAAAGGATGACATGCCAAAGGATTTGTAAATCCCATAATTCTTCTTCATGTTAAGGATATTAATTAAAATGGCATTGAACACTGTAATAAAACAAACACTAACAACCACTATACTGATAATATAGGTAACCAGTTTAATTACAGACTTAATAGAGGAAAGGAATGTATCTCTGAATTCCGAATTGTTTACAATCTCTAATGAGTCTTCGTATTTCCCCTTTAGTTCCTGCTCAAATTTTGCTACGTCTACGTCCTCCTTTAACTTTACTTGATGAACTCTCTGCATACCAATTTTTGAGGTCTTAATATCAGTGTCTAAAACTCTAAACATATATCCGCCACTACTCATCGTTGAAAAGACACCCGAAATTATTAATTCTTTATTCTTGCCTTCAATATTGGCTAAGAGAATATCTCCAATGCCCATATCTAGCCTCTGGGATAATTTGTAGCTAATTGATACTTCACTTTGATCAGCAGGATTCCGGCCTTCCGAATTTGTAATGCCTAAAAGATCCATATCTCCAGCATATGCTGTTCCTACAATGTTCTTAGAGGCGTTATCTTCATTAATAAAAATAGATGAGTTAACCAAATAATTCATAGGAACTACAAACTTCACGTTCTCTTCTTTTGATAATAGCTGAAATATCTCATCATTAGTCATTTCCGTCCTGTTTGAATTTCTAACAGTAAGATCACTGTAGTCCATCCCCATATAATTCGGGTCCTCCAAAGCATTTTCCATACTGGAGATACTTACAAAAGAAAATACCAATATAACACTTGTTACAAAAAGAACGATTACGAAAAAGATCATTTGTCTCATTTGAGAGAAGGTATCTTTTATAGCAATCATCATGGAAACCGGCAAATGTCTAACTGCTGATAAAGAAATACCTGATCTCTTTGAGTTTTTACTTGCCGGAGCTCCATAGCGGATCGCTTGAGATGGTTTAACTTTTGCTGTTTTTGAAGCCGCAACAATAGAAACACCAACCGTAAACAACATTAAAACAATAAACGTTACTATACCTGTATTCAAAGATGTCCCCGAGCTCTGCGTCATTCCTAACGCTTTCATCAAACTATCTGCCAGTACCCGGACTATAGGAATACTTAACATTGAACCCATAGGAATTGTAACCAATCCAATGAGTAAATATTGCAGTACATATGTAAAGATAATATTGACGGAAGAGAAACCCTGTGCTTTAAATATTCCTATGGTTGTGTAATCGGACATTATTGAATTAGATATTGCAAAGAAAATTAATATAAAGCATACGGCAATAACAATCAAAGCAAGCACTAACATAATAGCACCAATGCTTTCTTGCGTACTTGTATACTTAAAAACAATATCATTATATTCTAGCTTATATCCTGTAAAGCTTTGGCCGAGATACGTTTCAAAATCATTCCAGATTCTTACTTCGTCCATTTCGGAGTATTCCAGATAACGAATTCCAATGACATACGATGTAGATTCCCCAGTAAATATCTGGCTTAGCCCCCCTGATTTAACCCATACTCTGACTGGGTTGTGCTGAGGAGAGCTGTATTGGGGATCAATTACAATTGCAGAGACCTTATATTTTTTTGAGCCCTCCAGAGTAGGCAAATCAATGCTATCTCCTACATTAATCTTATTCTCGTATGCAAATGTAGTCGGCAGCCAAATTTCATTAACTCCAGGTTTTGATCCCTCAATGCCTTCAACAATTTTCAATATATCCTGTGTAACTTTCCCATCAGGCACTTCAGCTATAAACAAATTAATATCAATCTTTTTATTAAAATAAGCATTCCCCTGCATAAATTGTGCAGGAACGAGGTAGGTGCTCTCTACTTCCTTATGTGATTTCCAAAAAGCCTCAACATCCTTATTATTGTTAAGGTTACCATCATAAAATAGTAAAGTATGGGAAGCATTTAATTCTTTATACATTTTCTCAAAGGGCTTATCGATGATGGAAAGAATAGAGAATCCTAATGAAAAGACTAACGAAGCCAATAAAACGGTAATGGAAATCAACACTTTTTGCGTTTTATTCCTCTTAAAGTTCGCAAGACACACCTTAAATATTGATCGCATATTACCACCCCTTGTCCATTAAGAATGAATAAACCTGTTCTTCCCTCTCTACACCGTTATCCTTCGAATATTTTTCGAGATTTAACTCGCTATTAATTTCACCATCACGTAAAAATAAAATTCTATTCGCCCGGCAAGCAGCCTTTACGTCATGCGTAACCATAACAATGGATTGCCCTTTAGTGTTGATATCTGTGAATACATCCAAGATTCTTTGACCTTGTGTTGAATTCAGTGCTCCTGTAGGTTCATCTGCAAAAAGTACCTTAGGAGAATTGATAAGGCCTCTTGCAATGGCTATTCTTTGTTGCTGTCCGCCCGATAACTGCGACGGCATTCTTGATGCCTCCTGTTTGATATCCATATTGTCCAAAAGCTCCCTGGCTCTCTTCTCAACATCCTTTCTATTTTTTTGTGCAAGGTAACCAGGTACCGTTACATTTTCGAAGATAGATAGATTGGGTACAAGATTAATTGACTGAAAGACAAACCCGATTTTTTCACGTCTCAATCGAACCATTTTTTTTTCTTTTAACAAATCTATTCTCATATCTTCAAACCAGACCTCCCCCTTAGTCACATTATCCAGTCCGCTTAGAAGATATAAGAGGGTAGATTTCCCGGAACCTGAACTCCCCATAATTACAGTAAAATCCTTATCATATATATCAATGGTTAGATTATTAATGGCACTTACTTCAACATCAGCACTCAAATAGGATTTAGATAAATTTCTGCATTTAAGAATAGCCTTACTCATAGAAACTCCTCCTTTTGATAATAACCATATTAGAATTAAATAAAATGAAGTCCAAGGATCAGTTGCCTAATCAAGATTAGCGACCCTTGGATCTATTTACTATAAACTCTTGCTGCAAGTATAATGAGATCTTCCTAGTATATTTACACCTACGTTTTCTTTGACTTTTACAATTTTAATATTATTAAAACCAAATTTATTTAATAATACTGAGAACTC